>Ga0233425_10003690_pt1 | contig 27215 bp, 28 predicted proteins | sample Watercolumn_Towu_2_FD_181712 | JGI IMG/M metagenome (GOLD analysis project Ga0233425, IMG submission 181712) | Freshwater microbial communities from Lake Towuti, South Sulawesi, Indonesia - Watercolumn_Towuti2014_140_MG | ecosystem: Environmental > Aquatic > Freshwater > Lake | place...
TATACTCTTCATAATTGCATGTATTGTCAAATTGAACAAATACAGGAAGTTTTTCTGCACATGATATAAGAAAGAACAAGAAAAACACTACGAACATCATATGCCAGTATTTCATACTCTCATGAGATTGCTGCTGTTTAAATATATTATTCTTTTTATCCAATCATATTGAGTACTGTAATTTCAAATCAGCGAATCATAACACAGCTGTTTTTTTTCGCCACTAAGATTATCGCAGTATGATGCATCGTTGTTCAAGATAGCCATGTCTTTGTAGAAAATGTTTTCACAGCGTTCAACATCTGGAGATTCTGCACACTTCTCTGCTGAAAATGCCTGCACTGCTGCTTCTGCAGCCACATGCACAAGACAAGAATTCTGTTCTGCTTCACCCAATTGCATGCACTTGTCTTTATTTAATTCAGAAATTGCCTCTTGACTTAACAGCATATTCTGGCATTCTGTTTTCATACTTGCGCTTGTTATTTTTTCACACACAGAATATTCTCTTTCAACAACTGCTTTGTTGTAATACACTGTATCCATGCAATGAGATTCACAAACCTCACACTCTGCAATGCATGAGGCATACTGTTCATAATCAACAGAATCTGCTGAAACACCAGCAGGCACTTCATCGTTGTTGTTGTCAAACCATGTGCATGATGCAACTATCACTAAGGATAGCATAATAAGAGATATTTTTGTGTTCATGCTGTTTTTTTTGTTAAACAATTATAAATAACTTTTTATTTATTGGAAAATTAATTCCCTACTGTACTACTTGAACCTGTAGATGCATAATCCTTTTGCCTATGTGGTTCAACTTGTGAACGCAGGTCTTCCTGGTTTTGTGCATATAACTCATGCTGTTCGCTTGCTCGGATTGCTGCAAGCATATTTTTATAATGAGAAAAGCCTTCAACTTTTTCTATAGGCCACATGTTTGAAATTGTTGCAAGAGCAAAGATTATTTCTCTTAAATCTTGTTGCGGCAAGGATGATGCCCACTCACTGCATGCTGGCTTGACAAATAATGTACAGTATGTTGCAACAATCTGCTTTTCCACAGGGGTTTCGTTATCATATTTTAACAATTGAACATAATCTTTAAAGCATGCTCTATATCCTACTTTCTCCCAAAAATTAATTCTGAGATGCGGGTTCATAACATCCTCTGCTATCTGTTCACCTGTCATCTTTGCAGGATCGTTAATTTCAACAAAAGAACCGTGTAATTTCAAACCTCTGGATGTTGCATTTTGCTTCATTTTGTATTCTGACAATTCGACGAGTTTTTGACCAACACTAAACAACACGTTCCCTGTTTTGCTTTCTACTTTACATCCTCTAAATTCAGGTGCCAACAACACCCACCAAATCATGCCAAAACAAAACTCCCTATGCTGGATAAACACAAAAAAGCTTCCGCCAACACATTCTCCTTTGTAAAATGCACCAATTAAATGCATAGAGGTATTGACAACATTATCTGTATAACGCACTTTTAGATAATCCTGCAGTGCTTTTTTTGACTCCTGCTCATCACGTGGAAAAGTTCGCTTATATATTTCATAAAAACCATTAAACCCTGCTGCTATATCAGTAATCTCACGGAATTGTATATCTGTAAATTTAAGGGTCTGTTGTTTTTTTCTTTTTTCTATTTCAATTTCTTCAACAACTTTGCCTTCTATTTCTTTTGCTTTTCTCATTGCCTGCAAAAGAAATTTGTTGAGATTATCTTCAATAGCTGCTTCATTTGTTTCTGTTTCAACTAAAATACGATACTCCTGTTCATCTTTATTCAATACTTTCTTTTCTTTAATGACTTTTATTATTGAGTTTTGTTTCAAAATTGTATTGTACAATGCTTTTATTTCCTGCGTTAATCCCCACAAATATCTTCGAAGTTCTTGAACATCATTTTTTGCAGCTTCCTGTTGTTGAATCGCTTTTGCAAAATGAGGGTGGGCTTCTAACAGCCTGCTTAATTGATGATCATACAAGTTTCTTTCTTTCATTTCATGCACTGTAAATCGGCGAAGAAGGAGCAACAGGCTATTATTTATGCTATACATTTCATTGATTGTTGACAACAGAGAATCATAATCTTTAACCTCTAAAACCTGTCTTCCTGCTTTTCTTTTCTTCTGAAATAAAGAAACAAGGCGCTTATAATCCTGCAACTCCTGATGATATACTTTATCCATATCCTGCTCGACATCTGTCAATGCAGTTATGTCATCATCCCTTTTTAAAAATAATCTTGTTAAAAAATTTGTCATATTCTCACAAACTGGAGTTTGAAAAGTCTAGACATTTAAATGTATTGGTTTTGTGAATCATTTTTCTCTCTTAAATCTTGAAAAGAACACAATGCCGAACAACAGCACAATTGGGATAACTAATGGAATAATGAAATACCATCCTGATTTATCTCCTGCGTTATCTGCGATTGCAATGGGTACAATCTCTTCAACGTCTTTTGTTTCCAACGGCAAATTAATGTCGTATTCCACTCTCTGCTCTGAATCCACTGCTGCAAAGTGCCACATCATTACAGGGTCTGCATCAAGAACAGTATAATTGCCTGCGAGAGTCATTTCATCCAATGTCATGACAACAGATTTTGGAATCACTGTATACACAGAAATATCCCGCTTTGTTTCAAACAATGGCTTGACAATTATCTCCACACGAGTGTGATTTTCCACTTCATCTGTAAATTTGTTGCGCACTGTTACAGGCGAGATATATTTTTTTACTGAGAATAGTTGAGACGAGATTTCTACAATCTCTTCTGATACTGCAATCTGGCTCACTGCTGACTCGTCAACTGCAAACCCTGAGGCAATCTGGCCTTCACTACTCAGCAACTCATAATAATCATCAAGATTTACTGCAAGATAAAATACAATTGTATCTCTGCCAACTTCATTATTATTCTCATCATACGCAATTGCAGTAAGATTCTGCAATGCGCTGAGATAGCCGATGAGGTCTAATGGTTCAAGGTCATCTGCTTTAAAATCTATGATAGAATCTGTCGGCACTGCATCTGGCATTGTTGCATTATTAAGATATTGAACGTACTCATTATTGCGCATTAATTTATAATAGGCAACAGTGTCTCCAACGTGAACATTTATTCTCAGATGATGTGCTTTGCCTCCTGTTCTTGGATAATCAAAATAAGTATCACTCCATGGACCATAGGTAACTTCATTCTCAGGAAAGAGGATTTTGATTTCCTGCGCAAAACAAAGAGGTATTAATAATATAATTCCCAACATAAGGATGAATATTTTCTTCATACTGCTTTTTTGTATAAATTAGATATATATAAGTTTTGGATTTTGATCTCTTTTGTATAGCTGAGGCGATTTATTTTCGAACATTTGTATCGCCTCAGCTGGATAGTGAAGGCGCTTTTCTTTGTTCAAATATTTGGCGCCTTCACTATATATTTTTTCTCTCTTTAATCAATACTTACACAAACAAGTTTAGCAACTTGGCTTCGTGTTTATAAGCTGAGCACCTGTTGCCAAGCACCGCAAAACACGAAATGCAGGTCTTGGATTTTAAACAATTTTTTTCCTTCTATCCAAACAACTTAACAGCTCATTTTTCGCAACATATATATATGAAATAATCACTAAAATAGCCATGGAGGAAAAGGATGAGCTGAAGACAGAGGTAGATGCGTTTTTAGAGCTTGTCAAAAAGAACAAGAAAGTGTCGCTCATTGATGCAGCAAAAGAGATGAAAGTGCCGCTGCAGACCATCCAGCTCTGGACAGATTTTTTAGTCGAAGAAGGCATTGTGGGCATTGAATACAAATTCACCACACCCTATGTCTTCATGCAGGAGGAAAAGGCAGGCAAAGGCGCCCTGGGCTTTATCGGATTTGACACAAAAGAGGTGTTTTACGAAAAAGCAAAAAAGAAAGGCATTAAAGAGAACCAAATTAGATTATTATGGCTCAAGTACCTCAACGCAAACGAGGAGTCAATCAAAAAAATATTTGAGGATAAATGCAGAGAGCGCAGTGTTCCTGCATACAAAGTAGCCTTATTATGGAAAAAATATTACAGCTATCTGAGAAGTGAGGAATAATGGACATTGACGAATTTTTGGAAACAGAATCTCATGAAGAAAAAGGCGGCAGAAAAGAGCTCGTCGAAAAACAAGCAGCAGAGTTTATCAGCGATGCATCTATTGAAGGCCAAATAACAAAAATCAGAGAGCTTATTGAAGCAAAAAAATACAAGGATGCAGAGAAGATATATTACGCTGTCAGAGAGCAATACAGCACTCTTGCAAAACGGCAGGAAGAAGCACGGCGCAGAGTGCACAGAGAACTCATGGCAATCAACAAAGAACTTCTTGATCACCTTAATACTATTAAAGATGACATGTCAAAGAAAAGCCTCATCATCAATGACCTGCTTATGAAAGCACGAGAGTATATGCAGCAGGGAAACACAGACAAAGCAAACCAGCTGTATCTTGAAGTCAGAGAGATATTCAAGCAGATTCCTGATGCATTTATGGAGCAGCGCATGCTCATGGAAAACCAGATTCTGACATTTTATTCTCAGCTTGTCACAGAATTCAACAAGAAAAATTACGGCAAGCTGTTGGAAAAGCGGGATGAAATTGTACGGCACATTGAGATTGCAACAAATGATATTCACCTCAACAATGCTGACCATGCAAAAAAAGAATATACTGAAGTCAACAGGCTGTATACTGAACTTCCAGAGGGATTTTTGTATGAAAAAACATTGATTTACAAACGAATTCTTGCACTGTATCAATTGATTGAAGAAGGGGTTGTGACAGAAGATATTCAAAAGCCAGCTGCACTGCCTCTTGCGCAAATAGCACCGATAGAAGTGCCTGTAAAAGAAAAACCTGCAGTAAAACAACCTGAAGCAAATCCTGATAAAAAATCATTTTTTCAGTTTATGAATAAACAACCTGCTGTAAAAACAGAGAAAAAGAGTGAAAAGAGAGTCATGGATGCTCCTCCACTTCCGATATGATGAACAATGGAAGAAAAAAATGTACTGGATACATACAAACTTAATGTCAACAATGTTCTTGTAGAAGTCCTTATAGTTCAGTATGAAGAAGACACTGTGCCGAGGTATGTTGTCAACATTACAAACATGAGCAAGACAACAAAGATTATTCTCGAGAAAATCAGGGAGGAATTTATTTCTGAAGTTGGTGTTGGTGTTGTTGAACTAACTGAGTCTGGCGGAGTTGAAACTATCAAGGCAGAATTCAGAAAAGAATTAACGCGATTATTGAAAAAATATTTTCCAAACGCAGATGAGCAGACAAAAGACATGCTTATTAATTATGTCATTGAACAAAATCTTGGATTAGGCAATATTGAAATTCTGCTGAAAGATAGCAACATTGAAGAAATTGTTGTCAACAGCGCAAAAGAGCCTGTCTGGATTTATCACAAAAAACATGCATGGCTCAAGACAAACATTATTCTGCCAAACGAGGCGCGCATCAGGCATTTTGCAACAATGATTGGCAGGGATGTCAACAAAGAAATTTCTACACTCAGCCCGCTGATGGACGCACACTTGCTGACAGGAGACAGAGTCAATGCAACTCTTGAACCCATATCCTCTTTTGGAAACACAATTACTATTAGAAAATTTGCAACAGAACCATGGACAATTACTGATTTCTTGAAATCAAAAACAGTTGATATTGAAACTGCTGCACTAATATGGCTGTGCATGCAGAATGAATTGTCTATCATGATTTCTGGAGGAACTGGTTCAGGAAAAACATCTATGCTTAATGTCATTGCATCATTTTTGCCTCCTAATCAAAGAATAATCAGCATTGAAGATACCCGGGAACTGCAACTTCCAAATACATTGCACTGGGTTCCTCTTGAAACTAGACTCCCGAATCCTGAAGGCAAAGGCGGAGTCACAATGCTGGACTTAATCATTAATTCTCTTCGTATGAGGCCAGACAGAATTATTATGGGAGAAGTAAGGCGGGAGAAAGAAGCAGAAACACTTTTTGAAGCAATTCATACAGGCCACAGCTGTTATGCAACATTTCACGCAAATGATTCATTTGAAACTGTTACACGATTGACAAATCCACCTATTAATATTCCAAAACTTGTTCTGCCAGCACTTTCTGCAATAGTTGTGCAAAACAGAAACAGGCGGACAAACAAGAGACGAACAATGCAGTTTGCAGAATTATTGCCTAATGGAATGCCAAATGTGATACGGCAATATGATCCTCTTGATGATGCCATGAAAACAGTCGGGCAGATGAAAGTTATTCCAAACACCCTTAGAACATTTACAGGAATGACAGAGAAGATGATTCAGGAAGACTTGCAGAAGAAAATACGAATTCTGCGATGGATGGTTGACCACAACATTAGAAATCTCAATGACATAGGTATTCTTATGGCAAAATATTATAGAGGAAAATTGGTGATTAAATAAGATTATATTCTCAGATTCTTTTTTTGGAATCATGCATTTTATAAAGTCAATTTACTTTCCTTGTTTTGGTGATAGTATGGCAAGAAAAAAACAAAACGAATCTATTGATGCAATTTTTTTGCGTGTTGTTCCTAAGAGTATAAAAGAAGATAATCGCATAGTTTATGGAGCTTCTGATTATTGGGAAAGAATAGAAGCAGAAGTAACTGCATTTTTACAAGCACTTCCTGCTGAGTACGTAGGAGAACCTTTTCCTCACAAATTTGCAGAAGAAGGTGCGCAAGTATATTCTTGTCTTGGCTCATCATGTGATCTTAATGTTGGATTTTCACCAGCATATCTTTATGCAGGAGGAACAGTTAATGGAGAACCTGTTCAAGAAATTAGATGTCCTATTATTGATATTAGGTTCAGAGTAATTTCTCCTCAAGTTGCAACAACTATACTTCAAACAGCATTAACGCAATTTTGTATATATCAACCTGATTATTTGGATGCGGATCTTGCAGTTGTAGGTTATCATACTGATACACAAAAGCTAGTAGTTCAAAATTTACCTTTATTAAAAAGATATCTTCCTAAAGGCACTCTTGTTGAGGCAGTTACTGATGGAATGACTGGTGTTGGTGAAGCTAAGTATAGGATATAATTTTCACCAATACATATAAATACCTCTAATAATAAATATTCTTAAACGAGGTGGCAGAGTATCGTTGACTTTATCAGACAGCTGTCTGTTGCGTTTCCGCATCTGAAAGAGGATTTGCGAAAAGCGCACATTAAGCTTAGACCAGATATATTTGTCAAGAAAACTGTGCAGTTAGCTGCAATGCTGACTCTCTGCTCTCTTATACTGCTCTTTTTCATTTTTGAGGTTGCAGGCATATCACTATTCTGGATGCTTTTGCTGCTCCCATGCTTTGCTGTTGGATTTTTCTTTTTCCTCCTGAACTCTCCAAAAGCAAGCATTGCTAAACGACAACGAGAACTTGATCAAGAGGTTTTATTTGCAGGCAGATTCTTGCTTGTGAAAGTTCACTCTGGCAGACCACTGCTTAATGCATTAATAGAAGGTTCACAGAGTTACGGTGTTGCAAGCAAATATTTCAAGGAGATTGTTGAAGACATTAATCTAGGAACACCTATTGAAAAAGCACTTGACAATGCTGTCAAATATTCTCCCTCAGATAAATTTAGAAGAATCTTGTTTCAGGTTAACACTGCACTTAAAGTTGGGATTGATGTGTCTATTCCTCTTACAAATGTTATTGAAGAAATTACTGCAGAACAATTGACAGAGATTCAACGATACGGAAAAAAATTGAATTCACTGGCATTATTTTACATGCTCCTTGCAATAGTGCTGCCGTCTATAGGAATGGCAATATTTGTTGTTGTCGGCGGTTTGTTAGGTCTGCCTATTGACAGAGACATATTTATGGTTGTCATAGGTGTGCTGGTATTAGTGCAGCTTATATTCATTTCAATATTCAAAACATCGCGGCTGAGCGTGAACCTATGAAACAAATTATCTTTATCCATGAATTCGGCAAAGCGTTTGTTCCGCAAAAACTGCGGCCAACACTGCGCAATTATTTATTAAAAGCTGGAATTACAGAAGTGCCTTACGGATTTTTTGGAATATTATTTTATGTCACATATTTATTGACGTTCTTGATATATTTCTTTGGATTCTGGGGAATGATTTCAAAACAGCCAGGGTATCTTGTGTTTGTGTATGCATTTCTTATTTGGGTTCTCATTCCGCTTTCGTTTATAGGATTTTTTATGTTATGCATGTACTTTTACCTCGATGTTGTTATATTCAACAGAACGAAAAAAATGGAAGATGTTCTTGCAGACTTTTTGCAGGAGGTTTCCTCTAACCTCAAAGGAGGGCTTGCATTTGAAAAATCATTATGGGTTGCCATCAAGCCTCGCTTTGGTGTTTTGGCAAATGAAATTGCTCTTGCTGCAAAAAAAGTCATGACTGGAACTGATGTTGACATTTCGCTGAACGAATTTGCAAACAAGTATAATTCTCCAATGCTTAAACGGTCAATGGAATTAATTGTGAGCGAGATTCAAAGCGGCGGCAAAGTCGCTGACATTATTGACAAGGTTGTTGAGAATCTCAAAAAAACAAAGGCATTGAAAGATGAAATGACTGCTTCTGTGCTGACGTATATCATATTTATTGGTGCAATTGTTATTTTTATCTCTCCAATGCTGTTTGCACTTGCATATAATCTGCTTATTGTTATCAGCAAAGTTGCTGCATTGCTTGCAACAACTGCTGCGTCTGGCGCAACACCGGGATTATTGTCCAATGTTGGAAACATTAACGTAAATAAAGATGATTTTATCTGGTTCAGCAGGATTGCTCTTGGAGTGATTGCATTCTTTTCTTCTATGATTGTTTCGATAATTGAAAAAGGAAATATTCAAAGCGGTGTGAAATACATTCCTTTATTCATTATCAGCACAGAGGTTGTGTACATTATTGCCATGAAGATTATGACTGCAATTGTCAGTGCATTTATTACGTTTTAAGGATTAACCAAACAACAATGCAAATGGATTGCCGAGATAATTTACTGCTAAGGCAAACAATAATCCTCCTAAGAACAACAAACTAATGATTCCCCACAATTTCTTTGCATGATTCTTGTCGTCAAACATAGTATGCAATGCTGTCTGCAACATTCTGCCGCCGTCAACAATGCCCAAAGGCAAGAGATTTGCAAGGCCAATAAAGAAGTTCAACAAGAACAACCACTTGATAAATCCCCTCATCCAATAATAATACGGTGCAATGGATTGATACTCTGGGTTTATTTGTCTCTCATTCTGCACTGGCTTAATGCCCATAAATCCTTTTTCTGGATTGTCTGGATTTGCAACTGTTGTGAATGTGTAACTTTTTTCAGATGTTGTTACTGTCACTTCATCTCCAGGCAAAATGCACGCTGCTGAGGTGTAAAAATCAGCATAATCCCCAATAGATTTTCCATTCATTGCTGTGATAACTCCATCTGGCATTCCTGCTCTTTCTGCAGGATATTCATCAAGAATTGTATAAGAAAATCCAGCAGGGCTTGTAATAGTGGCTTCAAACGGCGCTAATGTTGAATTTGTCATATCTCCAACATACGGAAAAATCATAACAAGGAGTATTGCAAGAATGAGGTTTGCCATTGGACCTGCTGCAAACACTGAATACTGGATAATGTCAGACATTTTGCTGAGCTTTTTTTCATCTGGTTCAACAAATGCTGCTGGAATTAATGGGATAATTATGCCAAAAACTGCAAATCCGCTTGACTTGACAGGAACATTATGCGCTCTAGCGACAACGCCATGGCTGAATTCATGTACTATTGCTAAAACAAAAATTGCAAGTATCCAATGCGTGAAACTCAAATAGCCAATGCCTGGAATGTGCGTGAATGGAAGCACAAAAGAAACTCCTGAAACATCTGCAGTTGGCTGAAATATTAATTTTAAGACAAATGAAATTATTCCCAGTGAGATGTACAGCATTCCTGCAAAGCCAATGCCAATGCTGATGTACCCAAAAAATTTAACAATTGCCCTGTACTTTGTGGAGATTCTGTCCATAAGAGTTAACCCCCACGTTGTTCTGTACATGATGATGTATAAAATAGGATGAATGATTTTCTGCAAAACTAATTGCTTGCGTTTGATTAAAAGAATTGTACTCAATGTTATGAGAAAGAGAACAAAAAGAATAACGTCAAATGTCCATGTCATTGTAATGCCGAAGATATTCATGGACAGATTGAGTATGTGATTGTATTTAAACATTTGCTTTCATAAAATAAATCGTACACAAGTTATAATGTGTCAGTGCATAATCTTGGTTTTGGTTGTATTCCCTTAGTAGGCATCTCTTCATAAAATGTTGATACTCTTTCTGTATAAGCAGTTATTTTAGCAGTTAATGTATCCCTTTGCTCTTGCGGTAAATGTGCTAATAATTGTTGTATCCTTATCAATGGCTTATGATATGTAATGGTTTCTCTATTAAAAAATGCCTCGTTTTTCGTTATTGTTTTATACATATTTGCACTTAATGGTTCTGCCATAATTTCTTCAATCTCTGTGTTAATTGCAGCGTATTTTGCAGACATCATTAACGGTTTGTCTTCTTCTCTTCCTAACTGATTTATTACCCATCCATATAAAAAACCAACTTTATCTTCATATTCTTTTAAAGTTTTAAATCTTTTTTCTCTCATATCTGTTGTAATCTCTTCAAGTATTGATTCTCCTAATTGCACTATTCTTTTCTTGCTTCTTTCAAATAATTGTTGATAGAATTCTGCATGGCTTGGATCGCGTTGGATAGCTGCTTGAACATAGCCTATTCCTTTTCCGATAGAATTTCTTGACCATTCGCCTCCAACAAGAGGAATAAGGTGAAAAAAAGTCAATGAATCCAGCGAATCGCTTACTCTTTGCATTGCTTCATAAACAATTTCAGAGTAATTATGTTCTAAATCTGCTAATTCTCTCCTTTCCACTTGGATGGCAGCTTCTGCCTTTGAACGTAATTGTTCATAATCTGATTGAGCCTCAAATTCTGGAGTTGGATTTTTAAACAATCTATCCCAGTGAGATTGAGCTTCCTTAAGTCTAAATCTAACCCCCCTTAAACACCCTGGTTCCTCAGGGGGAAGATCAGATCCTAATAATAAATCTAGACTACTACAAAACCTTTGTGCATTTTCGAACCTTTTACCCCATATTAGAGAGTCTGTTGCAAAACTATCGCGAATACCCATATTAGTATTGAAAATCAAACCTATTTATAAACTTTTTGTTTATTTACTACTATTGAGTGATATTGGTGTGACAGGATTCTGCACAAACTGTCTTAAATAGTATCTCTTAATGTAGCATGAAGAAACTTTCCCCACGTCCAAACGTTCTCAGCCAGATAATTTATGGCTTATTCTTAAAGCAGGCTCATCCCATACTTAATCTCTCCATCAAACTAAACACTTCTTTGTCAAATGTGGAGAATGCAAACCATTTTTTACCTAAATCTTTAAGTGATGCGCCAAAATGATACACACGCTTATTGTCAATAATAAGAAACCTGTCATGTGAGTCCTTGAATTCTCGTATTTCTATCTTAGGATATTGTGTATTATATTTTGTTAAGTCAAGCAATAATTCTTTTGAGATTTCTCTTGTAAATATTGTTACCTTCACATTTTTGTTTCTTTTGTTGAATAATGTTAAAACAGAATCATCAATGTAATTATCAATAAGCATTATAGAAGTATTTGCACTTCTTATAATATCTGAAACAAAAGTATAGGCATCAAATATCTGGCCATTGAAAAATATGCCTTTTTTTGGCAAAATTTCTTTACTCTGAATTGCATTAAATATTTCTTCAAACTTCATGTCATATTCCAATTGCTTTTTTTCAACAGTGCCTAGTCTCTGAAATATTTGAGCATTTGATGCTATGAATCTTCGCATTGCAACAAATGCATTGATTATCTGGATACTTACTTTTACAGCTGTTTCGCTTCTTAACACACCTGAAAGCATTGCAACACCTTGTTCTGTGAAGGCATAAGGCAGTTTTCTTTTACCGCCCCAACTTGAAGTCACAAATTGTGACTTCAAGTTTTCAAACTCTTCTTTAGATAACTGGAACATAAATTCTCGCGGGAATCGCTCAATATTTCTTTTAACTGCCTGATTTAACACCTTTATCTTAACTAAGTATAGTTCTGCTAAATCACTATCAAGCATAACTTGCACATTTCTAATTGTATAAATTTTATTTTGTATAATGCTTAATTCTTTCATCAATAATACTGTGTTTTACAACAATAAAAAACTACTCTAAACAAAGTTAGAAGATTTTCAAGATTTGTTGAAAATGTTTCGAAATATTATATAATGATTGAAATAATTTCATGCACTTATTAAAAATCGCAACATTTATGAAATAGAAGAAAACTTGCATTTAGATGGAATGGCTTATGACATTTGTAATGACATTTATTGACATTATTTTACATTTAGATGTTCATTTGCAATGGATTATTCAAACGTATGATGTTTGGACATATGCTATTATTTTTGTTGTAATTTTCTGTGAAACAGGATTAGTCGTGACACCGTTTTTGCCAGGAGATTCTCTGCTATTTGCAGCAGGAACATTTGCTGCTCTGGGTTCTTTGAATTTAGCGTTGTTGATGCTGCTCATTTTTGTTGCTGCTGTTATTGGTGATTTTGTCAACTATCACATCGGCAAATACCTTGGACCAAAGGTGTTTACTCAAGAAAATTCATGGCTGTTTAACAAAGCATACTTAGAGAAAACAGAAAAGTTCTATGAAAATCATGGTCCTAAGACAATTATTTTTGCGCGATTTATTCCAATCATAAGAACATTTGCACCATTTGTTGCAGGAATAGGACATATGCGATACTTGAAATTTCTAATATATAATATTGTTGGAGCTTCTGCATGGTGTCTTCTTTTTATTTTAGGCGGATATTTCTTCGGCACAATTGAGGTTGTACAAAAGAATTTCACTCTTGTGATTATGGCAATAATTGTGATTTCTTTAATCCCTGCTGTGAAAGAGGCAATTCAACACTATTTAGAGAGCAAAACACCTAAAACAATATAAACTCCTTGTTTTTTTCATATACCAAAGGAGTGATAACTATGGATGAGCGAATACTTGTTACAGGTGCATTTGGACAGATAGGAACAGAATTAGTTCCTGAATTACAGAAACAGCATGGAAAGGAGAATGTCATTGTTCTTGGACATAGAAACATTCCTGCTGGATTTGATGGGATTCTAGAAAAAGGAGATGTTCGCAGTAAAGAAGACATTACCTTGTTGATGAAAAAATACAAAATCACAATAATCTATCATCTTGCATCATTACTCTCTGCAAACGGCGAGAAAAATCCTATGCTTGCATGGGACATTAACATGACAGGATTAAAAAATGTTTTAGATGTTGCTGTAGAGTTTAAGGCAAGAGTTTTTTGGCCAAGTTCTATTGCAGTATTTGGACCAACAACACCTCGAATGAACACGCCTCAGCATACTATTATTGAACCAACGACAATGTATGGTGTTACAAAATTAGCAGGAGAAATGCTCTGTCAGTATTATTATTTGAAATTTGGATTAGATGTCCGCAGTCTGCGATACCCTGGATTGATTAGTTTCAAAGCAGAGCCTGGCGGGGGAACAACTGATTACGCTGTTGCAATTTTTTATGAAGGATTATTGAAGAGAAAATATACCTGCTTTGTCAGCAAAGAAACTGTACTTCCTATGATGTACATGGATGATGCTATCAAAGCTACAATACAATTAATGGATGCAAAACCTGAGAAAATCAAAGTACGCACAAGCTACAATCTTGCTGCAATCAGCTTTTCTGTCACAGAACTTGCACAAGAATTAAAAACACATATCCCTGAGCTTACTGTAGAATATGCTCCAGATGAACGGCAGAAGATTGCTGATTCATGGCCAGCAGTTATTGATGATTCAGACGCCCGCAAGGATTGGGGCTGGAAACATCAGTATGACTTGAAACGAATGACAAAAGTCATGTATGATAATTTAAGAAAAAAGTTGAATGTGAAAAAATGAAAAAAGAATTTATTTCATTGTTGAAAAAAGAGATTGAGAGGATTGACAGTATACAAACTGATAAACGGCATGAGAAAATTATTGAAGGTTTTACTGTGGATAAAAGAGCAATAGTCAAAGGAAAAGAATATTTGATTTTTAATTCCAATGATTATTTGGGATTGCGATTTAATGCAGAAGTGTTACATGCTGAGGAAGCTGCTTCTCAAAAATATGGCGCTGGTCCTGGTGCAGTACGCTTCATATCAGGAACAATGAAAGTGCATAAAGAATTAGAAAAACAATTAGCTGTATTTCATGGCAGAGAAGATGCAATGATCTTTTCATCAGCATTTGCAGCGAACATGGCTGTATTGCATTGCTTGATTAAAGGACAGAGCAAGGATTCTGTTGTTGGCAGTGATGTATTAGTTGTTTCAGATGAACTGAATCACAGAAGCATCATTGATGGCATTCGAGTTGCTGGATTAGATAAAGAACGGAAAACAATCTTTAAGCATATGGATTTGAATGATTTGGACAAGGTGTTGAATGAAAATAAAGGAAAAGTAAAAAGAGTTATTGTCATTACTGATGGAGTCTTTAGCATGCTTGGAGAGTATCAGGACATTGGAAAAATGCAGAAAATTGTTGAAAAATATCAAGAGAATTATGAAGAAGGCATTATTACAGTTGTTGATGACAGCCACGGTGTTGGTGCTTTTGGAAAAACTGGCAGAGGATGTGAGGAAGTTTCTCATGGCAAATGTGATGTGTTATTAGCAACAATGGGCAAAGGCTTTGGTACAGATGGTGGATATATTGTTGCAGACAAAGTACTTATTGATTATATGCGCGAATCTGCTGCAACGTACATTTATTCTAATCCAATACCTCCTTCAACTGCTGCAGGAGCATTGAAATCTTTGCAGATAATTGATTCTGCAAAAGGAAAGGAATTAATCAAGAGACTGAATGACAATATTACTTATTTCAAGAAGAAGATGATTGGTTTTGGATTTACATTTGCAGTAGATTCAGTTCATGCAATTCAGCCATTACTGATTGCAGATACAGAGAAAACAAAGAAACTGACTACTGGCTTGTTTGAAGAAGGTGTGATTGTTACAAATATCAATTATCCTGTTGTTCCTAAAGGCAGAGATGAAATACGAGTTCAAATAAGTGCTTTGCATTCTATAAAAGAGATAGATGAATTTGTTGATAAATGTGTGAAAGTTGGGAAGGAAGTTGGTGTAGTATGAACTTAGAAGAAATGCAGACTAAGGCGATGAACAATGCAGTTGATTATGGTAAAAGATGCAATATTACTATTGACGAAGAGTTTGCTTTGCTGAAATTGTATGAAGAGGTTGGAGAATTTGCAAAAGCTCTATTAATTCATCGTAAAAAATGCCGTCCTGAAAAGTGTTTGTCTGAAGATGCTTCTAAAAAAGAACTTGCAAAAGAATTAGCTGATGTATTAGGGATGGTGCTTGTTAATGCACATCTGCTTAACATTGATTTATCAGATGCACTAAATAAAAAATGGTTCAATAAAGAGAAGTGAGGAAATTCAAATCATTACATTCAATTATAGATGAAGTTGTAGAGAAATGTGTGATTGTTGAGGTGCTGTAAGGGAATATATGAAATTAAAATTCTAATAAAAATATATAAATAAGTTATATTATTCATTATTCGATGCCTACTATTGACAAAGTACTTCAAGGGGTTGTAGCAATATCTATTATAATAATATTTCTTACGACTATAATTCCAGAATTAGTGAAAGCTACAGGAGTGAGTATTCCCCTTCTAAATGTTGCGTTAGGTTTATTGGTTTTTGGAATTATATTTGCTATTTTAAAGGAGTTTTTCAAATGATAAAGGGTATATGGAATTGGTTAAAGAAACATGGTGGAACAATTGCTGCAATTGGAGGGATTTTATTAATTATTAATCAAGTAGGGTTCAGTATAAATATTCCCCATTATTATAAAGGACTTACAACTGATGGAAAAATTCTGTTTATAGGAACATTAAATTTTATACTGACATTAATTCTCTTTTTTTACTTGTTAAATAGAAAGCAAAAAGATGACGACGATAAGAAAGAATAATATAATAACTTGTTTGAAAAAGGATTAATATATAAATCTGTTTCATTCTTTTTTTAATATTTTATTCAAATAATCTGTTAAACCAATTCTTTAATTTCATCCAAATTATGGGCCTAGGGGCTCGTGATAATTTCGGTTCATCCTCCTCTATGTTTTTAATAGATTCTTCTTTTGGTTCATCATAATTATCTTCTGCATATTTCTTCCCGATAAATCGATTACCTTTTTTTAACCCCGAACAAGTATGATTTTCAGGGAGTCTACAATTTGGACAATAAATTAAATTACAATATTTACAATTAAAAGGTAAATCTTTTTCTATTTTCTTACCGCAGAGATTACATACTTCCATAGCAAACAGTATAATAAGGGATTATTTAAATTATTCGAAGATAATAATAATTTCAATTAAGAATATCTCATCCTATGTTTTCTTTTATGTTCTTCAGGAGTAAGCTCTTCTAGATTACTGATATGATTATTATATTTATCAAAGTCTTTGTGATGTATTTCATACCCGGTTCTTGGCCATCTTCCATTTGCTTTTTTCCAAACCCAACGATGAACTAAAGTATCATTAGGATAATTTTCTAAAGGCAAACCAGTCTGATAAAAGCATTTATACCCCCCTAAATGAGGGTTTATTATAACCCACCTAAAGTTCACTTGTTTATCTGGAAATTTCTTGATAAGTTTCCATTGATCGTTTATATGAGATTTTATCTTTTCAATACCCAAAAGAATATTTTCTTTTTCAATCTTTAATTTTTTAATATTTTCAATTTCTTGTTCATTTTGTTTCTTCAGTTTCAGAATCTGTTCAGTTTCACGATTTATTTTTTCTAATTTTTCATTTTCTATTTCTAATAATTTATTTTCACGATCAATTTCAGCTTGTATTGTCTTTTGTCTTGCTTCTTCATATATAATTTTTAAATAAAGAATTATCGCTAACCCCGATAAAAGAATAAATGTAAAAACAATAATACTAATAACAAAAAACACTCTTTCTTTTTCCTTTTGAGCTTGTTCTTCTTTTAATCGTTGTTCTTCTTCTGCTTTTTCCTTTTCTTCTTGGACTTGCTTTTCTTCTTCTATTTGTGAAGGAGACTTAGCACATAATCCTGTTTCTTCATCAATATACCCTGTAACACATTCTTGTGGTTTGTTACATTCAGGCTTAACGTCCAAAGGAACAACTGCTTTTTCTACACATGTTTTATTATCACTACATTGCACTTCATTTGAAAGACAGTTACAATCATCATTGTAACATGTAACTGTAGGACTACAGTACTTTCTTACACAATGTGAACTACCACATTCAATATTTAACTGACAAGAACTTCCATCATTTAAACAAGTTTGACCGTTACATACTTTACATATAATACCAACTAAAACTTCCACTTCTTTCAATTCAGCAGTAAAATCTTCAGTAATAAATCTATACTGGATTGTATTGAAATCAATAACTTCATTCCATCCTCTTCCAACAATATAATAACCTAATGGATCTACAGTAAAATGTTCAGAATCTAAGTTACCATTTTTTGTAAAAGTTACATTTAATTCAATTCTTTTGGAAGAATGATTATTTTTGACTTTAAAACTGTAACCTACTTCTCCAGATGGCCAGTATGGATTTCCTGGAGAACCATATGTAAATTCTGTAAATTCTAAAAGAGGATAATCTAATTCTAAACCATCTTCATAAAAGATAGTTTGAGTATGATTTTCATAAACATTTTCCGTATATTGACAATCCAAAGCATAAACAGAACCTAGTAAAATAGTTGTCAATAATAAAAAGAGCGATAATTTTTTCATCATAACAAAAGAGCATATAAAAGAGTCTATAAATGTTTCTCTCTAGTCTTCATCATCACCAACATCTTCTTCTAATTCTTTGAAGGGTCTGGTTGTTGATGAATTTGTTGATAAATGTGTGAAAGTTGGGAAGGAAGTTGGTGTGTTGTGAATGAGATGTGACTTATAATTCTAAGATATAAACAGAAAGTAATATATATTTCAATATGATTAATCTTACATCAAGGGGGGATGTATATGAAAAAGCTATTGTTAGTATTAATTGTAATAAGTGCTATTTTTATTTCTGCCTGCGGCGTTGATGTAAACAAGGTTATTAGCAAAATAAGTGATGAAGATATGACTAGATTATCTGAGGCTTTTGTTCAATGCGATGCACCATACATTAGATATGGTACAGACTGTTGTTTAGATAAAAACTCCAATCAAATCTGTGATATTGATGAGGACACAACTCCTTCATCTTCTGAAGAAACAACCCCAGAAATAGTTGAAGTTGTGACACCCACAAACTGCGCTGCTCATTTTGAAGAAAAACCTTCTAACGAAGCAGCTCTCTGCGGTACAGGAGGATCTATAGGAGACTCTCCAATACTTGATACCTATGCATGCAAAGGAACAGATGATTATCCTTCTGCAAGTGTTTGTCCTGCAGGTATGAGCATGAATAATTATTATTCATATCCTGACGGCACTGCGCCTGAATATATTTGTTATACTTCACAAACAATCGGCGCAACAAGCGCACCTGCTGGGTGTCCAATTGCTTCACCAACATGCACAAGTGGATTTACCTATGACTCTGCTACAAGTTCGTTGTCATGGACTGGTTCAACAAGTTCATGGGGATGTTATTATACCTGCAGAGCAAACCCAAGTCCATACAGCGCTAATGCAGACTGGCCATGCACAAAAACAGGATACAAACCTATTGGCGGTGGCGGAGGATACACCTGCTGTGCAAAATATTAATTTTTTATTTTATTCTTCTTTACCGGGAATTTAGCTTTTTTTACGTGTTGCCGGGAATCCCGGGAAATATGAGAACATTTATAAATAACAATGAATTCCTGGTAAAATATGAAAATATACCTGCCGAACAGTGCATTTTTGGGAAACATTGACCCTTTTCTAAAGAGTTTAGACCTTTCACACCCTACAAAACTTAAGATTACTGCAAACAAAAAATGGATTTCAATACACCCTGCAGTGCTCTGCATGGTAGCTGCATTAGGCATGAATGTCAAGCCAGAATATATTACCTGTGAAAAGCTGGAAGCAAAATCAAAGCATTATCTGCAAAGAATGGGATTGTTTAAATTATTACACCTCAAAACAGGCATAACTATTACTGAACATGAACCTGCAGGGAGATTTATCCCACTCACTCAGATACAGGGTTCAGAAGAACTGACAACATTCATTACAGATATGGTTCCCTTGCTTCATCTAGAGCCAGAGCATGCTGAACCTATAAAATATGTTGTGAGCGAGCTTGTCAGAAATGTTTTAGAGCATGCAAACACAGCGCAGGGTGCAATTGTCTCAGCACAGTATTACAAAAAAAGCAACACTATCAGAATAGGGATTGTGGATACAGGAGTTGGCATTAAAAAAACAATAAACAATTCTTATCCTGTACAAACGCATCTTGAAGCTATTCAATTAGCATTAACACCAGGCATTACAGGCACGACACAAAGAATAGGCGGAACAGAATACAATGCAGGTGCAGGACTTTTTTTCATTAAATCCATAGCACAAATCAATAGAGAGTTTTTTATGATTTATAGCGGCAATGCCATGTATAAACTATTAAAAAGCGACTCTCATAAAAAACAGGAATTCCTTCACGGAGATCCTTTCCGAGACAGGCATTCAAAAGCAGAAGATTATCCTGTCTGGCATGGTACTGTTGTGGGTGTTGACATTTCGTTAGGCAAGACAAAGGAATTTTCTCTTCTTTTAGATCTTATAAGAGATACGTACATTAAAACTGTCCAAGAACGAAAAAAAGAAAAATACAGAAAACCGAGGTTTACATAAATGGAAATAAAGATAAAAAAACTTGCAGGCACATTTGCAGAGAACAAAGATAGAGCACGTGATATTAGGCTGACGAAGATTATCCCTGCATTAGATAAAAAAGAGACCATTATTCTTGATTTTGCAGGAGTTGATGGTGCAACACAATCATTTGTTCATGCTCTTATCAGCGATATTATACGAAAATATGGAGCTGAAGTCTTGGAAAGAATTTCTTTCAAAAATTGTAATGAAACTGTAAAAAAAATAATTAACATTGTTGTTGAGTATATGCAGGAAAGCTAATCCTCTTCTTCACTAGGTACTAAAATATTTTTTTGATTCTTTCTTTCTCTAAACGTTCGTGCAACAGAAATCTTTTCTTTAGTCAGCGGATGATGGCTTGTATAATACATTGCAGTTGACATTGTTCCTGGAGTTGGTGTAAAGACTTGCGTTAGATTTACAAACAATCCTTTCTGCTTACAGTATTTTGCCAACTCATGCATTTCTTTTTCTGTGCATCCTGGATGCGCAGCAACAAAATAGGGGACAAGATGTTTATGCGTTTTTTGTTCTTTATTGATTAATTCATACTCTTTCAAAAATTCCTCAAATGTATTTTTATCAGATTTGTTCATTAATTTCAATATAGAATCAACACTATGTTCAGGAGCAACTTTTAATCTTGTCACATATTTCATGATTTTTCTGAATAATCTTTTCTGCTTCAAAATAATATCATGGCGTACAGCACTTCGCAATTCAAGTGTTCCATGATATTTCTGATTCAGTTTCTCAATGCCTTCTAATAATTCAAGCAAATCATTGTTTAATATTCTATTTTTGCATGTAACACATTTCTGATTGCAAGAACCATTTTTTTCATAGATTGTTACTTCTTTTTCAAGAATAGCAGAATGAATTGTGTGCTTCTTATCATACAACGTACAGGCTGAACCATACATATTCAAAGAAGGCAGTGTTAAATCATTAATTATTCTGAACCCTTTCTTGTACAATGTTTCAATCTCATGCAAAATACTTTGTTTGCTTCTTTTTGCAATATTTTTGCCTTGAACAAGAGGCAATATACAAAATGAACATCCTCCCCAACATCCTCTGCCAATAACAATAGATGTTTGGAGCTTATCAACAGCAGTTTCACTTATTTCTTTGTTCTTTGTGCCTGGATGTAATTTTCTCAAAAATGTCAATTCATACATAAAATCCATTTCTTGTTCTGTCAATGGATATGCTGGAGCATTGTGCAGGATAAAACCAACACCGCACTGCTCAATAAACGCACTCTCTGGATTCAGGTAATGCATTTTTGTCAATTCATTGAACTTGTGCTTATCTGCAATGCATTCTTCATAGCTTGGCAAATAAGGGATATTTTTAGGGAGTTCATCTTTTTTGACTCTGCATGCTAACCCTCTTACATCATTGTATTGTTTTTTTTCTTTTAAACAATGCAATAATTCAAGAATAGAACGCTCTGCACTGCTGAACAAAAGAATGTCTGCTTTTGTATCATTCAATATTCCGCGCCTTAATTCATTATCTCTGTAATCAAAGTGTGTAAATCTTCGTATAGTTGCTTCAACCCCTCCTAAAACAGTCATTGATCCTTTGAATAATTGCTTGATTTTTTGGGTATAGGTAATTAATGCACGTTCTGGCACTAATACATTTTCACGTTTCTTTAACATAGGAGTATAATTTGCAAGCATTGAATCCAGCAATCCAGACGTAATGCAGAAAAAGTATTTTGGCTGACCGCAGACTTTGTAATCAGCATCTTTCAATGGCTGAGAAATAATGCCAACTTTATAGTCTTTTGCATCTAATAATCGCGCAATGATTGCTGTACCGCTCAACGGATGGTCATAATACGGATCTCCTGAGATTATGATAACATCAAACTGCTTGAAGTCTTTGTAAAATTTCTTTGCTTCTTCAAATGTTGTTGGCAAAAATGACATGTGAGTAATGATTTGGTATGTTGTTTATAATACTTTACACATTATAGGCTTCATCCAAAAAATGCTTTCGCAGTGCAGCGCCTTCAAAATTTCGTAGAGACTATCCTAAAGTCCTGCGTTCCCGAATGGAGCCACGGAAACTATCGTTTCCTACTCGCGCTCGTTGCACTCGGCGATGACCCCTCGCAACGGACTAGACGTCACATAGCATAGAATTTTGACCTTTGGGCGCTGCACTTTATTTTTGGATGAAGCCCACATTATAATCAAACCCTTGCTCTCTATTTATACACCTCCCTTATATTGTTTATACAAATCAATTAATAGGTTTGAGTATTTCTTTAGAAAAATGGCAGTAATCGTTTCTACCTTTAACCCAGAAAAAATACCCTATAGAAAACATGCTCTTATGTTTAAGAAATTATTTGAATGTCTAAAACAGCATATCCTTATTCTTCCTGCGCTTGATATGCAGAATGTAAAAAAAAGTATTGAAATATACAAAGAGCATATTGCACGTGCAGATATGATATTTCATTATACAGGGATGCTGATTGCGCAGTTTCCTTATTCTGAATCCTATGAGCAATGGCTGGGGGAAATGATGAGGGCGCGAGGATTCTGCTGGAGCCATCAGTATATGTTAAACAAAAAAGAACAGCACTGCATTGAAGAAATAAATACCTCTATCTGCCAAGCAAATGCACTTCTTTATGCAGACGTATTTTTTAAAACAGAAGAAGAATTGTATGCTTTGCTTGGAAATGCAGGTTTGTCTGTTATTAGAAGATTTCAAAAACAGGAGTATGAGAACAATAAATTCTTCCCTGTCATTATCAAATATGCAAATACGACAAAAGCGCAGGGAGTATATTATATAGAAAATGAGAGACAGCTAAATCTCTTAAACTCAAGTAAGTGTGTATATCTGCGGTTCATAGAATCTCCTAGTGAATATTACACTCATTATAGAATATACACTGCAGGAAGCAGCATTATCGCAGCAGTGCTTTGCTATTCAGGAGCAAAAAAGAAAGATGCAATAAGAATAATTGATAAAAACAATGCATATGACAATCCAGAAAGTTCATTGTTCTTGAACAGAAAACTCATTGCATCTAACAGAACATATGGGGGTAAAGTAATTCCTCTTAATCTGACACAAGAGTCACAGAAAATAACTGACAAAGAAAAGCATATACTCACAGCACATCATATCGTAGACCAAAAACTTCCTGCTGAACTTGCTGCTTATGCAAAAAAAACCGCAGAAATTGCTTCAAAAAATGGACTGTACCTCATAGGTCAGGATTGGATTCAGGACACTGAAAACAGATTTCATTGCATAGAGATTAACTGGGGACCTGAATTAACAAGTATTGATGCAGTGTATAATAAAGGAAAAGGCGAAGATGATACAACACGGGCAATTGCTGCTGAGAAAATAGCAGAAGCAATAATCTCAGATATGGGCATCTGAAAAGGAAATTTGTTTAGTTTCAGTCTGCAGTGAAAGATATTCAGAATTTGCTCTGTTTTCTAAAAAATTTTCATAAATTCTTGAAAATCTTCTATAAATATTACAATCACTTTTATTATAGAGTTATACTTAAACATAACTATGCAAAAAGAAGAATTACAGCAATTTCTTCAAGAAGGTGAAGGACAATTTATTGAATTTAAACAATCTGTTGATAGTAAGTTGTCTAAAGAAGTAGTAGCATTTGCAAATGCAAGCGGGGGAAAAATAGTCGTGGGCATTACAGATGAAAGAAAGATAAAAGGAGTTTGTATTACAAATGAGTTAAAATCAAGAGTATATGATATTGCAAATAATTGTGACCCTTCTATTCAGCTTTCTTTAGAAACATTTGAAAACATTTTGATTATTACAGTTCCTGAAGGGAATAACAAGCCGTATCAATGTTCAGACGGATTTTACATAAGGATTGGTCCAAATTCGCAAAAATTGACAAGAGAAAAAATTCTTGACTTATGCATAAAAAATGGAAAGATTCGTTTTGATGAGCAGGTTTGTGAAGCATTTAACTTTAATGATTTTGATGATTCCAAGTTCAGAGATTATCTTGCATTGACAAAGATCACATCAACTCTTGAAAAAGAAATTATTCTCAAAAATCTCTTTATACTGACAAAAAGAGGAATGACTAATGCCGGTGTTTTGTTTTTTGCAAAAGATCCTTACAAATATATTAGAACATCCAAGATACGATGTGTTCATTTTAATGATGAGCAAAGGATAAACATCCTTGATAAAAAAGAAGTTGATTTAGGTATTATTGGCAATATTGAATTTGCTGTAAATTACCTTAAAGAAAGAACACCTGTTAAATATGAAATAAAAGGGATTAAAAGAGTGGAATTTCCTCTTTTTCCAGAAGAAGCTTATAGAGAAGCTATTGTCAACGCAATAATACACCGCGATTATCAGGAAAATGGAGAAGTAGCAGTTGAAAAACTGAAGAAAGGTATTAGTATTAATAATCCCGGGGGGCTTATTCCTAGTTTATCTGTTGAAGAGTTTGGAAAATCCAGCAGACCTCGCAACAGATTGCTTGCAGATTTATTGTCAAGAACAATATTTATGGAAAAAGTTGGCACAGGCATTCAGAGAATAAAGAATTATTGCATGAACAACAAAAATGAGGTGGATTTTAATTTTAATGACAATAATTTTACTATAGAAATAAAATTAACTAGGGAGAACACTAAGGAGAAAACTAGGGAGAACACTAGGGAGAAAATAATCCAAATTATAGGGAGAAATTCACAAATTACAACAGAAGAGATTGCCAAAGAAACTTTAATCACTGTAAAAGGAGTAGAATGGCATATACGTCAATTAAAAAATAAAGGAATACTTCAAAGAATAGGGCCTGATAAAGGGGGCAGCTGGGTTTTAGTAAAGCTTAAATAGATTAAAGTGAATAAATATAGCAATGTCGCACAAAGAAGCAATTCACTACATCCGCAAAAGCAGAAAAAAAGGGTATTCTGACGAACAGATTAGAGTAAAAATGCTTGTTTCTGGATACATGCCAAAACAATTGAACGATTATTTTAAGCAGGCAGATGATGTACAGTCAGGGATTAAGCAATTTACAATCCTTTCTATTGTTGTTCTTGTATTAATTGGTTCAGTATTACTTATTGGCAGAAATGCAGATTTGACAGCAGCAGCGCTGTGGAGCTGGCCATGGACAGCAACATACGACTGCGGAGACGATTATCCTGCAGAAGAAAGGTATGTCAAGGATTTATCTGACTGCATTGCTGATGATGAGCCTAATATATTATTTTGTTATGTAAACAATACAGTAAGTACAGATGAAATCTCTCCAGATAGCTTGAATGATAATTGGTATTTAAGAGAGGTTAGAGAAGACATTTCATCTGTGGGTGAGATAGATACTGTTTCATTGTTAGAAAGCTCTATTGTATTTCCATGGATTGCTGAGTATGACAATGTTGATTGTGTTTCATGGACGCACGGCACTGTACGAACTTCTGACTGGCATTTGTGTAATAGTTCGCAGGAGAACTTAGTGTTTTATTTTAATGCAGTTGCAGGAGATATTAATGATACGTACGGTGGTTTGAGTACAGAATTAGGAATGAATAGTTCATATTATCTTTGTTACGATGAACTGGAATGTACAACTCAGACAACAGAATGTGATGATGATTATTACTGTGTCGGAAGATTAGATGATGAATATGGCAGTGCATGGTATCCCTGCGATACAACATTAGAAGCAGATTATTACAGATGTTGTAAAGCAGGATGTGAAGCAATGGAAATGATGTGCGGAGAGTATGTATTATCTACTGATGGAGCAACAAGAAATGCATTTAACGAATGTCGTTCAGATGGCACATCTGGTTGTTGTGGTTCAGACACTGATTGTGTATATGATAATACTTGTTATAATGAAGATGATACAATAGAGTATGAATACATTTACACTTCAATGGGTGGTGGAGAAATAAGTCTTGCTAATTATACATTCACATGCACTGATGCACACTGGTGTCCATGGGGATTTGAATATGATTCACGTTCAAGTACTTGTCGAGCAAGGGAAGCTGCATGCTATTATGAAGATAGTGTTACTTATCCAACTTATTGTAATTCAATATGGGGAGTTGATGATAATGATGTGTGGGAAGCAGATAGCGGATGTGTTCGTTCTGACCCAGAAGGGATTGTTTCAAAAGAAGCTTGTGTTTATACTGGAACATTCGGAGGAGTAGATTATTTCTTTTATCAGGATATTTTAATTGACCAATAAATTCATAATAATTTTCTAATTTTATTAATTAAAAATACCAAAAAAGTTGAGAGTAAATAAAGCACAAGGTAAAGTACAACATTAGCAATAATTCCATCAATATCTAAACCAGGAATGCAGATATATTCTCCACTAGGAAAATCACTACAAACTCTGTAAATACATAAAGGGATAAAAAGAGTGCATACTCCAAAAAAATTGCTTACAATTGATGCGATGAAAAAGATGGGGGCAACAAAAATTATTACTAATAATATTTTCACTAAAGTTGGTTTAAAAAATTCATACCATTCCATTATTTTATCTAATCTTAAGACGTATTTATATGTTGTTATTTAATAAATTAAAAAGTGAAGTAATCATTCAGAAAATCCATCTAATTGCAAAGAATACCCTCGTGGTGTTACATTACCTACATTTGTAAAATTTCTTGCTGTTAAAAGTTCTAATTCATGAGGTTCTATAACAGTTCCTAATGCTTGATGCATAATAAATCCCGTTATATTAGTATGATTAAAATAAGAATGTCCCATTTCATGTGTAAAAAAAGCACCTGCATTTTCAATAGTATTTTCACCAATTGCAGCAGTATACATAATCTCAACATCATCTATTGTCCAAACGCCGTGAGAGTCATCACTTTCATTAGAATATGTAATCCAATTACTTCCTCGTGTGAACCAGATATCTCCTCCAGAACTAACTTGTTGAACATCAGGTGCTAAAGAACCATCCCAATAACTTATTGCTAATTCTAATCCATCATTGTATTG
>Ga0233425_10003691_pt1 | contig 27209 bp, 21 predicted proteins | sample Watercolumn_Towu_2_FD_181712 | JGI IMG/M metagenome (GOLD analysis project Ga0233425, IMG submission 181712) | Freshwater microbial communities from Lake Towuti, South Sulawesi, Indonesia - Watercolumn_Towuti2014_140_MG | ecosystem: Environmental > Aquatic > Freshwater > Lake | place...
TGACGGCGACGGTGACCGACGTCGCCGGCAACGTCAGCGAGCCCGGCAACGGGACGCTCACCATCGACACCCAGCCTCCCGGCGTGCCCGATGTCCGCTCGCCCCTGCTGGTCAACAGCGCCACCCCCGCGCTCGGCGGAACCTGGGACTCCGCCGGCAGCAGCGGGCTCAGCGTCGGCGTCGGCAGCCGCACCTATCTGCTCGGCGGTGACGTCGTCACCAGTGGCGACACCTGGTCGCTGCCGATCCCGGCGGCGGATGCCCTGGCGGAGGGATCTCATTCCGTCACGGTGACCGCGACCGATGCCGCCGGCAACAGCAGTTCTTCCTCCGTCAGCCTGCGGGTCGATCTGACCCCGCCGCGGGTCCCCACGGTGGATGGCCTGCAGACCCTTTCCACCAGGCCCACCGTCACCGGCACCTTCGATTCCGCCGACAGCGTCAGCCTGACCGTGACCCTCAACGGCAAGACCTACAGCCTCGGCGCCGACATCGGCAGCGAAGGGGATTTCTGGGCGCTGTCGCTGCCGGCCACCGACGCCCTGGTGGACGGCACCTACGAGGTCGCCGCCACCACCACCGACGCCGCCGGCAACAGCAGCGGGGACCTCACCACCGATGAACTGGTGGTGAGTGGCAGTGCCGCCCGCGCGGCCGCGGTGGTGACCCTGGCCGGCAGCGCCGCCGGCGATGGCAGCCTGGCCACGGCCACCAGCTTGTACAACCCGCTGGCGCTGGCGCTGGACTCGGTGGGCAATGTCTATGTGGCCGACGGCTCCCTGCGGCGGGTACGCCGCATCGGCAGTGACGGCATCCTCGCCACGGTGGCCGGCAACGGCGACTTCTCCTTCAACGGCAATGGCATCTCGGCGCTGGCGGCGGCGCTGTGGGTACCGGAGGCGGTCGCCTTCGACGGCGCTGGCAATCTCTACGTGGCCGATTCCGGCCAGTACCGGGTGCGCCGGATCGACGCCAGCGGCATCATCACCACGGTCGCCGGCGACGGCAACTTTGCCTATGGTGGCGACGGCGGCGCGGCGACGTCGGCGAGTGTGGGCACGCCGGCGGGCCTGGCCTTCGACGGCGCGGGCAACCTCTACATCAGCGACGGCGCCTTCCATGTGGTGCGCAGGGTGGACACCGGCGGGAACATCAGTACCGTGGCCGGCATCGGCCAGTCCTGCCAGTATTCCACCGGCCAGACCTGCGGCGACGGTGGCGCCGCGGTCTCCGCCGGCCTCAACGCCCCCTCCGGCATCGACGTCGACGGCGCCGGCAATCTGTATATCGCCGATTCCAACAGCAACGTCATCCGCCGGGTGGACGCCAGCGGGGCCATCACCACGGTGGCCGGTAACGGTCTCGGCGGATACGGCGGCGACGACGTCTTTCCGGCCACTCGCGCCCAGCTCAACGGACCCACCGCGGTGGCGCTGGATGCCGACGGCAGCCTGCTGATCGCCGATTGGGGCAACCACCGCATTCGCCGGCTCAATCTCACCGGCAACATCATCAGCACCGCCGCCGGTGACGGCACGGCGACCTACTCCGGTGACGGCGGGCCTGCCACCGCCGCCAGTCTGCACTTCCCGCGCGGGGTGGCGGTGGCCGGCGGCGGCGTCTATTTCATCGCCGACGGCAGCAGCAACCGCATCCGCCGGGTGGATGGCGGCGGCCAGATCTCCACCGTAGGCGGCAACGGCGAGACCAGCTTCGGCGGTGACGGCGGGCCGGCGCGGCGCGCCCTCCTGTCCGGACCCCAGGCGGTGGTGGCGGCCGGCGGGGTGGCCTATATCGCCGACAGCGGCAACAGCCGCATCCGGCGGGTGGACGCCACTGGCAACGTCGGCACCGTGGCCGGCGGCGGCGTGCCCGCCGACGGCGTCGGCGACAATCTGGCGGCGACCGATGCGGCGCTGTCCTTCCTGGGTGGGGTGGCGCGGGATGGGGCTGGCAACCTCTACATCGCCGATAGCGGCAACCACCGCATCCGCCGGGTCGACGCCGCCACCCAGGTCATCACCACCGTCGCCGGCAACGGCCAGCCCTGCCAGTCGCCCAGTACGCCGCCCTGCGGTGAAAACGTCGACGCCACCAGCGCCAGCCTCTCCTTCCCGCGCGGGGTGGCGGTGGACGGCGCCGGCAATCTGTACCTCGCCGACGGCGGCAATCAGCGCGTCCGCAAAGTGACGGGCGGCATCATCACGACCGTGGCGGGGGGAGGGGATCCGACCTTCGGCGTCGGCGACGGTTTGCAAGCCACCGCGGTGGCACTGGCTTCGCCCAGTGACATCGCCGTCGACACCGGCGCCAACCTGTATATCGTCGATCCCGGCATGGGCCGGGTGCGCCGGGTGGATGCCGCCCTCGGCACCATCTCGACGGTGGCGGGCGGGGGTGCCAATATCCCCGGCGACGGCGGACTCGCCACCGATGCGCAGCTGGACCAGCCCACCGGGGTCGCCGTGGACGCTGCCGGTAACGTCTTCATCGCCGAGGGTTACAGCGAAGGCGGCGGCAACCGGGTGCGCAAGGTGGACGCGGTCAGCCGCATCATCACCACCGTGGCCGGCGACGGCAGCATCGGCTTCGGCGGGGACGGCGGGCCGGCGGCGCTGGCGGCTTTCCACGACGTGGAGGGAGTCGCCGTGGACGAAACCGGCGCCCTCTACGTGGCCGACGCTGGCAACGACCGGGTGCGCAAGGTCGCCGACGCCACCCTCCGGCTGGGGGATTCCTTCGACCTGGACAATTCCGGCCGCGTCCCCGGCGCCGACTTGGGCGGTATTCCCGTCCTCGTCTCGTCCCAAGGCTTCGCCCAGTGGAGCTCGGTGGTGGAAAGCGGGGGCGCCAACATTTTCGCCTCCGACGCCGCCGGCAATGGCTACATCCGGCCCGATGCGGACCTCGGCGATTCCCTGGGGCTGCTGCCCTTCACCCCGGCCGGCGGCGTCTACAGCGTCGGTGCCGACCTGTTCCCGGAGGTCATCGTCGGCGCCGGTCCCACCGGTACCCTGGGTGTCGGCTTCTTTCAGAGCAACGCCGCCGGGAGCCTGCCCCTGTCCACGGGCGGGACCGTCAGCCTGGCGCTGCTGGTGGACGCCACCGGTGCCTGGCAGCTCAACGGTCCGGTTGACGCGACGGCGAATCCGCCGGTCTGGGTGAATCTGCTGCGCGGCAGCGTGACGGCCAGCGGCTGGAGCGCGGCGCTGCCGCCGCGCCTGACCCTGGTTTGGGACACCGCCCGCCGCACCGCCTCCGCCAGCCTCGGCGGCGTCAGCCTGTTCGAGGATTTCGACGTCGCCGCCATCGACCCGGCCCTGGTGCGTTACGTCGGCTTCGCCGGCGAACGGGCGGTCGGTAGCGCGGCCCTGATCGACGATTTCCAGTGCATGGCCTTGCCCTGAGCCGTTCGGCTATCCCGAAGAGCTGGCTGACAGGGCGTCCGGCCCGGGCCGAGGGAACGGCCAAGGCCCAGGGCAGGGCCATGCCGGTTCATCGGGGAGCCGGCGGCGGCGCCAGGGATCGGGTGTTGCGGGAACGCGGCGCGGCCGCCGCCCTGTCGAACCAACCAGCAGCAGCGGTCCGAGCGGCCGGAGGCCGCGGCGGGAATGCCGGCGGCAAGGAAACTCCGGGGCGGAATCGGGAACGACCCTCACAACCAGAAGAAGAGGCGACAACCGTGATCCAACCTATCCTGGGCATGAGCCGGACCGGCCCGGTGTTCCTGCGGTGCGCGCTGGCGCTGTCCTGCCTGACGCTGACCGGCTGTCCGCACAACGTCGACGTCAAGCTGGACGAAACCCTGCCCGAGGTGAAGACCACCACCTTCAGCGATGCCATCTCCGACTTGGGGCTGATGTCGGAGATCTACGGCGACAAGAAGGTCCGCATCATGCCCAAGGATATCCTCGACAACACCGGTACCTCCATCGCCACCAACGCCGAGGTTCCGCGCGACATCACCGAGATGATCAAGAGCACCCTCAACGCGGTGGGTGGCAACGTCATCTTCGTGCCCTACGACCCGGCCTTCATGCTCAACCTCTACAAGGTCGGCTTCACCGACTGGGGCGACAAGCTGGTGCCGACCATCGTCGTCTCCGGCGGCATCACCGAATTCGACCGCGGGCTGGAAACCCACGGCAAGAACACCGATCTGAGCCTCGACATCGACGTCAAGAAGATCAACTTCGGCTGGGAGTATTCCACCCTCGACAAGAACTCCCTGGCCAGCATCACCCTCGATTTCAACGTGATCGATTTCCTCACCAATGCCGGCATCCCCCGTGTCCAGGCGGTCAATACCATCAAGGTGCACAAGGCGACGGCGGAGGACAGTCTGGGCTTCACCATCCAGGGAAACACCCTGGGGCTGAAGGGATCGGTCAAGAAGATCCAGGGCCGCCATGCCGCGGTGCGGCTGCTGGTCCAGCTCAGCATGATCCAGCTGATCGGCAAGTATCTGGCGCTGCCCTACTGGAAGCTGCTGCCGGACGGCAAGCCAGACGCGCTGGTGCTGGACAAGGTGGCGGCGCGTTTTCTGGACCTGGATGACGGCCGCAAGCTGGCGAAGATCCAGGAGTTCCTGGCGATGAACGGTTACCCGGTGGCCGTCACCGGGCTGCCGGACGAGCCGACCCAGCTGGCCCTGATCGATTTCCGCGGCAAGCACCCGGAAGCCACCGGCAAAGCCGACCACACCACCTATCTGGCGCTGTTCAACAGCATCCCCGTCAGCCGCGAATCCCTGGCACGGCGCCGCGCCGCCCTGGCCGCCGCCGGGCTGCCGCCGGTGGCTACGGTGCCGCTGAAGCCGGCCCAGACGGGGGAGAACCTGCGTTTCCTGAGCTTCCAGTCGAACCGGGCGGAATACACCATCGGCGATCCGCTGCAGCTTTCCTTTGCCGTCAATGCCCCCATGTACATCCGGATGTACAGCGTCAGCTCCACCGGCGAGATCACCCAGCTGCTGCCCAGCAGCGCCGTGCCGGAGCGGCCGCTGCAGCCCGGCCGAGCCTACCGGGCGCCGGCCGAGGGGGCGGGCTACAGCTGGGACATCTCCGGTCCGGCCGGGACCGACAAGATTCTGGCGGTGGCCAGCACCCAGCCGTTTCCCGACGGGGTGACGCTGGTTACCCGCAACGGCGAGTTCACCCGGGATGCGGTGGAACGGTACACGGCCCGTGCCGCCCTCGACATTCGCATCCGCTGAAGGTGAAGCCGTGAATCACAAATCCCACTGCGTGCTGGTTGCCGCTTCGCTGCTGGTGTCCTCCGACAGCAACTGCGGCGTTGCAGTGACGCCGACGCGGGGGCAGAAGCCGACCCAGGCGGAGAAACTGCCGCGGGTGGAACGGCTGCCCAAGGGTGGCACGCCGCCGGCAGAGGAAGCCCACGAGGCCGGCGACGGCCTGGAGAAGCCGGCCAACATCGCGGTGGAAGGCTATGCCAGCGCGCGCTACGTCTACGGCGAGGTGGAAGATCTCGGTCGCGGCGAAATCGCCGGCTACATCTACCAGCCGGGCCGCGGGCGGACCTACGTCTACGGCGAGGCTGCGCCCACCGTGGGCCTGATCTACGCCTATGACAACGAGGGCAAGCGCTACGTCCTCAGCATGAAGAAAGGCGCAGACGACAACCGGGGGCGCGGCCGGCGCTGAGCAGGAGCTCGGCAGCCCCCCATGCAAGCAAGTGAAATCCTGAGTACGGAGTAAGACCATGACGAATCCTTTGACCTTTTTCTTCGCCGGCTGCCTGATGGCGGTGGCCGGCAGCGTTTCCGCCGACGCCCTGGTGCTGGACAAGAATACCGATACCTGCGCGCTGTTCGAGGCCCTGAACGGGTCCGCGGATATCCCGGAATCGTGCCGGTCGGCCAGGCCGCTGACCCGCGGCATCGCCGTCAACAAGGCGGAAGCACCCCGCTACGACCGCGCCCTGCTGCCGGACATCAGCTTCGATTTTGGCTCCGACGAGTTGTCGCCGGCGGCCAGGCAGGAACTGGACAAAGTGGCGGCGGTGATGAGCGCCCCGCAGTCTGCCGCCCAGCGCTACCGGGTGGAGGGCAACACCGACCGCAAAGGCTCGGATTCCTACAACCGCCAGCTGTCGCGCCAGCGGGCGGAATCGGTGCGGCGCTATCTGCTGGACAAGGGGGTTTCCGGCCAGCAGCTGACGGTGGTCGGCAACGGCTATCACAACCTGCTGGACCCGGCCCATCCCTTCGACGGCATCAACCGCCGGGTGGAGTTCCTCAACCAGTCGGTCCGAGCCAGGTGACCTATCCCGGCGACGGGCGCGGACGAATCTCGGGAGGCAAGGCGTCGGGGCCATCGTCCGCTTCCCCGCTGCCCGTTCCGGGGGCAGGGACTGAAAGTCAGGATGTGGCAGCGGCCGGTTGAATGGTGCGGCGACCTTTGGCATTGTGGCCGTCTTTGCCGCACCCCGGATCGATTTGATGGCGACCGTTCTGCAAACCCTGGCCCGCGATCTCAGCAACCTGCTGGCCGAACACCTCACCCCGGCGCCCCGTGTGCGCGACCGGGTCACCCTGGCGATCCTGCTGCTGTTCGCCGGACAGTCGCCGCGTTCCCAGTACTACCGGTGGAACCTGTTGTTCCGGGACTTCACGGCACCGGAGCCGGATCAGGAGGTGCCCCTCCCCGACGGCAAGACCGCGACCCTGCCCGCCGAGGCCATCCGCTACGTGGACGAAGTGTTGTGGTTACGCCGGCTTACCCTCGCCAACAATCTCAAAGAGCGTCCCGGCAACATCCACCTGCTGCTGGAACGTCTCTGCCAGTTGCACGCCGCCCCGGCGCCGTTCGGGGCGGCGGCCATCACCCGCCGTCCACCTGGCGCCGCCGCCGCCCCGGAGCGGCTCGGCAAGACCGGCCGCATCCTGCAGCAACAGGTGTCGCGGCTGGGGGACCGCTACGGCGACATCTCCGTGCGCCGCCGCGCCGAGTTCGGTCCGCTTTGGCTGGCCGTGGCCGACGCGTTTGTCGAGGTGCCGGAAGAGATGTCCCTGGACAACGTGGTGGAGGCGGCACCGCTGCCGCTGCAGGCCCGCTTCCACCAGGACAAGGAATTCGCCAAGCGCCTGCTGCGGGTAATCGAGGCCCTCAACGAGCGCTATATGCAACTGCGCGCCTGTGGCCTCAAACCGGACGTCTGGCTGGCGCAGGAACGTCCTTCCATCAATCAGCTGGCGGAGCTGAGAACCCTGCGGCTGGCGGTGCAGCGCCTGGAACAGGACGGGAAGAGCGCCGCCGGTGCCTTCGAGCAGGCTTTCGCGGAAGGCCTGGCTGCGGCCGGCGGCAAGAAATTCGGCGGCTTCACCGCCTTCACCGAATTCTACGACGACGCCGTCGGCATCGAGATGATGCGCCGCGGAAGCGTCGGCACGGCGGCGGCGGAGCGCGGCCGGCCGCTGGCGGCGGAGGGGGAAGCTGAGGGCGACGAGGAGGTCGAGTTCAGCTTCGGCGGCGAGTTCGCCGGCGACGACAACGGCGACGAGGGCGAGGGCGAGGACGCCGGCTTCTATCCCGAAGAGATGGACGAGGAGCTGGACCTGCAGAAAACATTCTCGAGTCTGCCGGACCTGTTTCCCCAAGAGTTTTCTCCGGTCATGCGCCACTATTTCCAGCAGGTGCTCGCCCAATCGGCAGCGCCGGAAAAGAAGGCGGCGGCATTGCGTGACCCCGAATTCCTCGCAGCGGTGAAAAGGGATTCCCGCTACTGCGAGCTGGCCGGCGACGCCTTACAGGATGCCCTGTTCCGCGATGCCGAAGCGCTCATCCAAAGGAATGCGACAAAATGGCGGGCCGGATGGTAACCGCGGAACCGACAACCGAATTTCGAAACCTGTTTTTCTAGGGAGTACGACCATGACCATTAAAGCCGCCGGGTCCGGCCAGGACAAACTATGGCTGGCAGCGTGGCACCATCTGCACGCCGCCGATCGCCGCGTGCAGGTATCCACAGCCGCCGTCGAGCAACTGCTGGAGGTCCTGCCGGAGCGGGGCGACAGCGAGACCGTGGCGGCCTGGCTGCTGCGCGCGCGGCCGGTCAGTTCGGCACGGGTGATCGCGTTCCCCGGCAAGGTGCGGCGTTTCCAGCCGGTCACCGAGTTTTACCGGATGGCGGCCGACAGCGGCAGCGAGCGCTACCCGCTGCCGGAGACCACCCTGGAATCCGCCGATGGCCGCCTCTGGCTGAGTGTCAGCAAACAGGGGGAGGAACTCGAGTTTACGGTGCAGGCGGTGGGCATGGCGATCGACGAATTGGCCGGCAAGTGCATCGGTCTGGCGGCGGATACCACGCCGGATGCACTGGTGGCGGCGGTGTTGCTGGACGAACAGGGAGAAGGCTGCAGTGTCGTCGCCGACACCGAGACGGTCCGCAAGGCCTTGCTGCACCCCGTCGTCGGCATCATCGATTTCAGTGAATCGTAAGACGCTGCTGATGCCGGTATTCCGGCTGGACTGCCCGCAGCAGAGCGATTTCCTGGAGTTGGTCGTCGAAGCGCAGGATGACAAGGCATCCCGCCCGTGGTTTTATCACCTCCAGGGCCTCGGCCTGGAGCCGGCGATCCGGCTGGCGGAGCGGGCCGTGCGGAGCTGCCGGGACGGGTCCGTGGAGCCTTTGGTGTACTGGACCAACCCCAAGCTGCCCCTGAGCCAGTGGGCCGGGGTGGCGCTGGCGCTGGCCGCGGCGGTGGTGGCGGCGGCGGACCCGCGCTGCGCCTATGACGAAATCCTCTGCATCGGCCAGCTGGATGACCGCGGCGGCGACGGCCTGCAGGTGGCGGATGCGGGTTATACCGGCCGCAGCCTGGCGGCAGTCGCGGCCCTCGGGCTGCGCCCGCGCCCGGCCTGTCTGTTGCTGCCGGAGGCAGCCGCGCTGGGGCCGCGCGAGATGAAGTTGCTGGCCGAGCTGGACCGCCACGGGATCCGCCCTTGTCGGGTCGGCAGTCTGGAGTCGCTGACCGTGGCCTGCCGACAGGATGCCGCCGAAGCCGGGAGCCTGCTCGCGTGAGCCGCCATGCCGCCTTGATCCCCCTGGCCGCGCGGGGCGACGGCAGCGGTGAGCTGCTGGAACTGTATTGCGAAACGTCGCCGGATCTGGCCAAGGACGAGCAGGACCGCAAGCGCGGCATCGAGCCTTCGGTGGAAGCGCTGCGGCCGATCAACCTGCACGGTTCCGGCCAGCGCGCCATGGCGGCGGTGCAGAAGCTGCTCAACGCCAAGGCCAAGCGGCGGTTCGCCCTGGATACCCGCAAGGTGCGGTTCAGCAACAAGCCGATGAGCTCCCTGGTGGAAGGCCGCAGCGCGGAGCTGGGCATCGCCCTGGCGATTCTGCTGAGCGGCAGCCAGAACAGCGTGCGGACGGTGATCGCCACCGGCGTCCTCGAGGTGTTGCCGGGGATCCTGGATTTCAATGCCCGGGTCGAGCAGGTGGAAAGCCTCGACGAGAAGTTGCGGCTGATCGCCGATCACAAACGGCGCGGATTGCTGTCCAAGGATATCGACAAGGTGCTGGTGCCGCGTCCCGACCGCGCTGCGGAACAGGCCGGGACGGTGCTGCCGCTGGCGGAACGGGAGACGGTGCGGCAGCTGAAACAGCTGGGGATCGAGGTGGTGCCAGTGCGCACGCTGCGGGATGCGGCGCGCCAGGTCAACATCAAGCTGACCGATCCCCTGTCCATCGTGCGGCGCACGCTGGCGGTCGCCGCGGTGGCGGCGGGCGGCGGCGTGGCGGGGCTGGCGTGGCTGTGGAACCAGGAATTGCCGGTGATCTTCGATGCCGGTCCGACCGCCGAATTGAGCGGTAAACCGTTTTTGGTCTGTGCGGAACCGGGCGGGCGCTCGGCGGTTTATCGGCCGGTTCCCAGCAAAGGCCTGATTCCGCAGGTGCCGCTGAGCGGGGTGCTGGGGTGGCGCATCCGCCTCGGCAGCTTCCGCTCGGCGGACGCGGCGATTTTCGACGCCCTCAGCGGCGTCCTCGGGACCGGGGCCTACCGGGTGGCGGTGGCCTTCATCGGCGAACGCAGCGGTCTCCACATCCTGCCGACCGAAGCCGGTGCCCTGCAGGTCCTGAAGCCGCCGGGGGTGCGCTGGGACTGGGGGCAGCAGGTGGACAAGCCGGCCGAGGCCGGGGTGCTGGTGTTTCTGGTGCGCCGTTTCGGCAGTTTCGATCTGGAAGGGATGCAGGAGGAATTCCATGCCCGCTTCGGACGGAGCGGGGCAGACGCGCCGCTGAACCTGGAATTCGCGTCGAACTTCCTCGCCGCCCGCTCGGCCGGGAGCCTGCGCTACTTCTTCGAAGCGGTCGAGGCGGCGTCGCCCTGCGACGAGGGAGCCGCGACGCGGCGCCCGCCACGGTGACGGCAAACGCCCGCCGCTGGGTGGAAGCCCGGGCCGATGTTGGCGGGGCCGCCGGCTTGCCATATCATGAATTCAAACATGGAGAACTGAGATGAACCCACGATTATTCGCACTGTTGATGATTCTGGCGCCGCTGGCTGCCCAAGCCTGCCCGCTCAAGGTGGTGAAAGGCGAGGGTGGAACCCTGTCGGTGATCAACACCGCCGCCGGCTCTGCGGAATACGTCTACGCCGCGGTGGTGCGCAGCGATCACCAGTTGACCCGGCTGGAGGACATCATGGCCAGCGGCACGCCGCTGGAGCGGGCCAACGCCAAGGCCAAGAAGTATGCGCTGCCGAAAAACGCGCCGGGGGCCAGCCTGTACCTGGTGACCAGCCAGCAGAAGCTGGAGCAGCATGACCGCTTCCGGGTGAATCCGGCGGCCGAGAAGGAGCTGCGGATCGCCAAGTCGTCCCGCAGCCGCGGCATGTCCAACTACGGCGGACCGCTGCCGGAACCGGCCATCGCCGCACCGGAGGTGGCCTCGCCCGCCGGCGTCGACGTCTGCACCACCCGCATCGGTTCGGACCGCCGCTCGCTGCTGTCCGCCGACCTGCCCTGATTTTCCGGGCGGATCACGAAACCGGCGGCCCCAGGGCATTCGGCACTACCCGGCACAAGCTCGACCTGCCCCATGCGGGCCTACCGCGGCGGAAGGCCCGCGGGGGCTCCTGCCCGAGCGGAACCAGCCGTCCGCTCAGCGGCTTCCCAGATAGTCGTTCTTCAGCCGCACATAGCCGTCGCGGGAAAATTCCAGCAACGCCAGCTCCAATTCCTTCAGCGGCCGCGCCGGCCGCGCCGGGGAGCCGACGTAGAGGTGGCCGCCCTGCAGCCGTCTGCCCGGCGGCACCAGGCTGCCGGCCCCCAGCATGACCCGATCTTCCAGTACCGCTCCGTCCAGGACGATGGCGCCGCTGCCGATCAGGCACAGGTCGCCGATGGTGCAGCCGTGGAGCACGGCGCGGTGGCCGACGGTGACGCCGGCGCCGACCACCAGGGGATGGCCGTCCGGGTTGAAGCGGCTGCGCTGGGTGACGTGGAGCACGCAGCCGTCCTGAACGTTGCTGGCGCCGCCGATGCGGATGCGGTGGACGTCGCCGCGGACCACGGTGAACGGCCAGATGGAAACGTCGTCGGCCAGTTCCACGGCGCCGACGACGAGGGCGGTTTGGTCCACGAAGACGCCGGCGCCGAGCAGCGGAACCTGGTCGCGATAGGATCGGAGGGTCACGGGGGGCGGGGTCTATACTGTACCTGGGTCACGGCATCCCTGCGAGGATTTCATCATGAGCGTCGGCGGTTTCGTTGTTCTCGGCACCACCATCGTCCTGGTTCTCTACGTCATTGTCATCTACAACCGCCTGGTCAACCTCAAGCATGATACCGTAAAAGCCTGGTCCAACATCGATGTGCTGCTGAAGCAGCGGCACGACGAGCTGCCCAAGCTGGTGGAGACCTGCAAGCAGTACATGAAGCACGAGCGGGACACCCTGGAGCGGGTGATGATGGCCCGGGCCGGCGTGTTTTCGGCTCAGCAGGCCAGCGATCTGGGGGCATTGGGCAAGGCCGAGGGCGAATTGCGGCAGGGCCTGACCACGCTGTTCGCTACGGCGGAGGCCTACCCCGACCTCAAGGCAGATCAGTCGTTCCGCCATCTCGAGTCCCGCATCACCGGCCTGGAGAATGCCATCGCCGACCGCCGCGAGTTCTACAACGAGGTGGTCAACAACAACAACATCCGGCTGGAAGAGTTTCCCGACGTCATCGTCGGCCGGCTGTTCGGCTTCAAACCCTTCCAGCTCCTGGAATTCAGCGAGCGGGAAACCGCCGACGTCGATCTCAAGGCCTTGTTCCGCTGAGCCCCCATGACCACCCTGGCCAGTGCCGCGCACCTGCTGCAGGCGGCCTCGCCGCGCGCCTTCTGGATCGGCGCGGCGGTCGTCGGGGCGCTGGCGCTTGCCGCTCTCCACCTGGGATTTCGCGCACTCCAGCGTTCCCGCATGATGGAGGACCTGCCCACCTCCAGGCTGCGTTCCGCGGCCCAGGGTTACGTGGAACTGGAAGGCTGGGCGCGCATGATGCCGGGCGAGCCGATCCGCGCGCCCCTCAGCGGCCTGCCCTGCACCTGGTTCAGCTACCGGGTGGAGCGTCTGGATCAGTCGACCGACGCCGCCGGCCGCCGCCGTGCGGAGTGGCGGACCCTGGAAAAGGGCATGAGCGAGGCCATCTTCTTTCTCGAAGACGGCACCGGCCGCTGCATCGTCGATCCCGACGGCGCCACGGTGACGCCTTCGGTGCGTCTGTGCTGGCGCGGCCAGAGCGAGCGGCCCGGTTACGCCCCGCTGGAGACGGGCTGGCTCGACCGCCTGCTGGATTCCGGACCCTATCGCTACACCGAGCTGCGTATCCACGAGCAGGACCATTTGTATGCCCTGGGCCAGTTCGTCGGGCTCGGCGCTGCCGAGGCCGCCAGCCTTTCCGATGAAGTCCGCGACATTCTGGCGACCTGGAAACGGGACCAGGCCGCGCTGCTGCGGCGCTTCGACCGCAACGGCGACGGCCGCATCGACATGCAGGAATGGGACGCGGCGCGCGGCGCGGCGCAGCGGGAGGCCTTGCGGCAGCGCCGCGATCAGCCGCCGCCGCCGGAATTCAACCTGCTCCGACGCCCTCCCTACGGCAAGCCTTACATCCTCTCCACCGTGCCCCAGAACAGCCTGATCGCCCGCAGCCGGCGCTGGTTCGGAGTCGGCCTCGCCGCCGCGGCGGCGCTGGCGGCGGCGCTGGCGTGGGCGGTCTCGGTGCGGTTGGGATGAGCGCTTGCGGGGTTCAACTCCCGGTCAGCGACCGCAGTTCCTCCATCATGCCGACCAAGGGCATGGCGGTGATGTCGGCGGCCAGCGGAAATCGTTCCCGTCCGGGATAGACCAGGAAGCGGTGAGTCGCCTGGATGTCGCGGCAGCCGTGGTGAAAGCCTTTGCCGGGTCGCGGCGCGGCGGAGCGCTTGATTTCTATGGCGATGCGGAGGCGGTCTCCCTGTTCGATGACCAGGTCGATTTCCGCCCCGGCGGCGGTGCGAAAAAACCACGATGTGGCATCGTCGCTCAAGACCGCCAGGAGATTCCCAATGACGAACCTTCCCCAACTGGCTCCGGCGCAGGGGTGGCCGAGCACGTCATGCAGCAGCGAAAGGCCCAGCAGGGCATGCAGTATGCCGCTGTCGCGCAGATAAACCTTGGGGGGGTCTTGACCAGACGCTTGCCGACGTTGCTGAACCAGGGGCGCAGGGTACTCACCAGCAGCAAGTCTTCCAGCAGGCCAACGTAGCGCTTCACCGTCGGGATGGACAGATCCAGGCTCTTCCCCAGTTGCGCCAGGTTCAGCTGGCTGCCTTGCTGGTGGGCCAGCATCGTCCACAAACGCCTCAGGGTCACGGCGGGGATGCGCGGCCCGAACTGCGGGATTTCCGTTCCAGGTAATTGCGCACGAAGGCTTGCCGCCAGCGCAGGCTTTCCAGGTCGGATTGGGCCAGATAGCTTTCCGGAAAGCCGCCACGCAGCCAGAGCCGGTCTCCGGCGGCGCAATCGCCCTGGCGGATCTTCCCAAAAAGCACGGGAAGTTATCGTAATGTAACGCTTTGAATTTAAAAAAAGAAATAGTGAATGTGCGGGCGTGCGGCTTCTGCCTACAAATTGAGCTAGAAGCCTTGATTTGCCTTGGAAGCGGCATTTTGACTGGGCTTCTAGGTTATCCGAGGCATGAGGTGATTGTAAAGGGAAAATACCTCAAATACATGCCTACAAAATTGTGGATAAGTCCATTTTTAGATTTAAATTCAATTAGATAATGACCTTTCCGCGAGGAAGATCCGCCTGGGGAATTTCCCGGGCCGTGAACGGCGTCAGTTCCTTATAGGCGATGCGTCCGGTCAAGGATTCGGAAGACTGTTTCAGCAGATCTGGCGAGGCCGATTCGAGGATCAGAAATTGGCCGGCTTTTTCGCCGGCACGGCGCCGGCGGTCGATGGCGCTGCGGAGTGTGGCGAACACCTGGGGCAGGCGTTGGACCTCGTCGAGGATGATGAGCTTGCCGTCGTGGGTCTCGAAGTAGCGGGCGGGATCGGACAGGCGGGCTTGGTGCTCGGGGTCTTCCAGGTCGAGGTAGACCGGTTCCGGAGCGAGGCTGGAGGCGATTTGGAGAGCCAGCGTGGATTTGCCCACCTGGCGGGGTCCGAGGATGCCGGCCGCCGGAAACTGGTTCAGTAGCTCCAGCAGTTCAATCTGTGCGTGGCGCGTGATCACCTTGCAAATATGACATATAGAGACAGATTTGCGAGGATGTAGCCGTTACCATGAAAGTCGCGAAGTGAACATCTTCATCTCCTTCTCCAATCGCAAACGGTCGCCTGAGTCGCGACTTTTCCCGCTGGAAGAGGGCCGGGGTGAGGGAAACCGGCCATGGCGCGAGCGCTTTCATGGTCGGGGGTGGTGCGAGTGCCATGGGCGGTTAAGGCGGCAGCCCGGCCAGCACCTTGGCCACGTCCACCCGGTCGCGATAGACGAAGAAGGCGGAGACCTCCCGCTGTTCCGTCATCGCCACCAGGCCGACGCCCTTGGCGAGGAAGCGGTACTGGGTGTCGGTGACCGAGGCCGGGCCGATGGCGCCCTGGAAGCTGGCTTTGAGCAGGATGGCGTCGAACTGTCCGTCCGGCACCCGCACCCGGTAGTCACCGAGGTGGCGCAGGGACACGTGCAGGCTGCCGCGGTGGCGGACGTCATCCGGCTCGGTGCGATCGTACACCCGCACCGCCATGTGCAGGCGGGTCTCCCCGCCCGCCTGCAGGCCCGCCGGCAGAAAGGGTTCGGCCGGTTCATAGCGGGTGAGGGCGTTGCTGTGGCGGTCTTCGATGCCGGCCATGACCAGGCTGTGGTCCTTGAGCAGGCGCAGAAAGCCGGTCTCGTCCCGGCTCAGTTGATAGTTCCAGGCTTCCGGCCCCAGCACCTGGGCGCGATGGGTCTCCAGGCCGCCGGCCCCTTCCCCCCGCAGGATGCGGAAACGGCCGGCGGCGGCCCCATGGGGCAGGAATTCGGCGGGGTCGGCGATGGGGGAAGGGGGCAGGGTGGTGTCGAAGATGCCGCCACCGAGGGCCGCCTCGATGGCCTGACGGTCCTCGGCGGGGAGCAGGGTTTCCCCGTCCGCCGGCGCCGCCAGCACCGCCCCCAGCAGCAGGAGCGGCAGGGCCCGGGCGGCTGGGGGTGGGATGGCGGCGCTTTCAGGCGGCGAGGCCGTGGTGGCGGAGCAGGGCATCGATGGTCGGTTCGCGGCCGCGGAAGTCGACGAACAAGTCCATGGCCTTGATGCTGCCGCCCTTCTCCAGGACCTTCTCGAGGAAGTGGCGTCCGGTCTCGCGGTCGAACACGCCGTTTTCCTCGAACAGGGAGAAGGCGTCGCTGCTGAGGACCTCGGCCCATTTGTAGCTGTAGTAGCCGGCCGCGTAGCCGCCGGCAAAGATGTGGGCGAAGCTGTGGGCGAAGCGGTTGAATTCCGGCGGCTTCAGCACCGAGGTCTGGTTGCGCACCTGCTCCAGCACGGCGTAGATGCGTCCGCCCCGCGGCGGCTGGTAGTCGCGATGGATGCGGAAGTCGAACAGGCTGAATTCCAGTTGCCGCACCATGGCCATGCCGGACTGGAAATTGCGGGCCGCGGTCATCTTGCCGAACAATTCCTCCGGCAGCGGCTGCCCGCTCTGGTAGTGGCTGGACAACAGCTGCAGCGCCTCCCGTTCCCAGCAGAAGTTCTCCATGAACTGGCTGGGCAGTTCCACGGCGTCCCACTCGACCCCGTTGATCCCCGACACCCCCAGAAAGTCGACCCGGGTCAGCATATGGTGGAGGCCGTGGCCGAACTCGTGGAACAGCGTCAGTACCTCTTCGTGGCGCAGCAGGGCCGGGCTGTCGCCCAGCGGTGGGGTGAAGTTGCAGGTCAGATAGGCCACCGGCGCCTGCACCCCGGTGCCGGTGCGGCGGCGCCCGATGCAGTCGTCCATCCAGGCGCCGCCGCGCTTGTGGGGGCGGGCGTAGAGATCCAGATAAAAGCATCCGCGCAGTTCGCCGTCGCGGTCGCGGATCTCGTAGAAGCGTACCTCCGGGTGCCAGCAGTCGACCTCGTCCTTCTCCGCGATACAGAGGCCATACAGCCGCTCCACCACGGCGAACATCCCCGCCACCACGTGGGGGGCGGGAAAATAGGGCTTCACCTCCTCCTCCGAGAGGGCGAAGGAATGTTGCCGAAGCTTCTCCGAGTAGTAGGCGATGTCCCAGCATTCCAGCTGCTTGAGATGGTGGTGCTGGCGGGCGTAGGCGGCGAGCTGGGACAGGTCCCGCCGCGCCAGCGGCAGCGAGCGCCGGGTCAGGTCCTCGAGGAACTCCAGCACCGATTCGCCGGAGCGTGCCATCTTGGTGGCGAGGGACAGCTCGGCGTAATTGGCGAAGCCCAGCAGCTGGGCTTCCTCGTGGCGCAAGGCCAGGATCCGTTCCATGACGGCGCCGTTGTCCCAGCGGCCGGGATTGGGACCTCGTTCCGATGCCCGGGTGCAGTACGCCCAGTACACCTCCCGCCGCAGGTCGCGCTGGTCGGCGTAGGTCATCACCGCGATGTAGGACGGGAATTCCAGGGTGAACACCCAGCCCGCCAGGTCCTTGTCCGCCGCGGCCTGCTGAGCCAGGTGGACGGCGCTCTCCGGAATGCCGGCGAGCGCGGCCGGATCGATGATGTGCTTGAACCAGCCCTGGGTGGCGTCCATCAGATTGTCCTGGAAGCGGCTGCCGAGGTTGGAGAGTTCCAGGGCGATCTCCTTGTAGCGCGCCTTCTCGGGGGCGGGCAGGGCGACCCCGGACAGGCGGAAGTCCCGCAGGATGTCCTCGATGGTCTTGCGCTGCGCCGGTTCCAGCTGGTGGAAGGCGTCGCCCTCCGCCAGTTCCCGGTAAGCCCGGTACAGCGCCTCGTTCTGGCCCAGCTCGGTGCGGTATTCACTGAGCAGGGGCAGACAGGCGTTGTACGCATCCCGCAGGGGCTCGCTGTTGCACACCGAGTTGAGATGGCTCACGGGTGACCAGGCCTTGTGCAGCCGGTCTTCCAGGTCCTCCATGGGCGCCGCCAGGCTGTCCCAGGTGTGGGGTCCGCCCGCTTCCAGCAGAGTGGCGATGGCGCTGCGATTGTCGGCGAGCACGCGTTCGATCGCCGGCACCGCGTGGGCCGGTTCGATGCGCGAAAACGGCGGCAGCAGGTATGGCTCCAGCAAGGGATTGTTCATCGGTCGGCGGGCAGGGGCGGGGTGGGTTTCAGATGTCGAACAGTTTCAGGGATTGCTGGATCTTGTCCTTGGCGTCGTGCAGCACCTTGAGGGACAGCTCCGGCGTCAGTGTGCCGTTGACCAGCTTGGCGCAGGCGGGCACCGAGTTGATGGCGGGCATCTCGCCCATGCGCGGGCTGCCGATGAAGCTGTGCAGCTTGGACAGCATGACGATGTCGGCGAGCTCGATGGTGGGGCCGCCTGGTTCCAGCCAGGCCTCCGCGCGGTGAGGAATTTCCACCAGTTCCGGCGGAAAGTCCAGCCGCGTCAGCAGAAAAATCCCCAGCGGCTCCCGCACATGGGGCAGCACCTGCTCGATCTCCTCGGGTTTCCAGTATTCCCGCGGAAAATTCTCGGCGAAATGCAGGAACGGCACGATCCCGATGTCCGCCACCAGTCCGGCCAGCTGCGCCTGCTGCGGGTTGACGCCGCCGTTTTCCGAGGCCAGCACCCAGCACAGGCAGGAGAGGTTCAGGCTCTTCTTCCATTCCGTATGCAGCAGCTGGTTGATGTAGGGGTCGCGGCACTTGAAGATCTGCCGCAGGCTGTAGCTGATCACCAGGTTGCGGGTGGCCACCAGGCCCAGGCGGGTCACCGCGTCCTGGCAGGTGGTGATGGGCGATACCGGCAGATAGAGCGGGCTGTTGGCGACGTGGATCAGCTTGGCGGCGATGGCCGGGTCCATCTGGACGATGCGCGCCACCTCCTCCATCGAAACGTCCGATTCCATCGCCTTGCGCAGCCGCACCGCCACGTCCGGCAGCGACGGCAGCTTCAGCGTCTCGTCGTGGTAGTAGTGACAGAACGCCTGAAAGATCCGGCTCTGCCGGATCGCCTCGGGGATGTCGGGGGAGAAGGGGTCGAGCCGCATGCGCTCGTGGTTGGCGCTGGCCGGGTTGTGGCTCATGATCTTGGGCGAAACCTGCAGCACCTGGACATCCGTCAGTGCCCGCGCGGTGGCGCTGCAGACCTGGCCGCTGCACAGCGGAAACCGCGCCTTGGCGGTGTCGGCGCTGACCTGATAATGGGTGTCGTCGCCGATTTCCATCCGCACCGTGCCTTCCAGGAGGTAGAAAATGGAATCCGCCGGGGCGCCGCGCACGAACAGCACCGAGCCGGCACCGCAGACCTCCGCGACCCGGTCGAGGGCAAAGGCCTCGCGCACGTCGTCGCTGAGGTTGCGGATCGGGAACAGCGAGTTGAGGGCCTCGGCGGTGATGGTCAGCGGCCGGCGGGAGGAGGGGACGATATGGGCAGGCTCGACATTCGGGGCCGCGCCGGCCGCTTCGGTCTCGGTCTCCGGCGTCGCTACCGCGTCCCCACCCCGGTCCTTGGATCCGAAGAATCGTTTGATCAAACTCATGTCAGGTGCACCATTCGGGGTGGGCGGCTGAGTTCTTAGGGAAGCGCCGAATCGATCCATCCAGGATTGCTTGGCGCCCGTCACCGGCCAACGCAGTGTCCCGGCTGCTGACAAAATCAGCGGTTTGCAGGCGCCGGCTTTGGCGGTGTATCCCTGCACCGCGGCAAGCGCCCAATAAAATCGTCGCTTCCCCCAGATTCGGGCAAATGTGGCGATCATGATAGCACCTGCAGAATCCTGCCGGACTTTCTCTCTGAGTCTGCGGAACATCATGGCATTGGAGCGGCTAGCCCTGCCGGAGACATCGTCCGTGCGGCGGCGCGCTCAGCTCTGCACCGCCTCCGCACGCTGCTGCAGAAAACGGGTGGTGCCGATGCGCACGGTCTTTACCTGGTCGCGGATCGTCACCCGCCCCGAACCGATGCGGGCGGCGCCGGCGGGAAGGCGGGCGAAGGCCACCGAGCGGCCCAATACCGGCGAATAGCCGCCGCTGGTGATGATGCCACTGCCGAGGCCGGGCACTTCCACGGTCTGACCGGCGCGCAGCACGCCCTTGTCTTCCAGGGTGAGGCCGGCCAGTTCCTGGCGCGGTCCTTCCGCCTGCTCGGCTGCTACCGCCTCGCGGCCGATGAAGGGCCGGTCCGCCGCGCGCAGGTCGCAAGTCCACTGCAGGCCGGTGGCGGCCGGCGTGACAGTCTCGTCCATGTCGGCGCCGTACAGCCGCATGCCGGCCTCGAGACGGAGGCTGTCCCGCGCCGCCAGGCCGCAGGGGGCGGCGCCGGCCTGGCGCAGGCGCCGCCACAGATCCGCCGCCGCTTCCGCCGGTACCAGGATTTCATAGCCGTCCTCGCCGGTGTAACCGGTCCGCGCCACCTGGCCGCGGCCGTCGCGCACGGCACTGAAGGGCGGCAGCGCGGTGGCGGCCTCGGCCAGGCCCGCGGCCAGTACCGCACCGCTCCATTCCCGCGCGCGCGGGCCCTGCACCGCGACCATGGCGAGGTCCTCGGCGACCCGCGGTACGATGCCCCAGGGCTCCCCCTGGCGCCGGATCCATTCCGTCACCTTGGCGCGGGTGGCGGCATTGGTGACCAGGCGGAATTCCCGCTCGCTCCAGCGGTAGACGATGAGATCGTCGATGATGCCTCCGGCCGGGTTCAACAGACAGCCGTAGAGGGCGCCGCCGGGATGGCCGATGCGGTCGACGTCGTTGTTGACCAGCACCCTCAGGAAGTCGCGGGCGCGGGGGCCGGCCAGGTCGATGACGGTCATGTGGGAGACGTCGAACAGCCCGGCGCATTCGCGCACGGCGCGGTGTTCCTCCAATTGGGAGCCGTAGTGGAGCGGCAGTTCCCAGCCGGCGAAATCCACCATGCGGCCGCCGTCGGCCAGGTGTTCCGGATAGAGCGGGGTGCGTTTGGGCATGGCGCATACTCGAAGGAGGCGGAAGCGGGCCGTCACGGGCCACCGGCCGCGTCTTCGGCGCCGGTCGGCGGCCATTTTGGATGCGCCGCCGGAGGATGTCCATGGAGCGGTCCGCGGCGGCGGCAGGGGCTGCCTTTCAGTCGTCCCGTACCTGCAGGCGGTATCCGACCCCCGATTCGGTGATGAGGTGGCGCGGCTGGGTCGGGTCCGCTTCCAGCTTGTGGCGCAGCTGGCTCATGTAGATGCGCAGGTAGTGGCAGTCCTCGGCATGGCTCGGTCCCCACACCTCGCGCAACAGCTGGCGGTGGGTCAGCACCTTGCCGGCGTGGTTGACGAACACCGACAGAAGCCGGTACTGGATCGGGGTGAGGGCGACGTCGTGGCCGTCCACCGACACCGAGCGGCGGATCAGATCCACCCTGAGGCCGGCGGAGGCGAACACGCCAGCGCCTTCCTGCTCGCCGGTGCGGGCGGCATGGCGCAGGGCGACGCGGATGCGGGCCAGCAGCTCGCCCAGACCGAAGGGTTTGGTCAGATAATCGTCGGCGCCGGCGTCCAGGGCCTGGATCTTGGGCTGCTCGGCGCTGCGTGCCGACAGCACGATGATCGGCAGCGGTGACCATTCCCGCACCGCTTTCACCACGTCGACCCCGTCCATGTCGGGCAGCCCCAGGTCCAGGATCATCAGGTCCGGCTTGCGGGTCTCGGCTTCGATGATACCGCGGCGGCCGCATTCCGCCTCGTGCACGGTGAAGCCCTGGGCGCTCAGGCTGGTGCGCAGGAAGCGGCGGATCGGCGGGTCGTCGTCGACCACGATGACGACGGGTTTCGGCGCGGTCATGACGAGGTCGCGGGGGCGGGCAGGGCGGGATCGGCGGTGGCCGGCGGCAGGCTCTCCGGCTCCACCGTCGGCGGTGTGTTGTCCTGGGGAATGATGAAGCTGAACACCGCCCCGCCGCTGGAACGGTTGTGGGCATCGATGGTACCGCCGTGGGCCTCGATGATGGAGCGGCAGATCGCCAGTCCCAGGCCGACCCCGCCGGTGCTGCCGCCGTGGCGGAGCCGGTAGAATTTCTCGAACAGCTGTTCCTCCCGGCCCTTGGGGATACCGGGGCCGCGGTCGGCGACCGTGCATTCCACCGCGAAGGCGGATAGCTCCGCGCCGATTTCCAGGGGGCTGCCGGCCGGCGTGTAGCGGCAGGCGTTTTCCAGCAGATTGATGAAGACCTGTTCGATCAGGCCGGCGTCGGCGTAAAGCATGGGCATGCCGCTCGGCAGCCGCACCACCACCGGCCGCCCTTCCAGCCGCTTCTGCAGCCGGGTGAGGACGGTTCCGATGATCTCCTCCAGCGGGTGCCACTGGCGGTCCAGTTGCACCGCGCCGGCGTCGAGGCGGGCCATGTCCAGGATGTTGTTGACCAGGGTCGACATGCGCTGGGCCTCGTCGAAGATGGCCCGGCTCAGCTCCAGCTTGTCCTCCAGCGCCAGCGCCTGGTCCTCCTCCACCAGTGCGCTGGCGGAACCGACGATGGTGGCGAGAGGGGTGCGGAGGTCGTGGGAAATCGAGCTGAGCAGGGAGTTGCGCAGCTGTTCCGCCTCCATCTGCAGTTGGGCGGCGCGGGCCTGTTCCGCCAGGCGGATGCGGGTGACGGCCTGGGAGATCAGGCGCAGAAAGGTGTCCAGCAGTTTCTGTTGTTCCGGCAGGAACACCCGGCGCAGATTGACCGGCAGCAGGGCCAGCACCCCCAGCACCCGCTCCTCGTTGCTCAGGGGGAAGTACACCGCCTTGGAGGCCGGCAGGGTGTTGGTACCCTGGCCGGCGATCTCGTTGTGGTCGTAGACCCACTGCGCCACCCCCAGGTCGACGCCGTGCAGCGATTCCGGCAGGCTGCGCCCGCTGGGGTAGACGATGCGGCCGCCGGCGTCGGGAAACAGGATGACGTTGTGGCTGCCGAACTCGCTGTGGAGATGGCGCACTGCGGTGCGCAGGATCTCGTCCTCGCGCTGGCTCGAGGTGAGCTCCTTGCTCATGGCGTACAGCGCCGTCGCCCGCCGCTCGCGGTGGGCGGCGACTTTGGCCTGGGCGCGGACGTTGGTCATCAGCCCGCTGATCAGCACGGCCACGGTCAGCATCGCCAGCAGCGTGATCAGATACTGGGTGTCGGACACGGTGAAGCTGAAATAGGGGGTGACGAAGAAGAAATCCAGCACCGCCACCCCCAGCACCGACGCCAGGATCGAGGGACCGCGGCCGTGGCGGGTGGCGATGTAGACCACCCCCAACAGGTAGACCATCAGCAGGTTGGCAAGCTCGAAGCGGCCGAACATGGCCCACGCCAGCAGGGTGCTGAGGGTGGTCACCGCCATCGCCCACAGATAGCCGCGGTAGCGCCCGCGCTTGCGCGGCCAGAAGCGCATGGAGAGGCCGGGGAGCGGGCCGCGGTTTTGCCGGTAGCGCTGCAGCTCGCCGGCCTCGTCGCGGTCCCTCGTTTCCCCCTGTGGGCTGCCCAGCAGATAGATGTTGATGTTGTGGGCGTGGCCGATCAGGGTATCCACCACCGACCCCAGCAGCCAGCGCCTCCAGCCGCGGCGGGACGGCTTGCCCATGACGATCTTGTTGACGTTGCGGTCGCGGGCGAAACGGATCAGGGTCTCGCTCATGTCGGTGCCGCTCAGGGTCACCGCCTCCGCTCCCAGCTGCTCCGCCAGCCGCAGGATGCGGAGGACGGCGTCGCGTCGCTCCGGCGCCAGCCCCACCAGTTCCGGGGTCTCCACGTAGGCCACGATCCATTCCGCCCGCAGGCCCGCCGCCAGCCGCTTGCCGGCCCGCACCAGCCGCTCCGCCAGGGGATTGGGGCCGATGCACACCAGGATGCGTTCGCGCACCTGCCACACCTCGCGGATGGCGTGATCCTCCCGGTAGTCCAGCATCTGCGCATCGACCCGGTTGGCGGTCTGGCGCAGGGCCAGCTCCCGCAGGGCGATGAGATTGCCCTTGCGGAAGAAGTTGCGCTCCGCCACCTGCGCCTGCTGCGGCAGATACACCTTGCCTTCGCGCAGCCGCACCAGCAGTTCGTCCGGTGGCAGGTCCACCAGCTCCACCTCGTCGGCGTCCTCGTACACCGTGTCGGGCACCGTTTCCCAGACCCGGATGCCGGAAATCTGCCCGACTTCGTCGTTCAGGCTTTCCAGGTGCTGGACGTTGAGGGCGGTGTAGACATTGATGCCGGCGTCCAGCAGTTCCTCGATGTCCTGCCAGCGCTTGGGATGGCGGCAGCCGGCCGGGTTGGTGTGGGCCAGCTCGTCCACCACGATGAGGGTCGGCCTGCGCTTGAGGGCGCCGTCCAGGTCGAACTCCTGGAGGGTGGCACCGCGGTATTGGAGCGGCAGGCGCGGCAGCACCTCCAGGCCCTCCAGCAGGGCCGCCGTGTCCTTGCGGCCGTGGGTCTCCACCAGTCCGATCACCAGGTCCAGGTTCTCGGCCCGCCGTTCCCGCGCCGCCAGCAGCATGGTGTAGGTCTTGCCGACGCCGGCGGCGGCACCGAAAAAGATCTTCAGCCGGCCGCGCCGGGCGCGCGCCTGTTCCAGCTCGACGCGGGCCAGCAAACCGTCGGGGTCGGGACGCAGATCGGTCATGGCGAGCGCGGGCGGGCAACCGGCAGGCAGTGGCGGAAGCCCTAGTATACGCCGCGTGGTGCGTCCCAATGCTGTTGAAATCAGGAACCCTCTCCCCGCAGGAGAGGGGCTCAATTCAACAACATTGCCCCCCAGGGAACGGGACGGCTAAAGGCCCGTTTGCGATTGGAAGGGGCCGACTAAAGGCCCGTTTGCGATTGGAGAGGGGCTTGACTTGACGGCTTGCAGAATCGCGGGCGGCGGAATCGGTTACACTTCCCGCGGTCGCCCGGCGACGGCCGGGCCAATAACAAGAACATGAGACCGCCGCCCGATTCCATGCACACCATCCGTTCCTGGCTCACCGACTGGGTCGGCCGCATTCTCCCCAATGCCCAGGCGGTTTCCTTCGCGCTCCTGCTGATCGTGGGCGGGGTGGCGGTGGTCAGCCTCGGCCGCATCCTCATGCCGGTGTTCGCCGCCGGTATCATCGCCTACCTGCTGGAGGCCCTGGTGGCCATGGGGCTGCGCCGGAAGCTGCCGCGCCTCGCCGCGGTGGTGGTGGTCTACATCTTTTTCCTGACCCTGCTGGTCATCATCTTCGTCGGCCTGCTGCCGCTGCTGTACCGCCAGACCGAGCAGCTGATCGGCCAGCTCCCGGCCATGCTCAACAGCGGCCAGGCGCTGGTCATGCAGCTGCCGGAGAAATATCCCCACTTCATCACCCAGGACCAGATCAACGAGATCATCGGATCGATGCGGCAGGAGCTGGTGACCTACGGCCAGACCGTGCTGAGCTACTCTTACGCCTCCATCGTCAGCATCATCACCCTCACCATCTATCTGGTGCTGGTGCCGCTTCTGGTGTTCTTCTTCATGAAGGACAAGGACCGGATCCTCCTATGGATCGCCCAGTATCTGCCGAAGGAAAGCCATCTCTCCAACCGGGTCTGGATGGAGGTGGATGCCCAGATCGGCAATTACGTGCGTGGCAAATTCTTCGAGGTGGCGGTGCTGCTGGTGGCCAGCTACGCCACCTTCAGCCTGATGGGCCTCAACTACTCGCTGCTGCTGGCGGTGCTGGTGGGGCTGTCGGTGATCATCCCCTACGTGGGGGCGACCCTGGTAACTTTCCCGGTGATGATCGTCGCCTTCTTCCAGTGGGGGGTGTCCGACGACTTCTGGTACCTGATGCTCGCCTACGGCATCATCCAGACGCTGGACGGCGTGGTGCTGGTGCCGCTGCTGTTTTCCGAGGTGGTCAATCTGCATCCCGTCGCCATCATGGTCGCGATCCTGTTTTTCGGCGGGATCTGGGGATTCTGGGGGGTGTTCTTCGCCATCCCCCTCGCCACCCTGGTGCAGTCCGTCCTCAAGGCCTGGCCGCGCCTGGGCGATGCCCAGGGTTCGGCGGCGGACGCGGAGCCTGTGCCATGACGGTCGGCACGCCGCCGCGACCCGAGTAGCCCGGCCCCCGCCGGAACGCCGCAAGACCCGCCCTGGCCGCGCCAGAATCCCCCGAAATCTGACAAGCTCCCGGTTTGCGGCTATATTCCCGCATTCCATATCCCGCTGATGTAATAGGGAGAAGAGGGACGATGAACGTGAACCACCGTATCCTGGCCTTGGCCATATTTCTGCTGGTCCTGCCCCTGGCGCGTCCGGCCGCTGCCGTGGATCATGACTGCGGCGACCGGCTGGCGCGGCTCGCAGAGGCGCAGGGCAAGGTCGATGCCTTCGTCTCGCTGCGCCAGATCTGGGAGGCGGCGGCGCTGGATTTCAGCATCTGCTTCGGCGACAAGCTGCGCACCGCGGAAAACAGCCGGGCGCTGGTCACCCTGCGCAACGAGACCTACGTCCGCATGGGCCAGAACTCCCTGCTGTCGTTTTCCCGCAAGCCCAAGCCCAAGGAAGGCGTGCTGGAGATCCTCAAGGGTTACTTCCATTTCATCAGCCGCACCCCCTACGAGATGGATATCGAGACGCCCTTCGTCAATGCCGTGGTGCGCGGGACGGAATTCACCGTGCAGGTGACCGACGGCGCCACCCGCATCGACGTGGTGGAGGGGGAAGTCCTGGCCCGCAACGACCTCGGCCAGGTCAGCGTCGGCCGCAACCAGGCGGCGGTCGCCGAGCAGGGCAGGGCGCCGGCGCTGAAGCTCAACGTCGAACCCGCCGACGCCGCCCAATGGACCCTGCATTTCCCGCCGGTATTCAGCACCGATCCCGCCCGCTACCGGAGCAGCGCCGCCGCCGCCGCCATCGGCGAGGCCCTGGCGCAGAACCGCGCCGGGCGTCCCGACCAGGCTCTGGCGACCCTGGAACGGGTGCCCCGGGAAGCGCGCGACCGGCCCTATCTCCAGATCCTCTCCGGGCTCAGCCTGTCCGTCGGCCGGATCGACCAGGCCCGCGCCGCCCTGCTCCAGGCCCACAGGATCGCGCCCGACGACCCCGAGATCGAGGCGCAACTGGCCATCATCGAAGTGGCCCGCAACCGCAAGGAACAGGCCCTGCAGTTCGCCGCCGCCGCGGTGCGTGCCGATGCCTCATCGGCCGCCGCCCATCGCGCCAACTCCTACGCCCACCAGGCCCATTTCGACCTGGACAACGCCACCTCCGCCGCCCGCAAGGTGACCGAGCTGGCGCCCCAGGACGCCTCCGGCTGGGCACGGCTGGCGGAGCTGGAGCTGGCCCAAGGCCATCGCCGGGAGGCGCGCGAGGCCGCCGCCAAGGCCGCCGCCATCGCCCCGCAACGGGCCGACGTGCTCACCGTGCAGGGCTTTCTGCGGCTCGACGAGGGCGACCAGGAAGGCGCCCGCAAGGCCTTCGACCAGGCCGTCGCGGCCGATTCCAGCGATCCCCTGGCCCGCTTCGGGCTGGGCCTGGCCCGCATCAACGGCGGCGAGCTGGACGCCGGCATCGAGGACCTGTCCGAAGCCGCCGGGCTGGATACCCGCAGCTCCTTGATCCGCAGCTATTTGGGCAAGGCCTATTTCGAGCAGAAGCGCGGCCGCTTCGCCGAGACCCA
>Ga0233425_10003692_pt1 | contig 27197 bp, 33 predicted proteins | sample Watercolumn_Towu_2_FD_181712 | JGI IMG/M metagenome (GOLD analysis project Ga0233425, IMG submission 181712) | Freshwater microbial communities from Lake Towuti, South Sulawesi, Indonesia - Watercolumn_Towuti2014_140_MG | ecosystem: Environmental > Aquatic > Freshwater > Lake | place...
TTCATCTTTTCTATTTTCAAGAGTCAGCTTTTCATCACCAAGTGTGATCCATTGAGAACAGTATGCTGTTGCTTCACTTTCACAGGAAATTCCTTGTGTTTTTGCGCAGAGTTCATTCTCGTCAGAATCAAGTGCTTCTGTACATTCAATGCTTGGATAAAATATCTGTGGACTTCCTGCATTGTTCAGCAATCCAATTGCAAACTGATCCATCTCCCCTCGTTTAATAGTGTATTTGTTGAGAGGAAGGCTGACAAGTTCTCCTGACTGCCGCAATGCAGCAAGAGTTGCTTCTTTGGTTTGTTCATTCAGTTTATCTTGATATTCATATGCTGTGGTAAAGATGTTTGTTACAACATAAAATCCAACTCCTAAAACAAGAAGAGAAAGAATAGTAATGACAATAAAATTAATGCTCAACTGCACTGCTTTTTTGTTCATGGTCATAATAAAAAATTGAAAGAATAAAAAGTTATTGTTCTCCTGCTTTAATAATCTCAAATTCTTTGACAATGAGTATTGTAAAGAGTATCAGGACAATGCCTCCTGCAATAATCATCGTAAAGCCTTTGTAAAGCAGTTCTGGAGACCGTATCATCATGTACAATCCAATTGCCATGATAATAAACCCAAGCCATAAAAACTTGTCCAAAACTAATTTCATGACCTCAAATTCTTGGTCTGGAGTCATTCGTCTCTTGATTTTCTTCAAAAATGATGTGTGTTTTGTTTTTCGTTTAGCCATGAGTATCACCTATGCGCTCACTGTTAAAAGGAATGTGAGTGATTCATACTCTGTTGCAGGTTCAGATTCTTTCACAATCTTCAGTTTGCAAATGTATTTTTCATCCCCAAGCAGATTAGTGTTTTGCAAAACCATTGGAAACTCTCCAGTGTCACTTGCTCCAACATCTATTGCCACTGCAACAACATTAATAGGATATTCGCCGTCATTTGCATAACTGCTAATAACTCCAGTTGAACTGCTTTTACATTCATCAATGAGAGGGATTGCTTCTGTTGCAGTTGTTCGTTCTGCATTGTAATATTTAATAGCAGTTTCTAATTCTTTTTTTACTGGAAGTTCAAATCCCTTGCTGCTTATACCGACAATAGTCTTTTCAGCAGTGGGATTTTCATCAATTGTGCTGACTAATTCTCGTGCTTTCAGCAAACCTTCAGATGCAGTTTCCTGCACTTGCTGAGTTACAAATATGCCGACACCAAGCATAGCGAATGCCAAAACAAAAATGATTATAGCTTCAACAGAAAGATTAAGAGCTGCTTTTTTGAAAATGTTCATAAACTCACCTCTAATTTTTATTATTACTTGGGGACACTTCCTTTATATACTTTGCGATAGGGTGGAACAAAACATTTATAAATTAACTATTTTTCTCAGAAAAACATGGCAAAATTACGAAAAGGAGTATCATACAGGCGATTGGAACGCCCATACACACGAAAGTCAAAATACAAAAGCTTATCATACGTTCGTTCGACACCAACAAATAAAGTAGTGCGATTTGACATGGGAAATTATGTAAAAAAATTCCCTCACAAAGTTTTGTTAGTGTCAAAAGCAGACATCCAGTTGCGCCATAATGCAATTGAATCAGCACGAATGGCATGCATTCGATTATTAGAAGGAACTCTTGGCAAGAATGGATTCAGATTCCAAGTCAGAGTGTATCCGCATCATATTCTGAGAGAAAACCCACTTGCAGCAGGAGCAGGTGCAGACCGTATGAGTACTGGAATGCAGCGTTCATTCGGCAAATGCATTGGCCTTGCAGCGCAGGTAAAAAAAGGCAAAACAATTTTCAGTGTTGACGTTGATAAAGTAAATCTAGACACTGCAAAAAGAGCATTGAAATCAGCAAGCCATAAATTCGCCTGCCAGACAACAATAACACAGGAATATTAGAGAGTATTAATACACCACAAAACTAAACTCCTAACATCTCTCTCAATCCAGGCTCAGGCTCCCAGAGAGGTTCGAAAGTAACTTCAACCTCTACTGTTTTAATTCCTTTTACTTTGCGTATTTCTTGTTTAAGAGATTCTATCATCTGCGGACCAAGCGGACAGACAAAAGAAGTAAATGTCATAAGAATATGCACCTTTCCTTTTTCTTGCGCAATATTATAAATCAAACCCATTGTCCACAAATCAACGCCGAGTTCAGGATCCATGACTTTTTTTATTGCATCAATAATTGCTTTATTCTCAGGAGTTCCCAGTTCTTGTTTGCTTTTTTTTCGAGAAACTGCTGGCTGTGGAGCAGGCATTTCCTCCTTCTTTTCTCCACATGTTTCTTTTTTTTTAAAAATGCTTTTTATTTTCTCTGCTATTTTTTTCATGCTGCTTAACTTCCTTCCAAATTCGTAAAGCTTCTTCTGTTGTCACTGTTTTGTCTGTCAAAAGCCACGGTTTTCGTCTTTTGATTTTTTCCATGCCAAGCTCCATGCATTCTTTCACAGAACACATCCCTTTTTCCTCAGCAATAATCATAAGCATGACAAAATCAATGAAAACATCCCCTAATTCCTCTTTAAAATTTTCATAATCCTTTTTTTCAAAAGCCTCTGCAACTTCCTTAACCTCTCCTTCAAGCTGTCTGATATATTCATCAATATCCTTTTCTTTGACCCATGGACAGTTCTTCCTGTTGATTTTCATCAATGCAATAAATTCTTCAAAAGTCTCTTTCATGTTACAACGCCTTTTTGATTTTATCCAAACCAACATCTTCTTTGACAGATAATTCAATAATCTCAGGATATAATCTTCTGATAACACCGAATTTTGTCGTGTCTAAATCCATTTTGTTGGCAACAAGAATGATTGGCTTATCTATTCTTTTTTTGATTCTGTTCAAAAGTTGTATTTGTTGTTCAACCTCATATCCGCAGCTTTCGCTGGGGTCAAAAACATAAATAATCTTTTCTGCGAGCATGTCAAGGACAAAAGATGCCTGTTTTTCAATATTGTTCATGTCCTTTAATTCCCTGTCAAATGTTCCAGGAGTATCAATAATCTGATACACGCGCGGCTCTTTTTCGCAGTACCCTATGTTCAGGCGTTTTGTGGTAAATGCATATGCCTTGATTTCTGGCTGTGCTGTGGTCAGTGCTTTGAGTATGCTGCTTTTGCCGACATTCGGGTATCCTGCAAGAGCAACAGTCCGTATGTCTGTCTTAATGTCAGGCCATGCCTTCATAATCTGCCTAGATTCTTCAATAACAGAAAAATGTTTTTGAACCTGCCTCATGATTGAAGATATCCTACCGTAGAATATACTTTTTCGTTTTTTTACTTCATCAAGGCTTCGCGCTTTTTTTATTGCAATAACTGATTGGTGTGCAACCTCTTTGCATTGCTTTTCTGCCCAGTGTATTGCACCAAGTGCATGTTTTGTTGTTTCATAGCGTATAGTCACACGTGCAAGCTTGTTGTAAAATGGAGGCAGACCATCTAAACTAGGAAATTTTTCATGAATGCGTTTTAAAGAACCGCACAACACATTTTGCACATCTCGTATTTGTTCAATTTCCATATATTGTGTATGTTTTCTTTTTGTTTCTGGATCCTTTTTCAGTTTAGGTTTATCAGTCATTAATTTCTGCAATCGCAGTTTTCCTGATTTGAACGCAATGTCTAAATATTTCTGATACTGCTCTGTTTTTGGAAGATTCTGAAAGTTCATGGCATAAAGAAGATGAAGGTGATATATAAGCTATTTGCTACAGCATAACTGCTCTTCATGAGAAAGATCAGAGGCAATAACATTAGCATGTGCGCGTATTGCCCATAGTTCATACAACAAATAATTGTGCCGAATAGTTTCAGGAGTTTCAGAAGGAAATTTTGCTTCAACAATGCATAAGACATCTTTGTAATGAGTATATATCCTATCAACAGCATCAGCCAAAGATGAAGGTGTTGCTTGCTCAACAGCGCCAGGCAATGCATCATATTCTTCATAGAAACCCAGCACGTCTTGTAATCTATACACCAATCCTGCAGTGTTGTTTCTATCCTCACAAAGCTGTGCAATAAGCATATAATCTTTTTTAGTCCTGAAGTTCCTGCGAGGTATTGCATTTGCCTTTAAGATATTGTATGTCATAAGAGTGTTTCAATTCCTGAAGGAACAATTTCTACAGTGTCATCATCTGGAAGAATAATCTCATATCCACTTTCAGGTGCTTCTCTACCATCATCATGAATAATCACAGTAGGATCCTCTTCATCATCTAAAGGAATTTGAAGAGGAACTTCCGGGATTCTTGGGATTGTATCATCTCTCCTTATTCTCTCAATAATCCATGGCCGTGGAGTATACGGCGGCGCTTTTCCAGTCAAATATGTCATCTCTCAAAGTAAGCAAGCAAGATTTAAAAAAGTTATGCTGTTTCATCAGCTAACTTATAATATATATAAAATTTATAAATAAGTCCTTATTTGTGGCTTTATGGAAGAAACAGGATATCTAAGTATTGTGTCTAGAAGAATCAACCACCCAAGATGTTTAAATCTCCGTGGTAATGTATACAGAGGAGAGATAACAAGAGGAAAAGAAACTCTTCCTCTTGTTGTAAAATATGTTCCTTGGAATGAAAATGGATTATTAGAAGCAAGTTTTCTAAAAAGATATGGTTCTGGAGACTTACGAATAGGACCTAAATTTTATGGATTTAACAACATAGGCAGAGATTTAGAACTTATAATGGAAGCAGCTGAGGAACAAGTAGAAGCTACAGATAAACCATTTTCAGACATCCATCAAATACTCTGTGAGATAGGAAATGCAATACAAAGAATTGAAGAAGAAGGCAACACACATTGTGATATTAAACCAAGTAACATCTTAAAAGTCGAGAATAAAATTGTAATAGTTGATTATGGAAATATGTTATCTCAAGCAATGTATCACAGAATATTAAGAAGAAGAATCATTCATGGAACGCACGGATATATACCTCCTGAACAATATGTTAGAACCCCTGGGTATGTTCCATTACGTCATGATTCATTTTCATTTGGAATGGTAATGTTTTATTTAGGGACACAAATTCTTCCAAATGTAGTTTTATCAGGATTTGCAAGAAAAGGGAGAATAGATTTAACAAGAGTAGTCGGAGAAGGCCACTACCATATAGAATTCACAAGAATGTTACATGAACAAAGAAGACTTCCTAGAAAGTTTAAAAGGTTAGTATGTGACGCGATAAATTATAATCCTTTTGAACGGCCATCTATAACAGAGATTAATGAGAGATTGCAATCATTATAGTTCCAACAGTGATTTCTGAATGCTTTTCTCTTGTTTAATAATCAGTGGTGCATCTTCGAGTTTTGCCTCAATCTCGCTTTCAGACTCAAGTTTCTGCTGAATCTCTTTAGCTCGTTCAACAACCACTTTTGGCATGCCTGCAAGTTTCGCAACATGAATGCCGTAGCTTTTATCAGTGCCTCCAAGAATCAATTTGCGCAAGAAAATAATATCTTCTTTATCCTCTTTCACAGCAATATTATAATTCTTCACGCCAGGCAGTTTTTCAAGAGCAGTCAAAGCATGATAATGAGTTGCAAAAAGTGTTTTTGCCATAATTTTATTGTTAATGTGTTCAGCAACACTCCATGCAATACTCACACCGTCATATGTTGAAGTTCCTCTTCCAATTTCATCAAGAATAATAAGAGAATGTGGCGTTGCATTGTTCAGTATAGATGCAGTTTCGTGCATCTCAACCATAAATGTGCTTTGGCCTCTGCTGATATCATCACGAGCGCCGACTCTGCAAAATATTCTGTCAACAACACTTATTTCTGCAGTTGTTGCTGGAACAAAGCTTCCAATATGTGCAAGCAAGGCAATAAGTGCAATCTGTCGAAGAACAGTAGACTTCCCTGCCATGTTTGGACCAGTAATAATCATTGTTCTGTTTTCTTGTGTGATTGCAATATCATTAGGAATGTATTCTTCTGTCAAAAGTTCAACAACAGGATGCCGTGCTTCTGTTATCACTAGAGAAAATTCATCATGGACAACAGGTTTGCAGTACTGCTGTTGCCGTGCTGTTTCTGCAAAACTGTGCAGCACATCAATAATAGCAATGCTATGCGAAAGATTTTGTATTTTTTCAGTCTGCTGAGTAACAGTTTTTACAATTTCCTGAAACAAATCATATTCCAGCAGATTAATTTTTTCTTCTGCACTAAGAATCTTTTCTTCCATCTGCTTGAGTTCTTCAGTAATGTATCGCTCGCTGTTGGCAGTGGTCTGTTTTCGCACATAATGGCCTGGCACAAGAGAAATATTTTTAGCAGTGACTTCTATAAAATATCCAAACACGTGATTAAATCCAATTTTGAGATTTTTTATTCCAGTTTTTTCCTGCTCTTTTTGTTCAAGCTGTTTTATGTATGTCCTGCCATTTTTGCAAATGTCGCGCAATTCATCAAGTTCATCATGAAAATTCTGCTTGAAAATATTTCCTTCGCGAATTGAAACAGGAGCATCCTCAGCAATTGCCATTTCCAGCAGTTCAACAATATCGTGTGCAGTTTCCAGTGAAGACAATTCCTTCAGCATAGTGCTTTCAGCAAGAAGCAGTGCATTTTTTATTTTTGGAATCCAGACAAGAGAATTTTTGAGTGCCAGCAAATCACGAGCATTGCCGCACCCCAAATTAAGTCTGGAAATAATGCGTTCAATGTCATATATCTTATCCAAATGTTCTGCAACCTCCTGCTTGATGACAATCTTGTGTGTGAACTCCTCTACTGCATCAAGCCGATTGGTAATAGCATCAGTGTCCTGCAATGGCTGGAGAATCCATCGTCTCAATAATCTTCCTCCCATAGGAGTAATGGTTTTATCAATACTGCTCAACAATGTATGCTGGCCTGTGCCGTCGTGCAGATTTTTTACAACCTCAAGATTTGCAAGCGTTGTTTCATCAACCACCATATATTGGTCATTCATCACATATCCTATATGCTGTATTGCATCAATGTTTGATTTTTGTGTTTCTTTGAGATGTTTCAGCAATGCACCAGCTGCAATGATTGCTGCACGTCTTTGGCCAATCCCAAAGCCATCAAGAGACATTGTTTTGAAATGCTGTGTTAGTGTACTGTATGCAGAAAGGTATGAAAAATACAGTTGAGAAAGTGTACTGATAAATACATTTTTTTTCTTGCAATAATCAAGAAAAAGGGATTGTTTAAATTGTTCAACAACAACCTCTGCAGGACTGTAGCGCACGAGTTCATGCAATATCTGCGAAACTGGAACCTCTGTGCAGAAAAATTCGCTTGTAGAAATATCTGCGCATGCAATACCTGCAGTAACATCATCATGCCACAATGCCATAATGTAATTATTTTGTTTTTCTGCAAGAAGTGTCTGCTCAACAAGAGTTCCTGGTGTAATAATGCGGACCACTCCTCGCTTGACAATGCCTTTTGCTTTTGCAGGATCCTCAAGCTGTTCGCAAATCGCTACTTTCACGTTTGCCTTGACTAATTTTGCAAGGTATTGTTCAAGTGCGTGGTAAGGAATGCCTGCAAGAGGCACAGGAGAACCGTCTTTTTCCTTGCCTCTTTTTGTCAGCGTTATTTCAAGAATCTGCGATGCCTTGACAGCATCATCATAAAATGTCTCGTAAAAATCACCCATGCGAAACAAAATAAGACAGTCTGGATACAGTGCCTTTGTCTCATGAAACTGCTTCATTGCAGGGGTTGTCATAGAAAGAGTAATTTTGTCAGATTTTAAATGCATTACTATTCAATAGCTCTGATTCAAACAGGATGAATTAGTATATTGCCTAACTTTATTTGCCGCGCCGATCTTGTTTCACAAGATTTCTTTCATCTCCCCCACGGCTAGCCAAGGGGGAGAAAAAGAACCTAAACGAAGTTTAGGCGGCGTGGCAAATAAAAAATATACTCTTTTTGAAACAGAGCCGGATTCAATCGAAAAAGAATCCAATTTATAAAAAGAGATAAATTCTCCAAAATCATGCGAATAATTGATGCAAAGATTGACCTGCATGTTCATCCGTTTTTCGAACAGGGCAATTCATTAACAGACGTTGTCAAAGCAATGCAAAGAACAGGAATAGACATAGTGGGTCTTGAACGATTTAATGGCCAACTGTTCCAGCAAGTCTGTGAACAAGCGCAGGGTTTATTCTACCCACAAATTCCTGATGATGCAGGAGTTATATTAGGTGGTGGGGTTTTACAATCAAAAGAAAACAGGGTAGTGATCTTCAATGCACGAGAATATGACACAAGAGAACGAATTCATCTTCTCACTATTGGCTGGTCTGATAGCAGTGCAACCCCTGACACAGAAATGAGAAGAGTCATTGACACTGCACTTAAGCATGGAGCATTAGTTATTCTTGACCATCCATTTGTGGATAATGAGTTTACAAGAACAGCAGGCCATATTTCTGACGAGAAAGCGCAGTTGCTTGAAAACATTTGTCAGGAATACGCAGGAGAAATTGCAGTTGAATGGAATGGTTATTGTGTTCCGTGGATGCGAGCAGCATTGCAGCCTGTTGTTAAAGCACTGTATGCTGCAAGAATTGTCCCTCATGACTGCACATATCATGATGTCAACAAAAAAGCAGAAGAATTTGTTGAACAAATGAGAGCAAAAGGATACAATATCCCATTAATTGCAGATACAGATTTGCATGCAAGAAATCCAGGATTGCTTAATGCAATAGGTACAGCATATGTTACTGCAACAGTAGAAGGAGAGCGGGCATCAGAAATACTCGCATCAATGAAAAGAGCAATTTTTAGAGGAGCGTATCAAAACCATGAAGAATATGTTTCAGGACTGCATTTGTTAAGAGCATTCTGTCTTCCAGTGCTATTTCCTGCAATATATGCAAAGCCAAGGGCGTAATTCTTTCATTTTTCAATAATGTTTAAATATACCCCCTCCTTACTCTAATTTCATAACATTCCTGAGGTGGAAGTATGAAAAAGATAATTATTGCATTGATAGTATGCATGATATGCATTACACCATTTGTTGCAGCAGAATCATTAGCATCTTTAATGCACAGCTATGGCAAGGCAAAAGCAGCATTCAGCAACATGAAGCAAGAGTTAGAAGACTGTAGAGATGCAGATGACGATTGCTCTGATATTGAAGAAGATATTCTTAATCCTGCTGTGAAGTATGCAAGCAACGGCATTAAAATTATGCTTGTGTATATGGAATATGCAGGAGCAGAGACAGGCAAAGCTGAACTTAAGCAGGCATTGGATGACTTGCAGTATGTGCAGTCAAAAGAGGATTTTGATGCAGTAATAGACTCTGTTAAGACAGCATGGACTTCCATTGAAGGAAATATTAAAGGAAAAGCAGTTTCAGAGATGAAAGAGCAAGTAAAAGACCTTGTGGGAAAAGGAAAGCTTATTGATCAAAAATTAAAGTGCGGCATTGATGACATAACAACAAGCAGTGCAGAGTTAGATGCTGCATATGACACGTTTTCTGCAGAGATTGAAGAAGCAGATGCAAAAGTCACGCAAGCAGAAAATCTCATGGAAGCAGATAATCTTGCATCAGCAATGATTGCAATAAAAGAAGCGCAGAAAGCATTAACTGATTCAGAAACAGCATTGACAACAGCAACAAATGTATTAAAGGCAAAAGGCGGTTCTTTATGCACTGAAGTTATTGTTGAAGAAGAGCAGACAGAACCAGAAGAAACTGAAGAAGAAGAAATAGAAGAAGAAGTTGAAGAAGTAAAAGACATTGATGACCTTATTGATGACTATGGTTTAGAAGATTATTACAATGAAGCAACAGATGCAATTGACGAGCTTGTAGAGTACATTGAAGAAAAACAAGATCAAGGATATGATACAAGTGACGCTGATGAAGTCCTTGCACAAGCAGAAGATTATCTTGCAAATGCAGAAGACCTTATCCTCAATAGTGAAGGAAGCGGAGCATTATCAAAACTTCTCAATGCACAACAAACTGCAGAGCGTGGATTAAACAGCGAATATTATTCATTAAGCTCAAGTTCTTCAACAGAAGGTTCATCAAGTTATCAGGCATTTATCAGCTGTATGGAAAGTGCAGGATATTCATACCAAAAAGATGCATGTTATGAGGATTACAGTATAAGTGATGATACAAAAGAATCTATCAGCGATTGCCTTGATGAAGCAGCAAATGAAGGCGAGCGAATGGATTGTTATGCAGAAGCTGATGAAGAAGCAGAAGAGCAGATTGTCGGAGACGAAGAAGAGCTTAATGACAGAATTGATGCAGTAGAACAGCAGCTGGAAGACATTGAAGATGCAGTTACTGACCTTTATGACGCACTTGCTGATTCAGGCGAAGAATCATATAGCGATGATTATAAGGATATTGATGCAATGATTGATTCTTTACTCCGCGATGTTCAATCCTCTAAAGAAGGATATGAGCAGGATATTGAGGATATCCAGCAAGATATTGAAGATGAAGATTATGACAATGCAGATGATGTATTGGATACAGTAGAGGATGAAGTAGATGAATTTGAAGATGACACAAACAATGAAATCGAAGATATTCAAGATGAAATTAATGCATTGTAGGTGAGACGATGAATAAATGCGTAAAATATGCAATACTTGTTTTGTTGATAGCAGTAATGATAACAACAATCAGCTGTGCAAAATCAGCTGATGAAGAAACAGCAGATGAAGAGCAGCAGACAGCAGAGCCTGCTAAAGAATACACGCCTGAAACTGTTGATGCATTAACAAATGATTTCAATGAAATGGAATGGTAACATTTTTATATTCTTTTTTTATTGAAAAATACCATGAAAAAGCTCATTATTAATGCAGTGTTTGTTGTTGCAGTTATTGTTATAATCATTGCCTTTATTTGGGGGCTTTCCAGATTGCGTGCTGTAGAGACAACAGAATTAAACTCTCCAGAGACTCAAGAAGAACAAGCAACAGAACAGAAACAAATAGTTGAAGAAACACAAGTAAAAGTCAGTATTAACAATTCTAAGAACACCTCATAATGAAACGTGAAAGCACACAATAAACAATATAAACTCCGCATGCATCACTATTTCCATGGTTTCCATTATTCTTGGCGGACAGTGGGGAGATGAAGGTAAAGGAAAGATTGTTGATGTTCTCGCAAAAGATGCAGACATTATTATAAGGCCACAAGGAGGAGCAAATGCAGGCCATACGATAAATGTCAATGGTACTCAAACCATACTTCATCTTATTCCATCAGGTATTCTGTATCCGCATACAAAAAACATTATAGGAAATGGTGTTGTTGTTGACCTGCTTGCATTAAAGCATGAAATGGATATTCTTGCTGCGCAAGGCATTGATTTCAAAGACAGGTTGTATATCAGCGACAAAGCGCATATAATTTTTCCATGGCACAGAATAATAGATGCACTGCATCATAAAGGAAAAATAGGAACAACAGGCAGAGGTATTGGTCCAGCATATGCTGACAAAATAAACAGAGTCGGCATCCGCTTTTGTGATTATCCTGAAGAATTCACAGAGAAATTCAACGCACAATATAATGCAGCATGTACAATTCTTCAGCAGTATTCGCTTGAAGAAATACAAAACCTCCTTGAGCAAACTTTTGAGGGAAAAGAAAATTTCCTGCGATTTTATTCAGAGAATTATCTTGATAGAGAGCTTATTCATGCTGAATATACGGGTATTTTAGACCAAGTAAAGCAATACATCTACAACACACATCCTTTAGTGATGGATGCTATCGCTGCAAACAAAAAAATAGTGTTAGAAGGAGCGCAAGGCACGTTTTTAGACATTGACCATGGCACATATCCGTTTGTTACTTCTTCTAATACAACAGCAGGAGGAGCATGTACTGGCTCTGGCATTGCACCAATTCATATTTCTGAAGTATACGGGATTTTCAAAGCATATACAACGCGTGTTGGCACTGGACCTTTTCCAACAGAGCTTCAGAACGCAATAGGAGAAAATATAAGAAATATAGGCAGAGAGTATGGTGCAACAACAGGCCGTCCAAGACGGTGCGGATGGTTTGATGCAGTGCTGGCAAAGCATTCTGTATTTCTCAATGGCATGACGCATGTTGTAATTACTAAACTTGACGTATTAGATGCATGTGAAGAAATACAGGTGTGCGTAGGATATTACATTAACGGCAAAATATGTCAGGAATTCCCTAGCAACAGTGCAGTGCTGGAGAAATGCAGACCACTGTATATCAGCATGCCTGGATGGAACTGTTCTACTGCAGAATGCCGGTCATATGAAGAACTGCCGCAAAAAGCAAAGGAATATCTTGCAATGCTGGAGAAAGCAATAGGCTATCCTATAGCAATGATTTCTATTGGCCCTGAACGAGAACAAATAATTACTCTTTAGGTTCGAGATCCATGCCGCATTCAGAGCAATAGCTTTCTTCATCAGACAGCTGTGTTCCGCAAAATGTGCATTCACGTTCCATAGAAAAATCTGAGGTAAAAAGAGTATTAAAATGTTGTTGTTTTTAAGCTCTGTTTCAAATAGTATGAATGAGTATACTACCTAATTTTATTTGCCGCGCCGATCTTGTATCACAAGATTTCTTTCATCTCCCCCACGGCTAGCCAAGGGGGAGAAAAAGAACCTAAACGAAGTTTAGGCGGCGTGGCAAATAAAGAATATACAAAAATGCTCTTTTTGAAACAGAGCCTCTCTATTTTTAAAAGAAAAAAGACAAAAAATTATTCTTTCCACACACTGTCAAACATGTTTAACAATGTCTGTGCAAAGAAAGGAGAATTGACCCATATGCCGATATCGTAGCTTGGAACAGCTTTATCATCGTCAAGCAATGCAAAACTGACTTCCTTGTTGTCTGCAATAAAGAATCGTGATTTGACTGTGTCAATGTGTCTGACACTTGCTGATTTTTCAAACACTTCAGCTGCTTTCTTTGATTCTTTTGTCAATGGAGCTGCAATTCTAATTTTAACTCCTCTTTTAGAAGCTCGCTCAACGCTTTTTTTAATTGCTTCAGAAAGTCTGCTGAGTTCTTTTGCTGAGGTCATGATAACAATTGACTTTTCAGCATTATTAATCATAGTGTTTAAGTTGCTGTACATGTTTGTTCTGTCGCGAAGGCTTCCAGACAATTCAGTTGGATTGATAACATCAACACCTTGTTTGTACAACACGTCTAATTCTTCGAGAATAGGATCTTTTCGTAATTCTTCAAGCAATTTGCCTTGATTGACTGCATCTTCTTGAACTCGCTGTTTGACTCGCTCAAGAACTTCCTGTGGCTCAACTGCAATGTATTTAATTGGTTTGCCAATCTTCATGATAATGAATCCTTTTTTTTCAAGGCTTTCGAGAACATCGTATGCTCGTGAACGGGGAACATTTGAGATGTCAGACAATTCTCCTGCGCTAGAAACTCCTCGTGAGAGTAATGCACTCCATATCTTTGCTTCGTAGCTGTTCAGTCCAAATTCCCTGAGTTTTGTTAAAAATCTCTGATCCATCATTGTCGTTAACCCCGTTGTTAGTATTTCTCCTCTTTTTACCCAAGGAAAGTACTAACCATATTTAAATGTTTCGCTCAGTTAGTACTTAAGAGTAGTTATACTTATTTTTTAGTTCAGTTTATTTATAAATAAACCTATAAGGAATATATAAAGAAGATTGCACAAAGCATGCAATAGCTTTAAATATATCTTTACATAAAATGAGGAGAGGGGTGATATCATCAACGTCGCACAGTACTCCAAATATGCATTAAGCATCTTATTTATTTTCGTATTATTCCTTTCATATCTTATCGTAAAGCCGTATATTCTTGTTATTCTTACTGCTATTATTCTCACATACGTTTTTTCACCTGTCTACAACCTTATGTTAAAAGCAGTGAAGAATAAGTATACTTGCTCTCTGATAACTCTTTTTATTGTCATCATTTTATTTAGTATCCCTTCTCTATTTGTTCTCCATTCATTATCAAAACAGGGTTTCGAGCAGTATACAGCTGTAAAAAATTTTGTATCACAGCCGAGCATGTTTACTTGCACCACTCATGACACAGGATTCTGTTCAATGTATTTCCTTGTATCAACAGATGACAGAGCGCTTATAGAAGATTTTCTCAAAAATACGCTTCTCACGTTTGCACAGCATATTGCGTCTGGATTTTTGACATTTCTCTCCACATTGCCTTCAAAAGTTCTTGATTTTGGAGTCATGATATTCTTGATGTTTTTCTTGTTTGCAGACGGAAAAAACCTGTTCAACACAGTGGTCAACCTTTTCCCAATGAAAATTGAACATGAAAAATATCTCTTAACAAGCCTAAAAGAAACAACAGGTGCAATAGTCTTCGGTCAGGTATTTATTGCATTGCTTCAAGGCGTACTTGCAACAGCAGGATTTTGGCTGATAGGAGTAAAGCATGCTATCCTGCTCGGAGCAATTATTGCATTCTTAGGAGTAATCCCTTTTGTTGGACCAACAATGGTGTGGGTGCCGTTAACAATATCGTATGTTGTAACTGGTGTACAAACAGGAGAGAGCATGGTAATAATAAAAGCCATAATTATTGCAGCATATGGAGGCATTGTCCTCAGTGCAGTAGAAACATTCTTAAAACCAAAAATCATTGGAGATAGAGCAAAATTGCATCCTGCGTTAGTTTTCCTTGGAATCATCGGCGGCCTTTCATTATTTGGGTTCATTGGTTTTTTCCTTGGCCCCATTATTCTCGGAGTATTAGCATCGCTTATCAAAATTTATGAAAAAGAAAAAATCATGCAGTTGAGGAGATAATATGAGATTAAAAGTCAAAAATCTTCCTATTGGCACAGGAGACATTGTCATTGCAGTTCTCTGCGAAAAAGATGCAACGCGAATGGATATTCAGTCAGAAGATAGAATCTTGTTAACAGCAGATAGCAAAAAAATAGTTGCGACAGCAGATATTATTGGGAGAATTAATGGTGCAAGAAAAGGCCATAAAGAAAAAATGCTTATGCCTGGAGAGATAGGATTATTTCTGGAAGCGCAGTATGCATTAGGTGTCAAGACAGGAGATTACATAACAATTTCAAGCGCACAAAAACCGCTTTCATTGCAGTATATTAAGAAAAAGCTGGAAGGCAAAAGATTATCTTCTAAAGAATTGCATGTTATTATCAAGGACATCATCAACAAAGATATTTCTGACATGGAGCTTGCATATTTTGTCGCAGCATCTTACCTCAACAAAATGGATATGAACGAAATTACTGCATTAACAGAAGCAATGGTGCATTCAGGTGATATTCTCAAACTGCCTCAGAAAATTATTGTTGACAAGCATTGTATTGGCGGTGTTGCTGCAAACAGAACCTCTGCATTGATTGTCCCAATTCTTGCTGCAGCAGGACTGACAATTCCTAAAACCTCGTCACGTTCAATTACGAGTGCAGCAGGAACAGCTGATACTATGGAAGTCCTCTGCCCTGTTGTTTTTTCTCTCGATGATATGAAAAAAGTTGTGACAAAAACACACGGATGTTTAGTATGGGGTGGTGCTATGAGTTTAGCGCCTGCAGATGATAAGATTATTCAAGTAGAGCATCCATTGTCTATTGACCCAGAAGGCCAGCTATTGGCAAGTATTATGGCAAAAAAGAAGTCTGTTTGTGCTTCCCACGTCCTTATTGATATTCCTGTAGGAAAAGGAGCAAAAATTACAGAAGTAAAAGAAGCACATGCGCTAAAAAGAAAGTTCGAAACCCTTGCAAAACGCCTGCATATGAAAATAGCAGTCATTATTACAGACGGCTCCCAGCCAATAGGCAATGGCATAGGTCCATCATTAGAAGCACGAGATATTCTCTGGACATTAAAAAATTCAGCAAAAGGATCTATTCTGCTAAAGAATAAGTCAATAGTTATGGCAGGTGTGTTGTTGGAGTTAACAGGCAAGGCAAAAAAAGGAAAAGGAGAAGAGATGGCGCGTGAAATTGTTGAGACTGGCAAAGCATATCAGAAATTTATTGAGATTATTCAAGCCCAAGGCGGCAAACTGAAAAAACCAGAGCAAATCAGGCTTGCGCACAAAAGCAAGGATATTCTTGCAACAAGATCAGGAGTATTAACACATATAGATAATGGAACAATGAATAAAATTGCCCGTATTGCAGGAGCGCCGCACGATAAAGAAGCAGGAATTTATTTATATTATCACAAAGGCGCAAAAGTAAAACGAGGAGACAAGTTGTTTACAGTTTATTCAGATAGTCAAGAAAGATTAGATTTTGCACTAGAAACAATCAGAAAAATAGATGGAGTAGAAGTACGATAAAAAATATTTTTTATAGTGCATTTATTCTTTTTCTTTAACACCTTGATACGCAAGCAGGTCTTCCATAGTCAGAACTATTTTTTTGCCGCTCTTTAACTTTTCTTCAACAGATTTAGCTTTTTCTTGCAATGTTTTGTTTTTTTGTTCTTCAAATGCTTTCTGCCGCTGCTCATATTCGTGGCGCTTTGTTTCTTTTATTTCCTGCAATTCAGGAAGTAATTTCTTAAGCTGTTCATGAATCTCTGTACACTGCTTTTTAAGTTCCATGCCTTTGTCAAAAGCCTCTTTTTCAAGCTTCTTTAAATCATCAATCTTTTTTGATTCTGCAATAAGTGTTTCATGATGCTTTTGGCTCTCTTTTGCTTTTTCCTGAAGCCCTTTATGAGTTTCATTTGCCTCTTTCTTCATGTCACTTATCTCTTTCGACAATCCGCGAGCAGCACCATATTTCTGCTCTTCAGCAAGTGCCTCTTGATAGTGTTTTTTCAGTTTATTAATCGCTTTCATGATTTGTTTTTCTTTGTCAAAAGAAAGTCCTTCTGTCTCAATTTTTTTCTCCATAAGATTAATCTGACGTTTGATTTCATGAGGGTTCAACCGCTTTTCTGTCTGCTCTGCAGGCTGTTGCATGGATTTTGCTTCCTTAATTTTCTCAGAAATAATTTTGTTGAGTTCATCGCGCTTTTTTTTGTCTTCTTTAACAATAGAACTGAGTTCATTTCGCTCTTTCAGGGATTCCTTTATCTTCTGAATCTCTTGTTTAATCTGCTCAGAATAGTCTTTTTTCTTCCCAAACCATGCTTCTTTTTCATCGTTCAAAGCATTAAGCTTAGTGCGAAGTTCCTGTGCTTGATTCTGTAATCCTTCCATTGATTATCCCACGACAAAAGTAATAAAAAAGGTAAATGAAAAAAAAATTAACCAAAGAGTGCGCCGAGACCTGCTGCTGCTGCGCCTTCATCAACCTTCTTTTCTTCTTTCTTTTCAGCTTTCTTTTCCTGTGCTGGAGCTGCTGCTGGTGCTGCTGCTGGTGCTGCAACAATTGCTGCTTTTTCAATAGCTTCATCAATGTTGACTCCTTCGAGTGCTGCAACAAGTGCTTTGACTCGTGTTTCATCAACTTTAACGTGTGCTGCTTCAAGCACTTTCTTTACATTTGCTTCATCAACTTTTTGTCCTGCTTTGTGCAGTAACATTGCTGCATATACATATTCCATTTTTAACTCCTCCTATTAACATCCGCTTGCTACTTTAACACTCAGCATTTCCCTGTGGGCTTTTGCCATAATGTCAGCAACAAGTTCTTTTGCCATAATTTCCCTGCTCACACCCAAGCCTTTTGCATCTCTAAATGCTTTCTGGACAAGAAGAGGCATTGTTGTTTGTGTAGGATATGCAATATCCATTGCAAGGTTAAATGCCCATCTGCCTGCTGTTGCAATATTATTTTTATAGACAGTATCATCAACAGCCAAGACTTGTTTAGTGAATATGCTTCCGTTTTCAAAAACAGCAGTAAGGTCAAGTCCAATTTCCATTGGTTCAATGCCTAGTCGCGTTAAGATGCTTGCAAGCTTTTCGTTGATAACATCTCCTTTATGTGCGACAATTGTATCTGCTTTGATAACAACCTTTCCGCCTTCAATGCCTGCCTTGAGTCCAAATTGTCCAAGCTCGCCGATAATTGGCCCTGGTGCAAAACTTGTTGGTCCTGCCTTGACTTCAATATCGTTTGGCGCAACCTGTCCTGCTTTTGCAGGTGCTTTTGATTTGTTTTTTGCAAGCTTTTTGTACAATGCAAAAGGATTATCTTTAGTAAAAAGCATTGCTGGCATGCCTTCCATGTATTGTTCAAGCTGTTCAATGCCTTTTTTCTTTGCCTTGACTTGTTCAATTGCTTTTTTGAGCAGCCGTCTTTTTGTCATGCGAAGAACAACAGTTTGTCGGAGTTGCGCACGCATATTCTGAAGCTGTTTTGTTGGGAGATTGTTCATGTTAACAACACCAACAATAGGATATTGTTCAAGAAGCTGAACAAAGTCCTGAACTGCGTCTATTTTTTCTTGTTTGCTTTGAGATACTTTCATTATTCCACCTTAACTGGTTTTGACATAGTTAATTTCATGTACACAGCTTTAAGGTTATTCTCGTGCTGTGGCATGTGCTGTATTATTTGACTAAGCAAAGATTCAACATTCTCTGCAAGCTGTGCATCAGTTTCTTCTTCGTTGCCAATTCTGCACTGCATTTGTAATTGTGTTTTTGCGCTGACTTTGAGTGTCTTTTGCAGTTTATCGTATAAAGGCTTCAAAGCCCCTTTTGGTGGAACAACACACCCTGCTTTTGGGTTAGGCATCTTTCCGCGTGGACCAAAAATTTTACCAAATGCTCCTGCAATCTGCCCCATGATGTTTGCCTGAGCAATGAAATAATCATATTCTACTGCAAGTTTCTTTGCCTTCTTTTTGTCAGCATAGTCAGAAAATTCCTGCTGGAGAATAACTTTGTCGCATACTTTTGTTGCTTCTTCTTTGAGTTCAGGCCCAATAAGTGCGCAAATTTTTGCGGGTTTTCCTCGTCCATGAGGAAGGATTGCAAAGAATTCAACCTGCTCTTCTGGTTTTTTAAGATTAAGGCCCTGTAGTGTCACGATAACATCAAGGTTTTGTTTAAATTTTCTCTTTGGAGAATCTGCTTTTAGTTTTTTGATAACATCTAATATTTTTGCTTTTTCCAAATCATTCACCTACTTCCCTTCTATGTGCCAAACACCCATAGTTCTGCGGGAATATAATAAAGAAATTGGACTGCTTTATAAATATTATTATTTCTTGAAACCCATTTTCTCCTGCATGGTCTGGATAAACTGTTCAACATCAGGACTCATGTTAGCAATAATGTCTGTTGGTCCTATGCCTTTTGGCAAGATGCGAACCCGTCCAATAAAAGAAAGAATGAATTGTGAGAGATCATACAATCCCATTGCAAGACAGTATCCAAGAATAATTAATGCAATGGCATTCATATTAAAGAAAGGATGAATGTTCAAGAATTTGTCAGCAATAGGAATAATCATTGCCAGCCGATCCCACAGAATTTGATTGTAAGCATAAAATAATCCCGAACCAGCGAGGTACGCTGCTGCCCACAATGCTTTGTATGTCTTGATATTAGTGTAATATTCAACAAGCTCGATGTTTTCAAGATTGAATTCCTCTAATTCTTTAGGAAATTTCTTTAAGAGAATAAGCCGTTTTGTCGTGACAACTGCAATGTAAAACCCAAACGTGTATTTGTATTTGATTTCCTCTCCTTCTGTCAGAAACTTGCCGTATTTTGCAAACAGCTCGACAAATTCAGGGCTTTGCTCAAATGTCTGCTCTTTCTTTAACGTCTCTTCAAGATATTTAGCAACAGTTTTTTCTTCCCAACCAGCACTCAAAAGCTGATCTCGAATCTCCTCTTTGCTGAATCCTTTAGCATGCTGTTGTTTGATGTAATTCATCAATTTCAGTGTTGCATCAACGTCCATAGTACATCCTATAATGCTTTAATTATTTAAGCTTTGCTTATCTTTTCATCATTCAAATAGATTCTTGCTCCCTTTGTTTATTTATGAGAGTATTTTTTATAAATGCACAATGATTTCTTTGTGAAGAATTAAAAATGAAATTTAGAAGCAGGGATTATTATGAACATGTTCATCACTCCTTAGAACAACGATTAGGCCACTTTATTGAAGAAGATGACGCAAGAAGAATTGCTGAAGGTATACTTGAAGAGATTGTAGAGGATACAACAAAAAAACACTGTGCCACACCATCAAAAAAAGCACTGAAATGGACTACTAGAGAAGCTCTACTGAGAATTCCTTATACTCTTGCAGTAGTGTATGGTAGCATTAATGCATATATTATACTTCCTGATAATGCTCCGACTGCATTCACTATTGCTGCTGCGTTGACATGCGCAGTATCTACTTTATGTTTCTTGCAAGATTATATGACCTCTTACAAGAGATATAAGAAATCAGTAAGTGATTCCAATGATATGTGTAATGATATAACAAGAGATTTAAATAAACTCGCAGAAAAAAGCGGAAGTAGTAAAAGAGAATTAGTAACTCCTTATTCAACGTTTATGGGCATTAACAAAAAAATCATATATTATATTTTTACTGGCAAAATACCTGGATATGATAATAAAGAATATGATGACGAATGCAAGCAAGCTGAAACTAGTCATGTACACGAGCTAGTAGAGAATGAAGATAAATATGATAAAGAGATGGCAAAAATAATAATCAAACGCGGTCTTAAGAGGGGAGCAATAGCATTACTCGCACAAAGTCCAATAGGAGTAGGAATAGCAGTTTTAGATAGTTTACTTTCATATCCTAAAATTAAAAAAGAAATATATTATCGCTGGAAAGTATATCAAGGAATAAGAAGAGCAGCAGAAGAATACAAAGCTGCTGCATAGTGATTTTTCAGTTATATAGTAATCGCGTTTAATCATTATTAGTTTCAATATTTTTTAGGGGCTTAAATTAAGAAGGGCTTTGACTCAACACCATAGAATAAGCAGCTAATATCCTTGACATATTCATCATTGAATGTTCTGTCCTTTTTTGTTTATGTTCAGTAAAACCAGAAACTATACTCAATGCGATTTTTCTTGGAAGTCCATGTATTAAATTAATCAATTTATCAGTTGTTAATCCTCCTTGCCAATAATCAACAACCATTTCACTTTCATTTAGAACATCCAAATCAGTACTCACTACAATTCCATCTTTAGCAGAAGAGTAATCTACATCATCAACTGTTCTAAATCTAATTTCAATATATTTTCCATCAATAATTCTGTAATCAATAACTGATGGATTTCTTTTTAACAAAGACTCTGATTCTGGATAATATTTATCTTCAACAATTCCAGTTCCATTTGGATAAACTTCCACTTCATCTAACCATTTCATTATTTCAGTCGGTTGACAAAAATTATCTTTTAGATATTCTCTTTGAATTCCTACTTCACCTGTATCAACACCAACCATTATTACATTTGAATATAAATTTAATAAAACACCTCTTGACACCCAACATCCTTCATTTAAATAATCATATTCTCTTTCTTTTATTGGTGTTCGATCATAATTGTAATCTGGATGTCTATCCATAAGAACTAATGATGTTAAATCAGAAGACGGAACTATTCTTTTTTGCTTTGCTAATCTTATGTGATCCAAATCATCATGATGGTGTCTTCCATTTCTTCCAATAATCATTGTTCTTGCAGTATTTTCTAAATCTGCAAAAGCTTCCAATGATAGAATATTCTCCCCCTTATAATGAGGCGATTCTCTAAAGAAATCTGCTACTTCCTTCATCTGTGGCACATATACTAAATTGACTTCCATTATATAAATAGAAAAATCGCTTGATTTAAAAACGTTTCCGATTACTACTACTTCTTAGTTAATATTGAGTCAAATAGTAAACGCGATTAATCATTGTTAATAACAATCGCGTTTACTATCTTAGTAAGCGAAACATTTAAGCAATTATTAATTTCGCTTACTAAAAGCCTTTATCTATTTTCTTGATTGCTCTAACGAGCTTGATTGAACGCCCCTAAAAAATACTCTGCGGACGCAGGTCGCCAGAACTCCACTTCGTTCGTAACTGGCGACGAAACTAACAGGAATTTCGATGTTCTATTCAATAATTTTAGGGCATTCTTGTTTTACGTTGCGATATGCTTGTAAAAATTTAGTCTCTGGCATTTTATACACACAAATGTGTATAAATATTAAATTTTGCGGTAAAGAATAAAATAAAAAGCTAAAAATATTACCCTATCAATTTCACAATCTTTCTTCCCAGTTCCTCAGTTGCTGCACAGACAATAGGGTATTTTCCATTAAAATCAACAGGAACAAGATTATAAGAATTGCCCTGCCAGTCAGAAACAAAACCCCTTGCTTCTGTCACAAGAAGATATGCGCCAAACTCATGTGTTTTGCATGCACTATTGACAAATGCATCTGCTTGACCATTGCTTACTGATGCAATATGATATCCAGAACTTCCTGCATCTTTTATCCATGCTCGTTCCATTAACCGACGAGCAACTTTAGTATGCCCACTGTCTCGCATTGCATAAGAATCAATTCTAATGCCTGTTTTTTCACATAATCTTGTTTCACCAGAAGTGTAAACTCTACGGAATAATCGTTGTCCTTTTGGCCTAAAATAACATCCATTGCCTTTAACTGCATACCAAATATTTCCAGAAATATGCTCACGAACAACAGCAACAAGAGCATCCTTAAATTGTGGCTGTGCGCCTTTGTAAACAAAGATGATAGTTGCATAAGGCATACTTCCTTGCGCTCGCCTCCAATTCTCTGTACCGTCAATATCATCCCATCCTATAAGAAATTGAGGAGAAACATGTGCTCTTTTACCTAATTCCTCACTATACAAATCAGCAGGAATCTCTGATTGTTGAAAAAATCTGCACAGAGCCTCTGAAACTGCATGATCTGCTTGAGTGGAAGTATTGACAGCATCGCCGTCTACAACCTCTGTTTTTCCAGCAGAACCTGTTTTTTTAATAGCATCTGATGCAACAACCAAAGCATCTAAACAAAGCGTGCATAACTGAGTCTTATTCCACATAAAATCAAAGAAAAAGAAAGAGATATAAAAATTTATTCTTCCATGTCTTCACTGTCTTCTTCTGCTGCTTCACGTCTGATGACTTTAACAGCATCAAGTTTGACAGTAATTGGAATTGGAACAGCTGCTTCTAGCAGTTCAACAACAACCTCTTCTTTGGTCATGTCTAAGCGAGTGACTTTTGCTTTTTCTCTCTTGAATGGACCGCTGATGAGTTCAACAATGTCGCCTTTTTCAATGTTGACAACTTGTTTGACTTGTTCAAGCATGTGTTCTATTTCTTTGTATTGAATTTCATTTGGCAAAATGCCTCGTGCATATGGAACGTTAAATGCTGCTTGTTCTGCATCTGATCTGCTGCCAGCTTCAACAAAAATATATCCTCTCATTCCGTGAGGCCTGACAAGGGAAAAAACATTCATTCCCTTTTTGTTGACGTTGCTGGTCATGAAATCCATAACCTGATCTTCACGGTTTGCAGTTGTCCGCAAAGCAAAAATGTGGCTTTCCTGATTAGTGCTTTCTTCACCCATAGTTTCACCTTATTTAAACACCAGTACTTCTATCATTTGAATGATGAAGCCCAGTAACCCTATCGCTAATATCCCTAATGCAGAAACCTTGACAATAGTGATAAATTCTTCTTTTGTTGGTTTCTTTGTGACAGTTATGACTCTTTTATATTCTAAAAGAAGCCTCTGTATTTTATAGATAATGCCTATCCCTTCTTGTTGTTGGATTTCTTCCATTTTTCCCTCTTAATGGACAAATTCTATGCCCAGTTCATGTTCAATTTCCTTTCGGCTCTTTTCCTCTGCCTTATGTGTTCTGCCGAGTATTTGTGCAGACTTAACGCCTGTCACAATAAGCATTGTGCGTACAATCTTATTTAAGTCTTCTGATATTTGCGCTCCCCAAATGATGCGTGCGTCTGGATCAAGCTTATCTGATACTGTTTCAACAATCCGCTTTGCCTCTTCCAGAGTCATGTCAGTTCCGCCTGAAACATTAATGAGTGCGCCGTTTGCTCCAGAGATATCAACATCAAGCAATGGATTGTTAATTGCCTTTTCCACTGCCTCGACAGCTCTGTTTTCACTATCACTTTCGCCAACACCAATGAGTGCCACGCCACCGTTGCCCATCACAGTGCGGATATCTGCAAAATCCAAGTTAACTAAACCTGCTTTTGTCACAAGCTCTGCAATGCCTTTGACAGCATTTGTCAGTATTTCATCAGCAACTTTGAATGCAGTGTGCAAGGGCAAATCAGGAGCAAGCTCCAATAATTTTTCGTTTGGTATGACAATTAAAGTATCCACTTGTTCTTCAAGCTTTTCAAGTCCAATAAGTGCATTTTCATATCTGCGTTTTCCTTCCATAGCAAAAGGCATTGTCACAATGCCGACAGTCAATGCACCGAGTTTTTTTGCAACCTCTGCAACAACAGGCGCTGACCCTGTTCCTGTTCCGCCGCCTAGACCGCAGGTGATAAAAACCATGTCTGCTCCGTCTAATTTTTCCTTAAGTTCATGCTCAGTTTCACGAGCAGCTTCTTCGCCAATTCGCGGCATAGACCCTGCACCAAGCCCTTTAGTCAGCTCTTTGCCAATAAGGACTTTTTTATCAGCTGTGGTGTACAGTAAATCTTGTGCATCTGTGTTAATTGCAATAGTTTCAGCACCTTCAATGCCAACCTCAGTCACTCTGTTGATAGTGTTGTTTCCGCCGCCGCCGCATCCAACAACCTTGATTGTTGCCTTTTGTTTTGCAAGGATTTGTTCAAGTTCTGCATCAATGTCATTTTGCTTCATTGGTGCTAGTGTCTTTGGATTCAGTTGTGGTTTCTGTGGTTCATCCATGGTGCTCTCCCTCTTTTTATCGCTGGTTTACTCTTTTCTACTTATTTTTACTTATTCTTGCTCTTTTGTTTCTTGTTTTTTTTCAAGATACTGTATATTTACTATTTCTGGAACGCACTTTTTTATATTTTCTGTCATTTTTTGCTGGATTTCATCAGGCATTTTGATAAGAGTAGTGATTTCAGCATTGTTGCCTTTCACAGCAACGCTTATAATGAACTGCTCGCCTAAAAGCATAATTGCCATTGCGTGGACTTTTTCTTTGAGCTCTGTCACAATACGTAATGGAGTAAAGGTATAGACAACATCTTTTCCAGCACAAGGATGATTAAAATCAACCAAGGTTCTGCCACCTGTAACTGTTTTGATAAGTCCAACAGTATTGTCAATGTTAACCTGCAGTCCAGGCATAGGAGTAATGCCGTGTTTTTTGAATTTGTTTGTTGCAATCAGCTGGATAAGCTCCATCTTTTTCTTGCCGAAAGCATTGTCTGGAGAAAGTTCAAGAGTGTATTCTTTGCCGATTTCCTTGCCGACAAGCGCCTTGTCAATCCCTTTGAGAATGTGTTCTTCACCAATGCACAGAACAACAGGTTTGTATCCCACGCGTGGATTGAGAATGTCAGCTTTTTCAGCAACATCTTTGCAAGTAGTATCAAAAACAATACCGCTGTCTTTAATTTTTCCAGTATACTCCAGTTCTATAAAGTCCTTTTCCTTTATCTGCATTTTCAACTACCTCATGTCTATTTCTGTCTGAGAAATATATATCAACAGCTATCGTCGCAGGATTTTTAAATGTTTCCATTTGTTTTCAGGAACTGAACAATTTTTTCAGCAATTTCCTTTGGTGTTAATGTTGTGGTGTCAATAATGACATCATATTGTGTTAAATCAAAATAATCAATGCCATATTTTTCTGTGTAGCGTTTTTTCTCAAGATTTTTTCGTTTTTTCATGTTTGCAATGGTTTTCTGCAGAGTGGTATTTGTCTCAACAAGCCGTTTGCTGTTGAAAATCCGTTTTGCGCGTTCATCTTCATCTGCAGTGAGGAATACTTTTAATGACGAGGGAATAAAATAAAATCCAAGGCGGGAATCAATGACAAATGATTCAGCAGACTTTTCCAATTTTTTCTGCCAATCATCAAGTTCTTTGTCAATAGATGCATCTGTCTCGCTGATTTTGTTCAGTTCAATAAGTGTCACTCCACGTGCAGCAGCCATGGTGCGCATGTGATCGCCTGTAGAATAGCGGTTAATCTGCAGTTTATGTGCTAAAATGTCAGCAACAGTGCTTTTCCCAGCACCAGCTTCTCCTGAGATTGTGATTTTCAATGGCATGAAAGAACTTAAAATTAAGAGGTTTATTAAGTTATTGGAGGTAAGGTTGAAGAGATGTTCGAAGATTTTCTGTTCGATTATGAAGACCGCCTGTCCTAAAAAAAGCAATTGCCCTCGCAACAAATGCATCAATAACACGATATCGTGCTTCTTGATATTGAACAGAAGTGAGATTTTCAAAACAACCATAAATTTGTTCTAGAGGTTTCCATGTATATCCTCGTCTTTCAAGTTCATAATGTGTTTCTTGATTTAAGAATCTCCTAAGAGAAGGTTCAGCAAGTAGTCCTCGAGGATTAGTACGATGGGTCCCTGCCATTTTATGTACATACCATTCTTCAACAGATATTCTTCCAAGTATTTTATTCAAAAAAGAATCAGGATCAGTCCCGTTAATGGGATTTTGAGAATATGTTTCTTTTATTCTTGTTTTATCTTGGCTACTTAAGGTATCTTCTATCATATCAACGCAGAAATGAATTTCTCTTTAAAAAATTAATTATTGCTTGCATTGACATATTGCCAAGCTGAGCAATTCAACACGAAGCCAAGCAGATGCTAACGCACAATGCAAGTCTTGAAAAATAATAATCAAAAAAATACAAAACACACATTAAACAACAAAACAAGAAAGACATAAAATAATAAAAATAAAATAATTTTATTCAGCCAAAATCAAAGACAGGTTGTGAGTCTATAACTGATGCAAATGTTGAATACGGTTGTGCTCCTGTAATGAGTTTGCCGTTAATCACAAATGCAGGCGTTCCCATCTGTGTTTGAGCGCTGGTTGCAGCTGCAATTCCTCTTTTATAGTCAGCATCCATCTTAGTTTGATAGGTGTTTGTTTCTACACAACTATCAAATGCTGCAGTATCAGGCACAACATCTTTTGCAAGAGTTGCTAATCCTT
>Ga0233425_10003693_pt1 | contig 27196 bp, 21 predicted proteins | sample Watercolumn_Towu_2_FD_181712 | JGI IMG/M metagenome (GOLD analysis project Ga0233425, IMG submission 181712) | Freshwater microbial communities from Lake Towuti, South Sulawesi, Indonesia - Watercolumn_Towuti2014_140_MG | ecosystem: Environmental > Aquatic > Freshwater > Lake | place...
TGATTCCATTCGGTTGAGCTGGCCGTTAGTGGGATAAAGTAGTTGGTAGCAGCTGAAATAGTATTGTTAGCAATATTTAATCCAGTACCAGCAGAAACTATGCGGTTAACATAGGCACTGGCCCATTCGGTAGTACTGGCGGTTAGTGGGATATTGTAACCAGAAGTTAATGAGAACTGTCCATTAGCAAAATTGTAGGTTAATCCAGTAGCAATACTGGAAATATCGGATAGTTTAGCTAATCCTAAAGTGCTGGTTGCTACCCATTCTGGGTTGCCAGAAGTAGAAGCAGTAAGGATTTTGTTATTATTTCCAGAAAAAGAAAGAACTGCCCATTTTCCACTAGCATTTCTAAACAACATATCACCAGTATTTGGTGCCTCACCAGAAACATCAGAGTGTTGACTACTGCCCAATAACGGATGAGCTGAAGCTGGCGAAGTCGAAGCCCAAGTTGGCACACCGCCTTGTGTTATTAGCACCCAGCCATCTGTGCCGGTAGCTACCTGAGTTAAAATATTTCCAGTCGAAGAAGCAATTAAAATACCATTTGGTGTCCAACTTCCTCTTCCTGTTCCACCACGAGAAACAGATAATTGATTTTCACCAGCTAAGGTGTTAGCATCTTGCCAATACACAACTTGACCAACAAGCCCAGATCCATCAAGCGATCCAGCCAAACTCCAATCTGTAATACAGCTACCATCAATACAAATACCATCACTAAACTCACCATATCCATCAACTGTTAATTTTTGAGATAGTGTAGTTGTTCCAATTCCAAAATTACCAGTTGTCGAGTTTAAATATATAGAAGAAGTTCCACTTAAAATTATTCCATCTGAATTATAAAAAGCAATTTGTCCAACTGTACCATAATTTATAATACCACTACCCGATGGGGTTTGCCACATTAAATTTCCATTTCCATCATTATACATTACTTGTCCTGCTGCACCTTGAGCAGTTGGCAACACTAAGGAATAATTTGATCCAACAGTGGTGGAAGCTTTAATACTAACATAATTTGAATTATCCAAATCATAGAACAATAATTTATTATTTGAAGTGGCCGCTGGTCCTTGTCCGATTGCAACATCATTAAACCACGAACCGCCCCTGACTTGAAAATTATAACCCGCCTTATTGGTTGTTGTTGCATTGTCACCAAAAACTACAATATGTCCAGTGTCTGATTGAAAAATAAAATCATTATTAGTTGATGTTGCCCAAAGACCATTTCCACCTCCGCTGCCAGCAATATCCATATCCCAATACATGTTACCAATAGCATCAATCTTTAAAACATAACCAGGAAATGCTCCAACATTTGAAGCTGGGAATGTATAAGAACTACCACCTGATCCAAATTTTATTCTTCCATTGTTCAAAACCGACAAAGCCGCTACACCATTTACCATAAACTCAACAATTTCACCACTGCCGGTTTGATTAACAGTTAAAGCTGTAGTAGCCGAACTAGTTGAAATATTTACCACATTGGCAAAATCCCATTCTCCATTAATGATTTGATTATTATTTATATCTGTAAAATCACTTGCCAGTTGCCCGCCTAGTCTTTCAGCATTAAAAGCATTGGAAGCCGTTGATAAAAACTTTCTTGGTTCCATGGTCTCACCGTTAAATATTATTTCTAAATACAAATTCTGACCAAAGTCAACTCCAGAAATATCATTTACTGATCCTAAGTTTTCATTAATAATTCCACCTTCAACAAAAGGCCTGTTGTTTATTGTTTGTCCGATACTCCAAACCGGTGAACCAGTTGCAATCACAATTGTTTTTGCACTTGTGTTATAATCAACAATTAAAGCCGATTCAGAGGTGCTGGCATTATACAGATATTGACCAACCCTTAAGGTTGAAGTTGCGCTTTCACTGTTATAGGTATAAATACTACCGGAAACATTGCTAATTACTCCGCTAAATCTATTGGCTGCTGTTAAATCTTCACTCCAAATTGCCGCACCACCAGTTGCCTGAGTATACAATCTAAAATTCATATCATAAACACCATCAGCCAATTCTGATCCATCGGTATTTGTAACTTTTCCTGAAAAATTAAGCATTCCCGCTACTTGCGCCTCAACAATTCCAAAAGACAACAAGAATAATCCTGCTACAAAAATAATTGAATATAAAATTGTTTTATTTTTATAAAACATTTTTTAATATTTACGCCATTGGCGCGGAGCTTATGCTTCGAAACAAAAATGAATCACAAGCTCCGCGCAACAAAAATTTCGGCGAACACGAGTTTGCATGGGGATTTCAACTCGTTGTTAGGCTTCCGCCCAACCGTTTACGCTTAACTTACAACACACAATACATTGTTTTTTTGTCAACGTACTATGCACTGCTTGTTATGCGTAAATAGGTTGCGAAGAAAGGATCTATTTTTAATGTTTAATCAAATTTACAAATAATTTATTTAAACAATTTGCTTCAACCATCCAAAGGTGTCTTCTAAAATTTTAATAATTATTTGAATAATTGATTCTTTTTTCTTAGCTGTCATAAACGTATGAACCTTTGAAACTGTCACATTGCCACCCGAATCAACGCCTTCAACTTTAAAACTATAAACTGTGCCTGGTTTAAACTTTGTTACAACAAAAATGTGTTCCTTGGTAAAGTTTTCATTTAATTCAGTTTTTTCTGTTAAATCATTACTTCCACCATGCACACCTTCTTGATAATAAATTCTTCCCATGGTTGGCTCATTAGATGCCCAAGAAATTACTGTTTGTGTTTTATTATCTTTATCCAAAAAGATAGTTGAATTTGCTTGAATATGTGACAACTCTGGAGGCAAATCGTTCTCTTGAGTAGAAAATTTTTCTATCACCTCTCGTGCCATATTCCCTTCTTCGTCTTTGCTGATAATTTCAACATCATAATAAAATCCTGGTTGAAATTCTTTTATTTCAATTTCATGAATAACATTCAATCCGTTATCAATAAAAATCTTAGCTTGATCAAGTAGTAAATCATTATTAGCATAAGGAATTATTTTAACCTGTGAATCAGACATTTTGTTAGTAACCCATTTAATGACAGCTGTGTTGTCATCTTTTACTTGTGCCAAAAAACTAACAATTTTAATTTCTTCATTAAGCGTAACAAAAACAAAATCACGTGACTTGGCGGTTGGACCAAATGCGCCCTTACTTCTCAATTGATAATGATAAATTGTTCCTGGTTCCAAATCATAAATATTAACAACATGATTAACAGTTAAATCTTCAGTATTACCAACCACTTGTTGGTACTGTTCATTGGCATTGGGGTTGTATGATTTCTCTGTGGCAATTGCAACCTGGGAAGTTGAATCAACATCTGTGCGCCAACTAATAGTTGCCTTATCAGACTCAACTGTGATTTTTGGTTCTCCGGATAAAATTGGTGCTGGTAAAAAATTAGAAAGATCTTCAATGTTTTGAATATTATTAATCGTACCGGGATCATTCAAACTAACCTGAGGAAAAAGTCTATTTAAAAACTCCATAGCTCTCTTTGCTGCTTCTTCCAAAATAGCCTTTTCAACTTCCGGATCTTCTTCAATTTCTTCTGTTGTGGAAGCGCTTTCATCTAATTCCCCCTCAAGAGTATTAAATAAACCATCTTCACCTTTGCCTAAATTTCCCCAACTATCACCAGACAAAACTCTAAAATGATAAGTTGTGCTAGATTTCAATTGTGTTAAAACAACACTGTGCTTTGTTACTTCCTCCCAGTCCCCGGCCACAGAACCATACTTTTCATTAACACCATACTCCACAAAACTATTAGCATTTTCATCTGTATCCCATTTTATTTCCACTGATCCAGAATCAATTACACTAACAGAAATATTTGAAATTACCGGAGATGTATTGTCTGTTTTATCAATAATCAAAACTCCTGCGCTCTGTTGTTGCTCTTCTTCTCCCACTTGAACAGAACCATCAGTACCAGTAGTAAACAATCTTAAAGTTGAATCCGTTGTTACTCCGCCATTAATTCTTTCACTTCTAAGACGATAGTAGTATGTTGTGTTTGCATCCAATCCAACAAGTGCAACTGTATGACTAAGGTATGTTTTATTACTTGTCCCCTGTTCCTTACTAGTGGTAAAGCCTGAATTTGTATCAAAAATTACAAACGAATCTGATTCAACATTAGTGTTCCAGGTAATTGTTGCGCTTACCCCGGAAACATTGTGAGATACATTGCTAATTATCGGACCATCAAAAGAATGATTAACATTTTCATAAAGCACATAACTCGAACTTCTCATCGCAGAACTTGCAGGATTTACAACAAAGCAAAAGAAAACAATCACACTTACAATTTTTAAATATTTAATTTTTAAATTTTTATTTTTCATAAACAAAATTATTCCATGAATTTCTCTAGGAATTTTTTCAAATCAGACTCAAAAACCCGGTAAGTCTTTCGACCTATCCGGGCTACTCTAAGTTCGCCGGTTTCAATCCAGCGATAAACAGTTCTTTTTGATACTTTAAGAACCTTGGCTACATCTTCAATTGTTAGAATGTCATCACTCTTTAACACAAGCAATGGGGATAATATAACGCGAGTCTAAAAATTTTTTTATAATAAAATATTTCTTACAGACTAACGTATATTTTTATTTTTGTTTTTTAAATTCTGAAGAAAAAATATTTTTCAGAGTAAGCATTGGGGATGCTTTTTAATTTTGTTTTAATTATAAATTATTTTTGTCACTATTGTCAATAAATGTTATCCACAAATACCAAAAATATATTATTTTATTTTATTATATTTAAAATTACTTTAAATTATTTTATAATATTCAAAATTATTTAATAGTATTAAATACTACTTTAAATTATTTTATAATGCTCAAAAAATAACAAATGTCACAAAAATATCAATTTAAAGATTAATATAAGCCATTTTAAACAAAACAAAAAACACTCATTTCTGAGTGTTTCTTGTATAAAAGCAAAAGAAGGGGCCCGTCTGAGCTTGGCTCAGAAGGCACAATATATAATTAAATATATTTTAAAAATCCAGCTTGTCTTTCTGATCGTTTTCTTCTTGTTTTTGTCCTCTTTCTTTAATTAATTCCTTATTTACCCAAAATATCCAACCTATTACTGCCATCAAAAATAATATAAATATTACTAAATTCCATTTCAAATCACCTTGATTGTTTTGTTTTTCATCCACCAATCCTGTTTCTTCTGTGTTTGTTGATTTTTCCGTATTTAAAATATCATTAATAATAGCGTCCGTGGTAGTGCTGATATTTTTTTCACTATTTGGTTTTTCTACTGTTTCTTTTTTATTGTCTTTATTTTCTGTGTTATTTTTTGTTTCTTTATTATTGTCTATTTCTTCCTTGTTAATTTTATCCGTTATCACTTCTTTTTGTTCCACTTCTGCTTGTTTTGAAATAGTTGGCGTAAGCAAAGATTCTATTTTATAAAAAATCTTATTTGATTGCTTGCTTTCTTTGCCATTATTATCAATGGCTGTAGTATATATTAAATGATTGCCACTTGTCAATGCCTTTGATGGAGAATAAGCGAAATTAGCTGTTCCAGAAATATGATTATTCACCACAAACTCTCCATCTAGTTTTTTATCAATATATACTTTTACTTTAGAATTATTTTTTGCCAAGCCAACAATAAACGGTTTATTATGACTAGTTTTTTTGTTTACTACCGGTTTATAGATAGTTGGTGCTGGATATTCTTTTTCTATTTTAAAACTTACAACTTTAGATTTTTGACTTTTTTCACCAAATTTTGATTCAGTAATTAAGTAATATTTATGTGTCCCTGTGTTTAAATTTAAAAATGGTTGATATTTAAAATTAGCTACTCCAGATTTATCATAAAGAACTTCTGTTTTTCCGTTATAAACATCATCAATATACACCAAAACTCTTGTTCCGCTATGTGTTAGCCCTGTAATATTTGGTTTAGTATTGCTAAAAAAACTATTTTCACTTGGAAAAACAACTGTTGGCGCTGAAACCGATTCAACTATTACAGTATATTTTTTACTAATATAAGATAATTTTAAAGAAAATTTTGATTTTGCTATCACCTCTACTGTGTGTGTACCGGTTTTGAGTGCTTCAACTGGTTGATAATAAAAATTATCTGTTTCTTTTCCTTTGTTGATATTTGCGATTCCTGAAAAATTAGAATCAATATAAACCAAAACATCTGTTTCCTTTTCTGTTAACCCTACAATTATTGGTCTCCCCCATTTTGCATGAATATTTTTTAAATCCGCATTAATAACAGTAGGTGTTTTAATTTGATCACTGCCACTAGCCAAGGTAGAGTTTGGTTTAATAACAAAAAATAAAAGTATTGCAAAAAAAATAATACTTTTAACAAAAATCTTTCTCATATTTTACTATCGTTCCTCCCTAAACGAAATTTTGTGCATTTTTCTTGATTTATTAGCAATTTTATTTTTTTAATGTTCTTTATTTTTGTTTATAAATCAACTTTATATAAAAATATTTTTTTGGTCAAGTATATATTCTGTGTTTAAGTACTATTTTTTCATTGAATAAATTGTGCATATCTCCTTGGTAAATATCATATTTTTAAAAATCAAAAAAATAATCTATTTTTAAAAAATATCTTTAAAGTGTTTAACTTTAGCGATTTTTTTAAAAATATCCAGATCAATTGATACCAGGTCCAAGCGTATAAGATCTGGGGATATCTTATTAATAAAAGCATATTCCTTAATTGCTTTTTTTAATTTTTTTGTTTTTTCCCTAGTCATATTGTTCTCTGCCAAAAACTCCCTAGTAAGATTGATTTTTACTTCAACAAACACCGTTAACTCATCCTTTTTACAAATAATGTCTATTTCTTTGTGTCCTACATAAACATTTTTACCAATTATGCAATAATTATTTTTTATTAAAAAATCACTAGCCAATTTTTCACCAAAAATTCCAATTTTTTTATTATCACGTTTTATTATATTATTTTTCATATAATCACTATTAATCATATCATTAAACCAAATTATTAATCCACAAAAAAACAACAGAGTCTGTTGTTTTTTATATAATTCAAATTGTTTTACTAAAAAATATTAATAAAAATTATGGTATATATTTTTTAAACTCTTCTTCCTGTTTTCTTTTTTCTCTAATCTCAGGTATTTTTTTAGTTTCTTTATAAATAAAGTACAACCAAACAAGCATTCCTAAAAACCAAAGAAGAAACCAAAACCTCATAGACAAAAAAGGTAATCCTTCATAAGTAAAAAACAACAATATAAAACCAATAATTAAATTACTAGTACTAAATGATTGCATTTTAGACCATATTCTTCGATAAGAACTTTTTCTTTTTTTCAAAAACAAAGAAACAAAAATTAACAAAAAAAGCATTACTAAAAATACCAATAAACCCTTTTGAACTAATGGATATAGTGTTCCCGCTCTCATGTTAAACCAAAACTTTAAAGTTAAAAATTGAAACATAGTTTTTATTTTAAAAGTCTACATTAATGTAGACTTAAAGTAATTAAATAAATATTTTTTATATGTTTTATCCTAAATTATATTTTCAAAAAAATCAAGCCATAATGATATTGTCCTATAAAAAAATCCTCTTCTAGTTTTAATCCTAGTTTTTTACACCCCTTGATCAAAACATCTTTATCAACTCGAGCTTCAACTGGCGGTCCAAATGGTGATGCTGAATTTTTCCACTCCACCACTATTATTATGCCGTTCTTTTTGGTTAATCTAATGGTTTCTCTGATAATTTCCACTCTTTTGTTACTTTGATAAAGGGTATTTATTAATAAAGAAACATCCAATGAGTTAGGTTCAATTTTGGTTGCATTAAAAACCTCCAAATCACTCCAAACCGTTTCAATATTGTTAATATTGTTTTGTCTAGCTATTCTGCCAATTGTTTCAAGTGCTGTTTTTAAAATATTAACCGCATACACTTTTCCATGTTTTCCAACCAATTTAGATGCCCCAAAAACATATCGCCCCATTGAACCACACCCCAAATCTGCCACCTTCATTTTATCTCCTATCTTGGCTTTATTTAAAACATGTTCTACGTCTATTAAGGCTTTTCCGCCCGCTAAAATACTTTGCATATGCACTTATTATACAATTATTTTTACGATATAACAAGAACTATTTGTTTTAAACATTTTACTCTCCTTATGTAAATAGCTTAATTACGATCATAGACGTTTACAATTGCTCCTTTTTTAAGTTGTAGATATTGATAAGCGGCTAAGGCGGCAATAGTGGCCTGACCGGTTGCTATGGTAATTTGTTTAAAGGGAACTTGAGTAACATCTCCACAAGCAAACAAGCCGTCTGTTTTTGTTTTACATTTTTCATCAACTAAAATCTGATTTTTTTCATCACGATTAACCAAATCAGAAACTAAATCTGTGCTAGCAATTCTACCAACCTCAATAAACACTCCATCTATAGCTATATTTTTCTCTTCTTTATTTTTGCTATTTACAACATCAATTGATTCAACCTTGCTGTTTCCATTTATTTTTGAAATATCTGAATTTAAAAGAATTTCAATATTCTCTTTTTCTTTAACTTTTTCAACTAAAATCTCAAATGCTTTAAATGTTTCATTTCTATGAATAAGAAAAACTTTTTTAGCGATTTTTGAAAGCACTTCAGCAGCATCCAATGCGGCATTACCACCACCAACAACAACAACATTTTTATTTCTATAAAACGGTCCATCACAATTTGCACAATAAGAAACACCTTTTCCAGTCAATTCTTTTTCTCCTAAAATAGCTAATCTTCTAGGTATCATGCCCATAGCCAAAATCACGGTTTTTGTTTCAAACATATCTTTTTCTGTAAACAAGGTAAAATAATCATCTTTTTTATCAATTTTTTTAACTTCAGCATTTAAAATTTCTACGTTATTATTAATTACCTGGTTTTGCATTTTTGTGATTAATTCAAAACTGCTTATTTTATCAAAACCTGGATAATTTTCAATTTCCGAAGCTAATGAAACCTGTCCACCCGGAATCATGCCAATCACCAAAACTTTCATTTCTCTACGAGCAGCATAAATAGCAGCTGTTAACCCTGCTGGACCGGAACCAATTATTATTGTATCATACATATTATTAAAAACTTAAGTCCACATTAATTATCCCCCATTTTTCCACATAAAATATATTATTTAATATTAGCCAAAAAGACAATCTTTAGTCCACATTACTGTGGACTTATCAACATATTAAAAAATATATTTTAGTCCACATTTATGTAGACTTAAAAATGTTATATTTTTAGTGGAGATGATGGGGATCGAACCCACAACCTCTTCCATGCCATGGAAGCGCGCTAGCCAATTGCGCTACATCCCCTATTTAATATTATTTGTTCTATGTAGAAAAAGTAATTTATATTTTTTATTATAATATCATACAATCTATATTTTTTGCAAACAAAATAAATAATACTGCTACAATAAACATAATTTTAAAATTTTAAAAATGTGCTCCCACCATGAGTCGAACATGGATTTAGGACTTAGGAGATCCTCGTTCTGTCCATTGAACTATGAGAGCATTTAATTGTTTTAAAAACAAATAAATGTTCTAAAAGAACATTTATCTTTAATAATCATATGCTATATTTAAATAAATTTCAATATTGTTTTTTTATTTAATATGTAATAAAATTTATTTAATAAATATTTTAGAATAAAAACTATGTTCAACAAAGAAAACAATGAGATGTCTACAAAAGACGCTGAAACAATTATTGGTCCATCTATCAAGGTAAAAGGAAATTTTCATGGGGAGGGGAATATTATTATCGAAGGAATAGTTGAAGGAAGCGTTAAAACAGACAAATTTTTATTAATTGGTAATAAATCAATTATTACAGCTTCCATTCAAGCTAATGACGCAAAAATTGGTGGCGAAATAAAGGGAAATATTAAAATCAATGGTTATTTGGAAATAACAAAAACAGCAAAAATTTTTGGTGACATTGAAGCGTCACTTATTTCAATTGAAAAAGGGGCTGTTATTAATGGTCGCTGTTCAATGGTTGCCGGAAATGTTAAAAATGACTCTATAAAATAATTTTTATAATTATGCATGTTTATATTTACGACAGCTATGTAAATGACAGAAAAAATCAGTCTATTATTTCAAAAATAGAAACCAGAATTACTGATCTTGGTTTGGGTGGAAAAATAATTCGCATAGGAATGTTTAATTCTATTTATAATGCTATTGAAAACGAAATCAATAAAGGGGCGAAAACTATTATTGCTGTTGGAAATAATAATATTTTTAATCAAGTTATAAATTCTGTTGCAAAATTTTTAACAAGCACTCCTAAAAAAAACATTCCAATAGGTTTTATTCCGGTTGGTAAACAAAATAATGAAAAAGCTCAATTTACAGGAATTCCTTTTAATGAAGAAGCTTGTGATATTTTATCAGCCAGAAGAATAGACTTACTAGATCTTGGAAAAATAAATAATCAATATTTTTTATTTGAAGCTAAAATACCAACCAAAGGAACAACTATTGAAATTGATAAAAATTTTTCAATTGAAATTGATAAAAGTGGTGACATCTATATTGTTAATTTACCAACAATAAATATGCCGAAAGAAATTAATTCAAGTGCTCATGATGATTGTTTGGAGTTATTAATAAATATTAATAAATCTTCTTTTTTATTAAAAGACAGTGGGGGACAGAGTGTTTTTAATTTTAAAAAATTAAAAATTATTAATAACAGTTTTCCAATTACAGTAGACAGTTCTCTTAAGCTTCCTACACCAGTTGAAATTGAAATAGCAAAAGAAAAAATAAATTTAATAGTTGGTAAAAATAGAAAATTTTAATAACAAAAAAACAACCAAATTATGGTTGTTTTTATTTTAATATTAGCCAAATTTTACAAAACCTCTCCTTCTATTATTTTTTCATTTTTATTTTTTTTATAAAATATATATTCTTGTTGAGCGGCTGATAACACAGTTGTCACTAGCCAATATAAACCCAATCCAGCAGGAAAGGTGCTAGCAATCATAACAGTCATAACTGGCATCACATAGGTCATTTGTTTGCTCATAATTGCTGCGATATTCTCATCTTGGGTATCTTTGTTTTCTATTTCAGGTTTTTTTGACATCATTGATTTAGCTTGCCAATACTGTGCTAATCCAGCTAAAAATGCAACATAGATATTTTTTTGTGATAAATCCAAAAAACCAAAAGAGATATAATGAATAGCTTCTGGTTTATCAATAAAAGAATAAATTAAATCCATGCTACCATTTTCAAAACCATCTCTAAAAACTTTAAAGACTGCAAATAAAAACGGAAGTTGAATTAACAACGGCAAACAAGAACCAAAAGGATTAACTTTATTTTCTTTATATAACTCCATCATTTTTTTACCCATTTCTTCTTTGTTATCCTTATATTTTTGTTTAATCTCATTGATTTTTGGTTGTATATCTTGTATTTCTTTTTGTGCTTTTATTTGTTTTTGATTAATAGAATAAAGCGCTATTTTAATAATAACTGTTAAAATAATAATAGAAATACCTAAGTCGTTACCTGGAACAGTATTATAAATAAATACCAATAAATTTAATATTGGTTGATAAAAAAAAGTATTAAACATTGTTTTTTGATTAAAATTAAACAAAATTTAAAAAATATTTAATTTTAATTTATTGTTTTATTTTTTAAACAGGATCATGTCCTCCCTTGTTCCACGGATTACATCTCACAACTCTCCAAAGTGCTTTTATCCCGCCTTTTATTAAACCGAATTTTTCAATAGCTTGTATGGCATACTCTGAACAAGTGGGGGAGAATCTACAATATCCATGTGGATATAAAAATTTAAAATATCCATGATCTCTGGAAAATGTTTTTTGATAGATTTTTAATATTTTTAATATTATATATCTCGGATAATAAACAAACATCATTTGGTTAATTTTTCTTTTTTTAAACAAAAAACTATTTCTTGTTTAATTTGATTAATGTTTTTTGTTTTTTTAAATAAAAATATAACTATATCAAAACCTTGATTTAATGTGTTTTTTTTTAAAAACTCCCTAATCTGTCTTTTTGTTTTATTTCTCTCTGTTGCTAATTTGTATATTTTTGAACCAATTACAATTGTAAATCTATTTAATTTATAATTATTTTTTACAAATCTAATACCAATAAAATTACTATAACATTTTTTACCATTTTTAAAAATCTCTTCTATTTCTTTTTTATTTATTCTATTTTCTTTTTTAAACATTTATTCAAACAACAAAAAAACAAGAAATTAATTCTTGTGTTTTTGTTTTTGTTAAATTGTTGTTATTTTTTTTCTCCCTTTATCTCTTCTTCTTTTTAAAACGGTTCTACCGTTTTTTGTTTCCATTCTTTTTCTAAAACCATGATCTTTTTTTGATTTTCGATTATTTGGTTGAAATGTTTTTTTTGACATACTGTTTTTTCTTTCCAAAAAGGAATATTGTTTCTGTATTCCCTAAAAATAAATTATAACACGAGTAATTTAACATTTTTATTTTAAAAAGTCAACCTTTGTTTTATTAACATATTTTGTTAATATCACTTGTTAATAATTATTGTTTTTGTGTTTTGTGTTGTTAATTTTTTATTAATATCTTTTGTTGTTTATCCACCCTTGTTCTTATCTACCAATCAACCATGTTAATAATTGTTCAATGCTTAACATTTTTAAATTAGTTATCTACAATTTATTAATAGTGTTTTTTATTTAATATTAAACAAAAAATAACTTTTTTAAATATTTATCAACTCGCTTATTATTATTACTATATTTTTATTATTTTAATTTATATTTAATATATTAATTTTTAAAACACAATAATTAAATTTTATTTTTTTCATTTTGTTATAAAAATTTAAAAAATACACTGTTGAATACTGTGTGTGTATAAATATTCAAAAAATATAAAAAAATATAAAATATTGCCTAATATAAGAGAAAGTATTTTTTGTATTTATACACAAATTATTAACAAAAATAAAGTATTATTTAAAGTTTGAATAAATTAGATTTGTTGTTATAATATTTTATATTATTAAATTATTAAAATACTTTTTCTATGAACAATGATCAAGTTTGGCAATCTGTTTTAGGTGAAATTGAACTTAATTTATCAAAAGCTAATTTCACAACATGGTTTAAAGATACTTTTATATCGTTAATCAACGATGGAAAAATAGTTGTCTGTGTGCCTAATACTTTTACTAAAGCATGGTTAGAAAAAAAATACCATGACCAAATAAGCAACGCCTTAAATAATATTTTAGGTGAAAAAGTAAAAGAAATTTTGTATAAAGTTGAAACCAGAAAAACCAGTCCGGTTGATGATTTGTTAAAAAAAATAAAAATTAAAAAAGAAAACACAAACAATGAAGAACAATTGGTTATTAATAAATTTGGTTTAAATTCAAGATATGTTTTTGATCAATTTATTGTTGGAAAGGGGAATGAATTAGCCCATGCTGCTTGTCGCGCTGTAGCAGCTAATCCTGGAAATGCATATAATCCTTTGTTTATTTATGGTGGTGTTGGTTTGGGTAAAACACACTTACTACAAGCTATTGGACATGAATTTTCAAAAAAATCAGACAGAATAATGTATGTAACTAGTGAAAAATTTACAAATGATTATATTCAATCAGTGAAATCAGGACAAGCAAAAGAATTTAAAGAAAGATATCGCAATGTTGATTTGTTGTTAATCGACGATATACAGTTTATGGCTGGAAAAGATGGAACACAGGAAGAGTTTTTTCATACTTTTAATGAATTACACCAAACTAATAAACAAATAGTTATTACTTCAGACCAACCACCAAAAACCATTCCAGCACTTGAAAAAAGATTATTATCAAGGTTGGAGTGGGGGATGATAGTTGATATTGTTCATCCAGATTTAGAAACAAGAGTTGCTATTTTAGAAACAAAATGTAAAGAAAAAAACTACTCACTAGATCAAGAAATATTAGCTTTTATTGCAAATAATATTAAAAACAATATTAGAGAATTAGAGGGTGCTTTAAATAGATTAATTGCTTTTCATGAATTTAATAATTCAAAACCAACCATTGAATCAACAAAAAGCGTTTTAAATAGTTTAATTTCTAGCGCAAAAACAAAATCTATAACATGTAAAGATATTATGGAAGCGGTTTCAAATTTTTTCAGTATAGATTTTAAGGATTTAATTGGAAAATCCAGAAAAAAAGAATTAGTTTATCCAAGACAAATATCAATGTTTTTAATGAGAAAAGAAATTAATACATCTTATCCAACAATTGGATATGAGTTAGGTGGCAGAGACCACACTACTGCTATGCACGCCTTTAATAAAATTTTAAAAGAGGTTGAAGAGAGCGAGAGAGTGCGACAAGATATAGAATTGATTAAAAATCAAATATATACTACAGTGTAATTTTAATAAAATCATATTAATTATTAATTTATAGTAAATGAAAATATCAAGTCTCCAAGAAAATTTAAAAACAGGATTACAAACAGTAAGTCATATTGCTGGAAAAAAAGCCAATCTTCCAATTTTAAATAATATATTGATTAAGGCTGATGGAGACGGTATTAAATTAATAACAACTGATTTAGAAATCGGAATTATTTGTTCTATTCGTGGTAAAATAGAAAAAACCGGAGAATACACTGTTGATTCAAAAATTATAACGGATTATATTTCTTTATTATCAAATCAAAAAGTTGATATTGAATTATCGGAAAATAAACTTTTAATCAATGGTGAAAATTATAAAACAGTAATCAAAGGAACATTATCAGATGAATATCCATTAATACCGCAGGTTGAAAAAAAATATTTTTACAAAGCAAAAACAGATGAATTTAAAAAAGCGCTTTCTCAAATTATTTTTGCTGTTTCTAATAGTGAAAACAGAATTGAATTAACTGGTGTTTTTTTTAATTTTTTAAATGAACAATTAACCATGGCGGCAACTGATAGTTTTCGTTTAGCAGAAAAAACAATTAATATTGATTCTAGTAATAAAGAAAAAGATAATTTAAAAATAATTGTTCCAGCAAAAACTCTGCAAGAGCTAATTAGAATTTTGGCAACTATTAAAAATGAAGATTTAAATAATGAAAACAAGGAATTAAAAATATATATTTCAGATAATCAAATATTATTTACCGTAGCAGGCATAGAATTAGTTTCTCGTTTAATTGAAGGACAATATCCTGACTATAAACAAATTATTCCAAAAAATTTTGTAACCAAAGCGATTGTAAATAAAAATGATTTAATTAGAGCAGTTAAAACTTCTTCTATTTTTTCTAAAGTTGGAATTAATGATATTAATTTAGATTTTCCAATAGCTAACGACAAGGTGGTTATTTCTTCAGCTTCGAGTCATGCTGGTGAAAACATTACGGAAATAAATTCAAAAACAGAAGGAAAAGACAATGGGGTAGTATTGAATTATAGATTTTTACTCGATGGTTTAAACAATATTGATGGAGATAATATTAGAGTTGAAATAATTGATGGCAACACCCCATGTTTATTTAAGGCTTTTAAAGATGAGGATTATGTTTATGTGGTAATGCCAATTAAACAATAATTAAAAAGTAAATATAAAAAATCCGCTTATGAAAAGCGGATTTTTGTTTATTCTTTTGTTTCTGGAATTACTGGTATTATATTGTTGATTATTAAGGTAACCTCATTGCTTGGTATAATTTCTCCTGTCCAAAGAGTGGCTTCGGAATAAATTTTGTAAGTGTCTGTTTCTGGAATATTTTCCCAGTTAATATTAATATCTTTTGCAGTAATTTCTTGTATTTTTTTAATTAAAACAGGATTTTTGTTTTCGCTGTTTTTATAGTATAATTCTATTTTTGCAATAATATCCGGTTCATTAACTACTAAGCCAATCGGTAGTGGAAAATCAATATTAGAAAGAGCTAGCCCGTTTGAGGGGGTTGTGATTTGTTGAGTGATATTAATATTTTTTTCATTGTTTTCTAGTATTAAATTAAACTCAACTTCTTGAGATGTGCAGTTTTCAACATCATCACAAACCTTAACTTTTAAACTATAAAAACCATTTTTTAGAAATTGTATTTTTTTCTCTAAATTGTATGGAAAAAAACGATTAGTTGATAAAAGATTGTTATTAATATAATACTCTGAACGAGAAATTCCTCTAGGAGCCTGTGTTTCTATGCGAGATATTAAAAGGGGACTAGTGATAACTTCATTATTAGCTGGTGATAAAATTGTTAGAGTTGGTTGGTTTTCTTTGGTGTGAACATTGTCTACCTCAAGTGGTGGAGTGGAGGTGGCAAAGTTTTGTGCTTTAGCCCAGTTTTGAACAGCTTCTTCCCAAAGTTTGAATTGTGGATCGTTTTCTGGGTTTTCTGGTTTTTTTCCCAGAGGATCATTTTTGTCTACATAATATAAAATACAATGCGGTTCAATAAATTTCTTCTCTTCGATGTATTCTGGTGGAGTATTTTCAGAAGCAAGAAGTCCTGAGATTTTATCTATTTTAATTATTTTTTCCAAAGATTCTTTGCCATCGATTACATCTTTGCCAGTTTCTTTGATAATTGGTTTTTTAAACTCTTCTATTGGTGTATCACCTAAAACCTTTTTCATGTAATCATGCCAAATAGGAGCAGCAACATTTGAGCCGTCAGCACCTCTCTTCATTTCGGAATTATCATTGTTGCCAACCCAAACGCCAGTTATTAGAGATGGTGTGTAGCCTATTGTCCAAGCATCTCGATAATCATTAGTAGTTCCTGTTTTGGCGGCAACCGGACGATTTCCAAGAGTTAACCAGTTTTTTTCTCCGAAAACAAAAGCTCTAGCAGAGTTATCTGACAAAATATCATTAATCATGCGTGTGATGTTTTGTTCAAAAACTTGTTTTCCCTCATCTGTTTGTATTTCTTCAACTATTTTTCCAGAAGAGTCTTCTATTTTAAGAATCGGTTTGATTTTATGAATCACACCATCTCGTGCAAAAGCCCCATAAGCATTGGTGTGTTCAAGAAGTTTTACCTCTGCTCCACCTAATACCAAAGAAAGACCAAAGCGATCCTTATCTTGAAGGGTTGAGTAACCAAGTTCTTTGGCAAAATCAGCTACAGTATCTAAACCAGCTAAATAAATAGCTTTAACCGCTGGAGTGTTAAGTGATCCAGCTAGAGCTTTTCTCATTGATATTGGTCCATGTTCTTGATTGTCGTAATTGCGTGGTTCATATTTTTTTCCAGGGTCAGCTGAAAAATTAGTTACCACATCATAAAGAATAGTGTTTGGATTGTATCCTTTTGTAAAACTAGAAGCATAAACCAGTGGCTTTAAAGATGATCCTGGTTGTCTTTTGGCTAGTGCAATATTAACTTGTCCGTCAATTTCATCATTAAAATAATCCTTAGATCCTACCATGGTTAAAATTTCTCCAGTTTTTGGATCAATTGAAACCAAGGCAGCATTGCTGGCATTATAATTTTTTTCGTTTTTTTCAGACATTTCAGAAATAATTTCTTCAGCAATTTCTTGTTTGTATAAATCCAAGGAAGTAATAATTTTTAAACCACCTTGTTCTATTAATTTTTCTCCGTATTTTTCAGCTAAAATTTCTTTAATATACATCACAAAATGAGGAGCTTTTATGTTTTCATCTTGTTCTTTAAAATCTAATTGATAGTTTTTTGCTTCTTCAGCTTCTTCTTTGGAAATATAACCATACTCAACCATCAAATTTAAAATATGCTCTTGTCTTCCTATTAATAAATCTAAATTAGAGCCATAAGGAGAATAGCGACTAGGAGCTTGAGGAAGGGCTGCTAGTATAGCAGCCTCTGCTAAGTTGATGTTTTTAACGCTTTTTCCAAAATATCTTTGACTGGCAGCTTCTACGCCATAAGATGTTGATCCATATGGAATCTCATTAAGATACATTTGTAATATTTCGTTTTTATTAAATTTCTTTTCAATTTTATAAGCCAAAATTAATTCTTTAATTTTTCTAGTGTAAGTTTTTTCAGTTGTTAAAACGGAATTTTTAACAAATTGTTGAGTAAGTGTTGAGCCACCTGCTTTTTTTCCATAAAAAACATTAGTAATAACTGTTCGAAAAATAGCCCATAAACTAAAACCTCTGTGCTTATAAAAATCTTTATCCTCCACAGAAATAGTAGCTTTTTCTAAAAAGTCAGGAATGTCATCCAGGCTTACTAGAGTTCTTTTTTCTTCACCGTGAATTTCGTATAATATGGTTTCTCCTGTGCGATCATAGATTTTTGTGCTTTGTGCAATTTCTCTTTCAATTAATTGATTGGGATTTGGTAGCCCTTTTGATAACCAAGCAATAAAACCAATACCCAAAATAAAACAAAAAATAAAAAAAATCGATCCATACATTACAAGCAAGCGACCAAGTTGTTTGGTTGCTTTATCTGAGTTTTTATAAGGGCTTTCTGTTTTGTTTGTATTGTTAAAGAAAAAATTTTTCTTATTTCGAATAATAAAATATTTTTTTTTATTATTTTTCCAGGTATTATTTTTGGGTTTATAAATAGACATAGTTTTAAAATCAGCTTATAAGTTTTTTACGATAAAATTGAGCTGCAATTTCCGGAGAAACTGAATTAATTACCAAACCAGAACCAAGTTCAACTCCAGCCCAAACACTTCCGCGTGGTTGTATTTTTAAATAAAAATGTTGGTCATTGTTTGAAACAACTTGATGTAAAAAATAATTAAAAGAAAGATCCAGTTCTCTTAGTTTTAATAAAATTGTTTTTAAAATTTTTGCAAAAGAAAGCAGTTCTTTGTTGTTTAATTTGGTAATATTATCTACATGTCTTTTGGTAAAAATCCAAGCCTCATAGTGGTATTCAGAAGCATAAGGAGTAAAAGCGGCCACATAAGCATCTTCGTAAATTTTTCTTTTTGATTTTATTTCTTTTTTAATAATATCGCAGTAAAAACAAGAATTTTTAGCCGCTTTGTAAAGTTGTGCTTGATAAAGTTCTTCTTGGATTTCTGGCGGTAAAATACTGGTGGCAAAAATTTGAGAATGCGCATGAGCAATTGAGGCGCCTGCCTTTGATCCTTGATTTTTAAAACAAAGAATATAGTCTATTTTTTGGTCTTTTTGTATGGCTTTTGTTCTTTTGATGTACATTTTTAAGACATTTATAATTTGTTTTTCATCTAATATCCCCAATTCTTTAGAATGGTGTCTGGTTTCAATGATTACTTCTTGATAACCATAGGCCTGAGAATTGTTTGGACTAACAGCTGGAAATATGTTACGAACAGAAGCTACTTGCCATTTTCCTTTTTCTTTTATTTCATCAATTAAATAATTTTTTGATTCTTTTTGTTGTTTGCTTACATTTTCAGAACAAAAATAGCAATCTTTTGATCTTTTAATAATGGTTTGTTCTTTAATATCTCTTGGTCTAAGCGCTCGTCCAGGAGTTATGATTACATATTTATTTAAAAGATAATTTTTTCTTATTTCTGATTGATGATTTTTTTGTAACATATTGTTAAATTATTCACATTATTATTCTTTATTATATCAGTAAATAATTGTTTTATGAAGATATAATACTTATTTTAATTTGCGTTTGTCAAGTTTTAAAAACACAAAAAAAGACTTAATTTTTTCATTAAGTCTTTTTTTAAAAGATAAACAATTATTTATTAAATGGTTTTCTTGGTGGCCTTTTGTCTCTTTGGTCATTATTTCTTCCACCAAAACCTCTTGGCCCACCATTGAAATTATTATTGCTCTGCATTCCTTTTTTCTCTTTCCAAAATTCTTCATTTTCAATTAGTCCATTCATGGACAGATTTACTCTTCCTTGATCATCTATTTCAATCACCTTAACAGTCACCATGTCGCCAACTTTTAGCATATCAGATGGTTTGCCGACTCGGTAGGGAGCCATGTTTGAAACATGAACCATGCCGTCTTTGCCAGGTGTTAGTTCTACAAAAACACCAAAATCTAAAAATCTAACAGCTTTTCCTTTAATGATTTCACCAACTTCAAATTCTCGAGTAATGTTTTTGATCCACGCAACTGCTTTTTCCATTCCCTCTTTGTCGGTTGAGCAAACCATAACTAAACCATCATCTTCGATGTCAATTGAAACACCAGTTTCGTCTATGATTTTGTTGATAATTTTTCCGCCAGTTCCAATAACGTCTCTAATTTTTTCCGGATTAATATAGAAGCTTTCTATTCTTGGTGCATAAGGAGATAATTCTTTTCTTGGTTCAGGAAGTGTTTCTTTCATTATGTCTAAAATTTTTAAACGACCATTTTTTCCTTTTTCAAGAGCGGTTTTTATAATTTCTTCGGTTAAACCATTGGTTTTTGTATCTAATTGAATTGCAGTAATTCCTGTTTCTGTGCCGGTAATTTTAAAATCCATGCCACCTTTGCCGTCTTCCAAATCTTGAATATCGGTTAAAACTTCCCATTCACTCATGTCTTCGTTGGATGATAATCCAATGGCAATACCAGCAACTGGTTTTTTAATTGGCACACCAGCATCCATTAAAGCCAAACAAGCGGCCACTGTTGAACCCATTGAACTTGATCCATTTGATCCCAATGTTTCACTAACAACTCGAATGGTGTAAGGAAATTCTTCTTTGTTTGGAATAACCGGCTCTAAAGCTTTTTCTGCCAAGGCTCCATGTCCAATATCTCTTCTGCCAGGACCGCGCATAAAGCCAACCTCACCAACTGAAAATGGTGGAAAGTTGTAGTGATGCATAAATCTTTTTGTGTCTACGCCTTCAATTCCTTCAAGATGTTGAACTAATCCAGGAGCGCCTAGAGTTGTAACTGATAATACTTGAGTTTCTCCGCGTGAAAAAAGACCAGCGCCATGATTTCTTGGTAAAACATTCACATCCGCTTCTAGTTGTCTGATTTCATCTAAACCTCTTCCGTCAACTCGGCGTTTATTTTTTGTTATCTGTTTAGTAATTTCAGCATCAATGGCTTTTTCTGTGGTTTTTTTAATTGCAAATGCGCGATTATCCTTACCTATTCCTTCGTTAAATAAATATTCATCAAGTTTTTGTTTGATTGCTTCTACGGCTAATTTTCTTTCGCCTTTTGTATAGTATTCTTGATTGAATAAGATTTTTTCAATGTTGTTATTAAGCCATTCATTTGCCTTATTAAGTAAAATTTGTTTTTCTTTCTCAGTTTCTAGTTCTTCAGGTGATATTTTTTTTGCGATTACCATTTTTTCTTTAGGAACAACCTGTTCTTTGACGGTTTTAATCAATTTAATTACTTCTTGAGTTTCTTTTTGTCCGGCAATAATCGCTTTAAACATATCCTCTTCATTCACTTCTTTTGCCCCAGCTTCAATCATTATGGTCTTTGTTTCTGTGCTGGCTACAATTAAATCCAAATCAGATTCAATTCTTTGTTCGTAGGTTGGATTAAAAACAAATTCACCATTAATACGTCCAACGCGAATTCCGCCAATTGGACCAGCCCATTGTATTTTTGAAATTGAAAGCACAGCAGAGGCGGCAATTAGCGCAACAATATCAAAGTCGTTGGTTTGATCAGCTGACAAAACAGTTAAAACAACTTGTACGTCTTTTCTTGATTCCCCGGTAAATAACGGTCTAATTGATCGATCAATCATTCTTCCGGTTAAAATTGATTCATCGGTTGGCTTGCCTTCTCGCTTGATCCAGCGAGAGCCTTTAATAATACCGGCAGCATAAAGTTTTTCTTCAAAATCAACCATTAGAGGAAAATAATCAATTCCTTCTCTTTCTGTTTTTGCCTCAACAGCTGTTGCTAAAACAACAGTGTCGCCATATTGAACAGTGATGGCAGCATCAGCTTGTTTTGCAAGTTTTCCAGTTTTTATTGTAAGTGTGCGACCAAGCCACTCAGTAGAAAAAACTTGTTCTTTTGATTTCATTTTTTTAAATTTCAAATAATTAATTTTTATTTTTTAATAAACATTAGTAGTATTTGAAACAATAATTAGCGCCTGATTATTGAATTCAAGGACTGGTGAAAAATTCACAAGCTCTCATTATTCAATAATCAGACAGATTAATAAAATTAATTGTATTTTTTAATTAGAAATTTTTTATCTTCGCTTAAGTCTAAGTAATCATCAGCTTCTTCGATTAATTTAGAAGAAGTGGTTTTTCTAAAACCAACTATTTCAACCAGGCAGCCCTTAGTATTTTGAATGTAGCTTACCATTGGCAAATAATCACCATCTCCAGAAACAAGAATTACTACGTCAACTTTGTCAGCAATCTTAATAGCATCAATAGCTATGCCAACATCCCAGTCAGCTTTTTTTGCCCCACCAGCAAAAATTTGTAAATCTTTCATTTTTACCTCAAATCCTTGTTGTGACAAGGCTTCAAAAAAATTTGTTTCATCGTTTGATTCTGTTTTAATACCATAAGCTACAGCACGGATTAGTTTTCTTCCGGCAACAGATTTTTTTAGGATTTCCCCAAAATTTACTTTTTTGCCATATAAATTTTTAGCAGAGTGGTACATGTTAGAAATATCTACCAATACGCCCACTCTTTGCTCCTTGTGTTTGATCATTTTTATATTAAACAGACGACAGTATGATTTTTACTGTCGTCTGTCGTCAGTTATTTAAAATTATTCTTCTTCTTGAACTTCTTCAACCTCTTCTTCCTCCTCTTCTTCTTCAGGATCTTTCATTGCTTCTTCAAGCTTCTTTTGTTCTTCTTCTTCAATCTCAATCATTCTTTTGGCTATTTTTAATTTTAGTTTAGCCGCTAAATCTTTAAATTGTTCTTCGTTTTCTTTTTGAAGATACTTTAACAATCTTCTTCTTTCTCCTACTTTTTTCAACAAACCTCTTCGAGATGAATGATCATGCTTGTGAAGTTTTAAGTGATCGGATAATTGCTTGATTTCTTCTGTTAAAATAGCAATTTGCACCTGTGTTGATCCAGTATCGTTGGCATGAACACGAAATTTGTTGATAATTTGTTGTTTTTTGTTCTTGTCTAACATTAAACTTTGCCCTTATCCGAGAAAAGGATTTTCTCCTGAACCAAGATAAGGTTTAAATAATTACTAAAATTTATAATAAAATAAATTTATTTACTAGCTAAACATAGCATAAATAGTAAAAAAAAGCAAGTGTTTTTTTATGCTTGACTTTTGTACATTTTTTTGTTAAATTATTTGTGTTGCCATGAGTATTAAATGTGGCATTTTTTGTTTTATGTGCTCATAGTTCAATGGATAGAACACCAGCCTTCTAAGCTGGTTATAGGGGTTCGATTCCCTTTGGGCACACAAATAAATTTATAATTTTTTAAAAAACAAAAAATTATAAATTGTGATTTTATAAGATTTTAAATCTTTATGTTATGGTGGCCATGGTGAAATGGTTATCACAAGGGTTTGTGGTACCCTTGTTACGGGTTCAATTCCCGTTGGCCACCCCCAGTTGAAAAGACGAGCTTGAAGGCTCGTTTTTTCTGTTATATAAGGCAAGAAATGGAGTTTGCCACTCAAATGTGACCCCTAACGGGAATACTTTGATGTTTTTCATTATTTTTGTAATAAGACTAGCCCTATTTCCATGGTTTGTTAATTTATAAAAATAAACAAAACCACAAACTAATCATTATTCTCGTTGTCATTTTCACTACTTCAATGAGTATTCCCACAACTTCTCAATCACACTTCTCATCATATCAACTAAATATTTATCCTCAATAGTAATTGCTAATGGAGCTAGTGGTTGCCAAAAGATAACCTTATTGGCAAAAATCTGAAATGATGTCGTAAAAGGTGTAAACCCCTTCATTATTCTTATCTCACGCATTTCTTCTTTATCGGTTTTATGAAGAGTTTCTGCATCTTCGTCTGGAAATAATAAAGAATTGATAAATAATCCTTTTTTCATTCTTTGTTTGATCCATTTCTTTTCATCCGACCAAGAAATAAAACCAATAAAATCCTTAGCAGAACCACAAAACCAAATTAATTTATCAGCCTCATCTAGTATATCAAAAAATATTTTTTTAAAATCTTCTTTACCTTGAACAATTTTAATTTTTGATGGCATTAATCCTTGTTGATAATTGGCCAGTAAATTTGGCATTGCCATTACCAACTCATTTTCTCTCAATTGATCTTCTTTTTTCTTTTGTCGAAATTTCTCTAGTACTACCGTTGGTGATTCCACCATAAAACTGCGTTCATAATTTTTTTTCAATGAAAATTTTGCCAATCCTTTTCTTTCTAATCCCTGAATAATCTTGTAAACATTTGGTCTGGCAATACTTAAATTATTGGCAATTTCGGAAATTGTTGTTGGTCCAAGTTTTAAAGATGCCATATAGGTATTAGTTTCCATTTCTGATAAACCTAGTTCTTTGAGAGGATTGTATAGTGACTGATAAATATTGTCAGTTTTACTCATAAAATAAAATGGCTAATTATTGAATAAAATATTTTATATATTTATAGATATGTATACTTATTATATACAGTATATCATAATAAGTCAATATCTATTGACAAATATTTAAATATAGTGTATACTGTAATATCAAGCTAAGAAAAGATAAACAAATTCAAAGCCTGAAAGGCTCTTTAAAAAATTATTCAATATTGAATACAACATCTATTACAAGGAGAAAAAACCATGAAGACTGCAATCATCTATCGTAGTAATGAAAACTTGGACGCCGCTCTCGCTAACCTGAAAGATAAAGTTGATCTGTTTCATGTCTTTCCGGCTGGGACGAAAAAAGAAGAAATCAGAGAAAGGTTAGCATCCGGAGTGTTGTTTGAGACTTTGTATGATTCTGTAAGAAAAGCACCTAGTGGTCGTCAAATACCACGATCATCTTTTCAGGTGATTTGTGATATGACCTGTATGGATTGCTTTACTTATAGTCTTTCAAAATTTGTTATCAGACAAAGTAGTAATAATCCCCACGAAGACTACATTCTTGATATTGCGAATGAAGCAAAAAATACAAAACTAGATGTAGTGATTATAAAAGATTGTTTGGCTCACCATTGTACACTGGACGGAGTTAATCCATACAAAATTGAAATCGATGATATTGATGGATGGTATCTCGACAAAGTGCTTGAAACATGGCTATCTATTTTTGCAAAAGAGTCGGTGCTAGTAGAAGTTGTATCCAAGGAGGTTGAATTAGAAAAATTATATGGCAAGATGATTATCTGTGATCATCATAATAGTCAACTTGCAAACAAGCTCTACAACCTCGCAGAAGAGGGAAAATTAACTATGAAGTCTGCGTATCTTCCAGTAAATGGAAGTTTTACAGATTTATCCGAAATTCCAATCCTTCTAACAAAATAAGCACAAAAAACATTAGTGCTTATAGGCGGAAAGTTAAAATATACTTTCCGCCTTTTTTATTTGGGTATATAAATTTTTTGTACAAAAAATTTAATCATCAAACTAACAATGTCTAGTTTATGGCTTTTGTTTTATAATATTTTTCAATTACTAAATTTTTGTCATTGACCTTCGCCCCACTGTTTGATATAAATAAACCATAATTAATCAACTCTATAAAAAATATTACATATACAGTTTATATCGAACAAGATGAGGACGGCATGTTTGTCGGTTCTATTCCATCAGTGCCTAGTTGCCATGCTGAAGGCGAGACTCAAGAAAAAATGTTGAAGAACTTGTAGTTGGTTTTAAAGTTGTGCTTGCGTAATGCCGATAAGAGAGAATTGGCCAAAACTAAATTTGTAGGTATTCAAAATTTGAGATATGTATAAGCCCATCCCAATTAAGCCGAGAAAGCTGATTAAGATATTGCTCAACTTGGCTTTATTGAGCGTGATACCGAAGGCTCGCATTTATTCTTTTCTAATAAAGATAGGCAGACAACAGTTATTCCAGTTCATAACAAAGATTTGTCTAGAGGATTGCTAAGAAAGATTTTATATGATATTCAATTATTAGTTGAAGAGTATGAAAAATTAAGGAAAACTGTTTAACAAATAATCTAATAAAAAAGTTTTCCAACTATCTCGAATGCCAGCCCATATATAAAATTTACCTAATATTAAAATAAAAACAAGCAGAAATAGCTTGTTTTTATTTTTTAAAAAGCTACAAAATCGTAAGCATTTAATTAATCTGCTTGACAAATTATGTATAATATGTTAATATTAAACTTTAGTAATGAACTTTAAAAATTTAATACATCACCATTGTTTCCTGTTTTGAAAACAGGATTACCTCCAGAAGTGGAGGGATAACAATAAAACTTTTTTATGGAGGACTGGAAATGACCACATGTAAAGACGCAGTCGTTTTGTCTACGGATGAACACCCTTTTTTTTCAAAGTATAAAAAGGGAAAGTACCTCGTTTTAAGTTATGGGTTTAGTGATCTTGGAAGAAGTGAAGATGAGATGTTTGTTCACTCAGCGTCGATAATTGAAAGCTCAGAAGAGCTAAACAAGCTGAAGGAGCGTATTTTAAATTGCAGAAAAACTGCGACTGAATACGTACAAAAAGACCCGGTGCTTTTTCCGGTGACATTTGAAGAATTAAACGTAGTTAAATATGCTGCCAAGAATTATACCTTGGCGTGGAGCTGCATCGCAATCGAGCTAAGCAACAAAAAGCTCATTGATGCAGTTTTATTGAAACATGATGATCACCATCATGTTTACAATGAACTTCATAATTTTCAGATGAATTGGCGCCCACATTGGTGCGGCGGAGAGTCCTGCTCTGAGTCAAACTGTCCTCACGCCACAATGTGAGGTTGACCCGGATTGTGATTGAAACATCATCACGTCCGGGTTTTTATTTATCTATTTAATAAAAAATATCTTGTAATTTATAATTTATCCCCTGCTAATTAAAAGCTCTGAACGTATCATTGTAAAGGCTAAATAGAAATGTCATAGTAGCTGGCAAATTAGAAATGTCATACTTGCCGATTTTGGCTACTTTACAGCTGTTAAAACCGGCTGTTTTTTGTTTGTTGAAAATATGTTTCTCCAGG
>Ga0233425_10003694_pt1 | contig 27191 bp, 18 predicted proteins | sample Watercolumn_Towu_2_FD_181712 | JGI IMG/M metagenome (GOLD analysis project Ga0233425, IMG submission 181712) | Freshwater microbial communities from Lake Towuti, South Sulawesi, Indonesia - Watercolumn_Towuti2014_140_MG | ecosystem: Environmental > Aquatic > Freshwater > Lake | place...
ATTTTTGAGCATTCGCATACAAGAGGGGATCCAGCCCCCTTGCCTTGTTGTAAATCTTTATGGATTCTTCATATTTGCCCATGCTGTAAAGAATATTGGCTTTATTATGCCATGCACGCGCATTTTGGGGATTGATTTCGATAGCTTTGTCAAACGCTTTGATTGCTTCGTCAAACATATTTAACCTGCCAAGTGTAATTCCCATATTGTTCCATGCCCATGCCTTGTCCGGGTTTGTTTTTGCTGCCTGGGTAAAGAGGAGAAGCGCACCGTCGTAGTCCTCATGGAGGATCAGGATGTAACCCTTTCCATGCCAGGCAAGTTCATCCTGAGGGTTGATTTCAATTGCTTTTTCAAAGGCGAGAAAAGCATCGCTGTACCTTTTTAAGGCAATCAGCGTAACTCCCTTATTATACCAGGCGCTGGATAGATTGGGTTCAAGCGCAACGGCTTTGTCGTATAATGTCAGGGCTTCTTCGTAACGTCCTTTTTTAAATAAGGTAATTCCCTTATTTATCCATGTAGCGGTGTGGCCGGGGTTGATATTCAGCGCCTTGTCGTATGCCTGGATTGCCTTGTCATAATCGCCCAGGCAGTATAGCGCATTTCCCATACCATCCCAGGCATCAAAGTTTTGGGGATAACACGCAACGGCCTTGTTAAAAGCCTTTACGGCCAGTTCAAACTTGGAACGGTTATAGTGGGATTGCCCGTTTTTAACCCATTTTTTTGCGCTGTATTTTTTTGACGAAAGTTGATACATGTTGTTTTGAACAGCAGACGCAAAAATGTTGTAGTGCGATAAGCATACGAAAATCAACAGGGAGAGAAAGGATGTTTTATAAAGATGCTTTTGCATTAATGTTGTATTCCTGATTATGCCGGATAAACAAAAATCAAAAAGTCTGATGATTTGCATACGCAGTAACTTTTAATGAAACAACTGTCTGTGTTTCTCAATACAATTATAACGTACCCTCTGTTCGTATCAACGGTGTGAACAATTAGGTAAGATATTATAAAAATCACCCTGTAAAATCAAATTAATTATAATCTTATGAATAATTTATTAGATGAAAATATCTAAGATGTTAGGGCCGCTCAGCTTACTATAAGGGTAAAAATATTGTTGTATCTTGTTTTAAGTTTTTTCCAGAATATTCCGATAATGCAAACATCTGTCCATAGTATCGGTTAATCATAATTCGTAAAATTATTGCTGTTATCCGACACATAATCTTGAAAAAGGGAACGGGTAAGATTTATGAAAAATGAGACATTTTTTCAGTTAACTTTCAACAATACAAACGAGGGTATCGTTACTATTAATGAGGCTGGTATTGTTGAGTTATTTAATTCCGAGGCGGAAAGGATATTTGGGCATACATCTGCGGGAATTATTGGTAAACATATCAGCGCCCTCATACACAATTTTCATTCCAGCGATTTCGATAAATGCCTGTATGCGGAGAAAGATGGAGTTTTTTGGTTTAAATTGGATGAAAAGGAGGGACTTCGCAATGATTATACGACATTTCCGATAGATTTATCGCTCGGCAAATTGCGGTTGGAAAACCGGCAATGCTATATCATAGCCGTGCGTAACGCAACCGAACAAAGGAATGCTGTTGCATCGCTGCAGAAGAAGAAGCAGCAGCAGCAGGAATACATGGAACATCAACTCCACATCTTTTTTCATGCCATAGAACAAAGCCCCGTTTCGTTAATAATTACAAGTGTCGAGGGGAAAATCGAATATGTGAACCCAAAATTTACTCAGCTTACCGGCTATACAGCGGACGAAGTTATCGGACAGAATCCGCGTATTCTGAAATCGGGAAAGACTGCACCCGAAGAATACCGATATTTGTGGAACACTATCACCTCCGGCAAGGTATGGAAAGGCGAGTTATATAACAAAAAGAAAAACGGGGAATTTTATTGGGAATATGCATCCATTTCTCCCATTAAAAATGCAGACGGGGTTATTACTCATTTCATGGGGATTGAGGAAGACATTACTGAACGGAAAAAAATAGAAGCGCAGATGGTGCATCTTGCAGAACGCGATCCTCTTACAAACCTCTCAAACCGCAGATGTTTTCAGGAACAGTTGGAGTGTTGGTTGATACAGGCCAGGAGATATAACATCAGCGGGGCATTGTTGTTTCTCGACCTGGACAATTTTAAATATGTCAACGATACTCTGGGACACCAGACTGGTGATGAGCTTCTCCGGAATATAGCCGGCATACTGAATAAACGGTTGCGGGAGACTGACATCATTGCACGCCTGGGCGGTGACGAGTTTGCCATATTGTTATCGCACGTCGATGCCGACCTCGCACAGTCTATTGCCACGCAGATTATTGAATCGATTCGTCATCACGATATGGTGATCAGGGGGCAGTCTGCCAATGTAACCGTCAGTATTGGCATAGCGCTGTTTCCGGATCACGGCAACACGCTGGAAACTTTACTTACTCACGCCGATCTTGCCATGTATCGTGCAAAGGAAGAAGGTCGTAACCGCGCCTGTGTATATGCGCCAAGCCAGAAAACGAAAATCGAATCACGAATAATTTGGGAGAAGCGTATCCGTAACGCCCTCAGTCATGATCGGTTTGTACTGCATTTGCAACCCATTGTCGATGTGCTTTATAAAGGTGTTGCCGGTTATGAAGCATTGCTGCGCATGATGGATGAAAACGGAGAGGTTGTGTATCCTTCAAATTTTCTTGATGTGGCAGAGCATTTTGGCCTTATTAGCGAGATAGACCGCTGGGTGGTTCGCAAGGCTATAAGTATTGTTGCGGAAATGGAAAAATCAGGAATAAGTCGTTACATCGGGGTCAATATATCCGGCAGGGCATTTAGGGATCCCTTATTATTGCCGCTCATTATGCATGAAATAAAAACAAAGGCCATTAATCCTACGAACCTTGTTTTGGAAATAACAGAAACATCGATTATCACTAATATATCTGAGGCGCAGCAATTTATTGCAGCTCTTAAAGATATTGGATGCCGCTTCGCTCTCGATGATTTTGGCACAGGCTTTTCGTCATTTAGCTATTTAAAGCATCTGCCGATCGATTATCTGAAAATTGACGGTGAATTTATACGCAACCTGCCAAACGATTCTACAGACCAGCATCTGGTCAGGGCTATCGTAGAAGTTGCGCGCGGTCTTGGAAAGCAGACGGTAGCCGAGTACGTGGAATGCGAGGAGACAGTCCAATTATTGGTCGATCAGGGGGTAAATTTTGCTCAGGGCTATCATATTGGTATGCCTGTGTAAGACTTTCATGGTTTAGAAAACACTGAGATTGCTATGAGTGGCAGCACATATCAACTCTATTTTTCATTTCATTTCAATTCATTCAATCCTTCTGGGTTAATTTTCAGCACAAAATGAGCTTGGCGCGGCCTTTGGCCGCAACCAAATTCGAAATACGAATATCGAAACACGAAACAATTTCAAATGACAAAAAACTCAATGTTTCAAACTTTGCGTAAGCCTAATTTAGTCAATGTCTTACGGTTGTACAATTTGAAAAGCGAGCATAATATACATTTAAACTAATTAGATTAAAGGATTTTGTATTTCTGTCGATATAATATGGAGAAAATCACCTCACGTTGGCAACAAAATACGTTATTTTATTACATTAATTTTGTTAAAAAATGTATCTTGAAAGATATTTTTTGTTGTAAGTAGAATAGCATACAACATATAACTATAGCGCTTGCGACATATTTTGTACTTGAATTTCTTCTTTACTCCTGATAAAAGTTGCACTTACAAATTTTTATCGTGCCCTTCATTAAGAAGCACAGGATTTGAGTTTCCGTGCAAATATTTCTCTGCTCAATAAATTTTTGAAGTGTTTTGCTTCATGCTTTAGCAAAATATTCTGAATATGATACTTTTTAATTTTGAAAGGAGGGTGGTTGTATGAAGAAATATTTTGTAGGTATTTTTATATTTTTATTCGTTGCTGCATTGAGTTCGGCACAGCAGGTATTTGCTCAAGAGACGTATGATTTTAATGGAACTATTCAGGTAAAAGTAGGAAAAAAGAAAATTACTGAAGAGGTAAACGGAACTGTCGATATCATCATGAACGAAGAGGAAGAGGAGTTTGCTAAAAAGAAAACCGTGAAATCATACTATTATGACGACGCTGGGAGCCCCATCGAAAGTGCGACATTCAGTTTTGAATTTGGTGCAGAAGACACAGATTGTGGTGATACCTTAGATGAAGAGACAATTGAGGTAGATGCCGAACCTCAAGATGGCGGCGGCGGAAGTAAAAGGAGTGTCAGATTGGAGTTTGACCAAAACTCACTTGCAGACCTTATTAGCAGGATTTTGGAAAAACACGGAGGAACTGTGCAGGAGGCGTTGGATTTAGACGATTGTTTTTCTGCAACGGGCGGTGGCGAACAGATTGTAGATTTCTGGGTTAATTATGTTTCAGGCACTGCGTATATTAAAAGCTCCTATATAAAGGTAAGTTTTGGCGGAAATGCGGAAATCCAGGTTTCTGATCAGTCCTATCAGGATCAACGAAGGTACAAACAGAAAATAAGCGGTAAATTAATAATAGAATACCCTAATCCTGGTGGTTTTGTGAAGAAAGGGAATTCCTGAGAATTTCAGGAAGGTCGAAGCTTGTTTCAGATGGTGTGTCTTTTTCATTAAAGTGAGAAAGCAAACACTGAGACTCGAGAATGAATCCTGACTAAACGAAAAAGGGATAATGTTTATGGCATTATCCCTTTTTTGCTTGAATTGTAGAATACCGTAAATCATTTCTTACTTACACCCCTTTAAGTCTATTTTCCTGCTTAGAAAGTAAAGGACGAGAAGTAATTTCCTTGAAACACCGGAAAAATACAAATAAAATAAAACGCCTGTAAAAATAACACTATTGGGTAAAAAGCCTTACAAACTGCCTGATAATAAAAACAGCCTCACTTTATTTGTTATGTAATTTTCAGGGACGGTGGCAGGGCGTTACGTTAATAAAAGACTTATTGAAAAGGAGATGCTATGGATATTCTTGTTTCCGGTTCGTTGGCTTATGACAGGATTATGGACTTTCCCGGAAAATTTTCGGATCATATAATCCCGGAAAAAGTGCACATGCTGAATGTTTGTTTTATGATAAATGGCATAAAGGAGAATTTTGGGGGGACTGCCGGCAATATTGCCTATGCGCTGTCACTGCTCGGTGTTAATCCGATTTTGCTGGCTACGGCAGGGCGTGACTTTGAGCCATACAAAAACTGGCTGACAAAGAACAGGATATCCACGAAACATATCAAGGTTATTCAGGAAGAGCTTACCGCTGGTGCATACATAACGACAGATCAATCAGACAACCAGATAACTGCGTTCAATCCGGGAGCGATGAAGCATTCGTCCGGCTTTGACTTCAGTTCTCATTCGCATGACAATACACTTGCCATCGTTGCGCCTGGTAACCTGGATGATATGAAACATTTTTCTCACATATACAAACAAAACAAAACCCGTTACATTTTCGATCCCGGACAGTCCCTTCCCGCATGGAAGGGAGAGCAATTGATTGAGATGGTCACCGGCTCCAATGTGCTTATCTGCAATGATTATGAGTTCCAGTTGATCCAGGAAAAAACTTGCATGACGCCCGACGATATCCTGAAAAAAACGAGCACGGTAATCGTAACAAAAGGAGAATTCGGTTCCGTAGTGATGATGCAAGAAAAGGGGAAGAAAAAAATCATCGACATTCCTGTTGCAAAGGCCGACACGGTAAAAGACCCCACCGGCGCTGGTGATGCATACAGGGCGGGCTTAATCAAGGGGCTTACGATAAAAAATAAAGACATCGTTCACGCCGCCCAAATGGGCGCTGTATGCGCCGCCTATTGTGTCGAGGTGTACGGACCGCAAAATTTCCATTTTACTCATGAAGCGTTTAATAAGCGGTTTGAAAGCGTATTTGGAGGCAGGGCTTTTTAAATCGGTATTTTGCAGTATCGTCGGGGAATAGCGAAATATTTTCTGTTGTGCAACCGCAATGGTTTCAGGTTTTTCTGCGGGGAATTCCGGGTTTCGTCAGCCCTTTCGGGATTTCTTTGCGATATCCCGGTTGATAATTTCCCGGTATTTCTCAAGCCTTGCATCGTGTTCCAGCCGAAACCGAAGCGGCTGATGGCCTCGCCTGCATATTGTGGTGAATTCACACCATTCGCACATCTTTGAGTCTCTCTGTGTCGAAACAGGATATAAGCCGGCGCGAATTATTTCCAGAAATTCCTTTACTGCCTCCCAGCATTGATTCCCGCAGTCCACCCACAACTCTCTGTCTATTGCATTTTCAGGCAGGCACACATCCCCTTCTTTGTCTTTATTTCCTTGTGTGATGTAAACAAAAGATGCGCCGTCAAGTTCTATCCTGCCGGGAGGAATATGTCCCTTTTTCATTTTGTCCGAAATGAAGCGCTCTGCCATTGCGATGTAAAAGGGAAGCTGCATTGTTTTCCCGCGAATGGCCGACCTTACCAGATTTTCTTTAAAGAATTTTCCCGTTTTATAATCAATTATACGGTAGTGTACCATGTTTCCCAGGGTGCGGATGTCAATGCGGTCGATCTTTCCTTTCAGCGACATGCCGGAAAATTCCTTCTGCCTGAAGCATCTGCCGACGGCTTCAGGCAAGTCGTCTTGAGGATGCAACGGTATAACCGTTTCAAGATACGCGGGAACGTAGCCGGTTTTTTCGATGCAGGTAATATCCTGGATGACAAAATGTGAAAGAACCGCAAATAGCTCTTCTTTCTTGATTTCCCACAGTAAAGGGTGCCGAATCGGTCTCAACCGTTCTGTCTCTAAAAATCGCTTTGTTGCGATGTCCCGCAAAATTTCCAAAGGGTGTATGCCTTTTTGTTTTTTCCTGAAGTAGCCATTTTTTATCAGCGTGTCATAAAAATCCTTCAATATAGCATGGCAAAGAAAGCCGATATCAACTGCCTCCATCATATCGGTATTTTCCGGTTCTTCCAGTGATTCCAACTGAAGCGTCTTTTCCATGAAATATCTGAACGGACACGCGCCAAATACTTCCAATGCCGTAGGACTAACGCCCTGAGACCACTGTTTATTACACCAGGGAGACATATCCCCAACGATTCCGTCATATCCGGTCAATTGAGAGTCGTAACGTTCCATTAGGGTGAGCGCTTGCAGGGAGCGGTTAAAGATAACGGGATTCACTCCCATCATACCGATACATCGGGCAGTGTCCGTTTTCTGAAAGGTTGTGCGAACGCAAAGTTCTTTGGGAGTAAGCAATTCCGCTTCTTTCCGGCAAAGTTTGTCTTTCAAGCCGCGGGGAACATATATTTCATGTAAGATTTCCCTTCGTTCCTTCCTTTTCAAAGCAGTACCGTGCATATTTTGCAAAAAATCCATCAGATAGTGAGATTGAACCTTTGGCTTTCCGGCTTCATCCGAACGTTCAAAGAAAAGATACAGCCGTTCTCTTGCAGTGTTTAAAAGGAAATAAAAGAGCAAACGCTCCTCGTCGTATCCGCGGAGCTTCTCAGGGACGAGATTTCCCAGCACCTCGGAAAGTCTGCGGCGCACGTGGTCTCTCAAAAAAGGATCCTCTGAAATAGCGCGGGGAAATACTTTTTCGTTAAGACCGACCACGAACAAAGCGCGGAAAGGAATGCCGCGGGCTGTCATAGCGTCCAGTACCTTTACCCCTCTCAGGCCTTCCTCCAAGCCCACAGGCACGCATTCCTGTTTACACGCCTCGATAAAAATATCCACACATTGATCATAAGAAACCTCTTCGTTCGGTTTCTCCCCTTCTGCGGTAGGGGGACTGTCCAGTATCGGCAAAGTAGAAAGAACTTCGTATATCTTGTCCAGAATCAACATGTCTGTCTTTTTATCTTCGTTCTCAGCCTCTTCGTGAGGAATGGAAATATAATTACCGATCAATCGGGATATTTTTTGGCTCATAACTGCCCACGATGCCTTTTCAGGAAGAGACGACAAATCGTGGGACAGCGTGCGTAGTATGGTTTCGAGGAGTTCGACCTGTTCTATTGAGGCGGGGATATGTCTCCTTGCCTCATATTCCAAAGCGCTTTCAGGAAAGGCATTGTTGTGCATCTTTGTTTCGCTGTCCGGTTCCATTACTGTTGTTTTTAACTGCGCAATCCGTGTCAGCCAGAGGTCGAGACCGCTGCATATATCCATCCTTCTGCTCAGCACGTCCCAGAGATGAGGGTTTGGAACAATTTCTTTCCGACTCCATGCCGGCATCCTGAAGTAAGGTGACTTCAACAGTTCTATCACCATAGGGCGAAAATAATCTTCCCGTCTCAACAGGAGTAGTTGTTGGATAACTTTCAGCAGTGGATATTTTGTGATGGGTTCTTGTGCGCTGGATATGAAAGGAATACAGTTCTCAGAAAAAATTCTTTTAAATACGTTCAGATAAGGTTCAAGCATCCTTGCTACGACGCCGATTTCATCGAATCTGAATCCGTTATCTGTCAGGGTAAGTATCTCTTTTGCAACCATCCAGACCTCGTCCTTTTTCCCTGAGACATTGATAATACGTATATCTGCATCTGTTCTTCCTAACCCGGAGGCTGCTTGCGTCCCGTCGTTTGAAGAGACGGAGAGGGTTGTATCATCTGCTTTACCCTGAGGTGCAGGGTCGAGTATATATGAAAATCCGGCGCTGTTATCCGGCGGTATTTCATCGATATCGTGCGCCAGTCCCAGCACGAATGATTCATAAAAAGGTTTTACGTAGGCGAATATAGGGTGTTTTTTGTGGTATGGCAAAAAGAGCGTTGTCGGGTAGTGACGAAAAAGTTCTCCGAAAAAGTCCTGTTCGGCGCCTGTAAGGTCGTAGAACCCGTAAGCAAGTATCCCCTTAAATCTTCCTGGAAAATTGGAATCGGACACGTGCATAGTCGCCAGGCGAAAGACGTCTGAGTACTGGGCAATATGCAGCATCTTTACCCTCTGTCTGAACATTTCAAAGAGTTGAACAATGTTTTTGAGTTTCTGAATTTCTATTCCTTCGACAAATCCCTCCTGTACGGCGTCTTTGAGCGAGTCTGCCCGAATATTAGCATCGGTAAGGTCCTGTATGACCTGAAACAAAGACCGTGCGAGGGGGGGGATACTGTGTTCGTCTTTCAAAAAATATGCACGAAACACCTGACATCGTAATAGTTCCGAAATAATAGCTTCGTAAATGACACGGTTCTGGACGATTTGCCCTGTATTGCTCCCCGATCTTTTACAAATCTCGTTGGCAAGAACAAAGAAATTCATAAAAGAGATATTCGCAAAATCTGCACCGTCTTTTGAAGAAGAACGATCGTTCTCGCCTAAAACCAACCGTTCCTGAAGAAAATTCAGCATCCAGTTTGTCGGCGCAATTACGGCGAGCGGCGCCAGAGGGTCGTCTTTTTTAAGCGCCCTGACGGTTTCCACAAATGAATTTTCGAGAGACGGATGATAGTGTCCAATCTTTACGGATAACATTTCTGTTCGTTACAATATTGTTAAAGAAATAGCAATATGTTTTTATTATAATATTGAAACTTCCGCGTCTACAAGACGTTTTCTATAAATGTTTGACGTTCATGATATAAAAATTCCGGGAGAATCTTATGGAAACATTCATATTTGCATTACTTACCGCTTTTATATGGGGATTTGTCCCTTTCCTGGAAAAACTCGGGCTTTCGTCAACCGAACCGGCGGCTGCGTATCTCGTGCGCAGCACAGGGGTCTTTCTCGGTGTTGCGATTACCGTATGTTTTACGCCTCATATTTCGTCAATCGGGAAGATGGGAGTAAAATCCATTTTGTTGCTTATGCTGGCAGGTATTTTGGCCGGGTTCGTGGCGCAGATCGTGTTTTATAAGGCGCTCAAGACGGGAGAGATATCAAGGATCGTCCTCATTACAAGCTGTGCGCCGGTATTCACATTTATTCTGGGCTGTTTGTTTCTTGGCGAAGAAATAACGTTTTCAAAGGTGATGGGAATGCTGCTTATTCTGGGTGGACTGTTGCTTCTGAAATAAGGGTAGAGGATTAGCGCCGGGTCTTGCTTCCTGAAATAGGTCTATAACCGAAATTTTGACACAAAGGCACCGGGACATAGAGAAAAGATTTGCAATATTGATTTATGGAATATAATCAGAGAGAAATATTGTGAGTAAGACAAAAAAATATTGATAAATGTTTTCATAATGGAAGAGAACCAGACGAAGCTCTGCAAGAAGCTGTAAAGAAGGCTCTCTTACAACATAAAAAGGCGGGCAATCCCGTTGCGTCATGGGAAGACGGCAAGATCGTCTGGATTCAGCCTGAGGATATTCCTGTTGATGGTAAAATTAAAGGGTGATGGTTTGTCGCACTATGCATTAATTTAAGAATGCCCACACCGTAATCGTTTAAAAACTTTGTAATTACGGCAACGTTCTTCGGGAGGAAGGAATGAGTGGCAGTGATTACGTTGGTCAACTGAGGTATCTGCTGTTTCAGGATGGCATCCATGTACGGTAGTCCTGGTTTACCAGAAATTAACCAATCGAGAAGGACTCCGCATGAAGGGTGGGCATCGGGCAGAATCCTCTCTTCGTCTGACAGTATAAATGATGGCAAGGGGGGGGCTTATCTTAACCACGCGGGGAGAGACATGCAGGGACACGATGCTTCGTGTCCCTACTTGTTCCCATCTGCAAGCAGAAAAATAAGAATAGGAGGTTTGTTATGAAAGGTAGAAGTTTATTGTTGATAGGCATGTTTTTTAGCATGGCAATTATTCTGATGGGTCTGTCGGGTCGGTCAGAAGCGGGGAAAAACAGCTTTGCCGGTACGTATTTTACGATAGGCGATGAGGACGGAATCGCTACTCCCGTCATAGTCCAAATCGGGAAAGACGGCTCTTACACGACGGTGTTTGGCATACAGAATACGACGTTAGCCGGAATTGTCTTTACTAACGATGTGGGCAGATGGAAGAAGAGCGGCAAAAATGAGATTACAGCGAAAACATTTTCTATATCAGCCTCGCCTCCAACCGGATCGTCTACCGGAGAAGTAGTGGGTAACTGTATAGCCGATCATGTAATAACATTTTCTCATAATTTTGAGGAAATCAGTTTGACGGTATCCGGCAAGTGTTACGCCCCTGATGTGAATCCGGTAGATCCGGGCGATGCGTCGGTTGTTGCTGAGTTCAGCGGCAGCTTTCAAGGCAAACGCCTTACTATGCCTTAGATGGGGAATGGGGAGGCGTGTTTAATTTCCAGACTACTATGGCAGGCCGAAGGCAGCCTGATTTAATGTACAAGGAATTTCAAACTATCCAAAGCTGAGACGCTTCACGGAGTTTGCTCCTTCACTTTGTTCAGGACAGGCTCAGAGCGAAAACAAGATTCTTCGCTTCGTTCAGAATAACGCAATATGCGAAAGGTTTAGCATGACAACAAAATCATCTATGAACATATCACCTGAGCGATGGTGAAGAGTCTCATTTACCTATGCATTGCAACCACAACATCAACTCCTGTTTCTCCGATTTCATTTTCATTCATCATTCTTTGTAGCTTTGTGTCTGGGTGAGTGTCCTTATCAAATGCTTCTGCCGGTGTTGAATACTTCGACTTTGTCAGTCGATTGGTACTCTCCTCATGTATCCCTTCAGTGTTATTGCCCATTCTGTATTACGTATCGCAGCAATGCTAACGTATGGCAAGTACGGCTACATCTTCACCTTTTCCACTTTGCAATTTCTCAACAACCCTGCGCCTTCCTTTTGACAAGAGGGATTCGGCGGTGGCTTTGCTGTGCTACAAGCCTTTAAGTCTGCGTTGAACATTTTTGTACTCCGGGACATCTTTTTTGTTATTTATTTGCTGAATTATTTCTCTTTTAACCGGGTGTTTTGGGTTATGGCAGTACTTAGTCTATAAATATTATTTGTAAATATCCTAAGCACTTAGGAGAAATTATTCCTTTAGGTAGGTAGTTTTTGTAATTTTCGGCTTGTTTTTTGTTTGATGATACATTCGTTACGTAAAATAAAAAAGTCTTTTTTTAGGAGGATAAACGCCGCGCTCCGGTTGGTAGCTCGCAGGCAACTCTGTTTCTGAAACCTTTATTACAAATGAAAGGGGGGAAGAAATTTGTTATCTGATAAACGGAAAATAACATATTTTGTGCGTCAATATATTATTGCACCAATCTTTAGACATCTGAAATTTAATGTGAGGTATAGAGACCCTCAGTTACAAGGCTTGGAAAAGGCAGATACGGAGTTCAAATGTATGTTCATAGGAACGGGTAAAAATATTGTAAGCGCAAGTCTGTTAATAATCGCCGGTCTTCTTTTCTTCGTCTCTTCCCTCTCCTCCGCTGCAACCTTTACCGCCTTTGGTCCTGAGGCATTTATAAGAAAAACCGGCCAGCCGGTTGTTGAGACAACTTCTTTTACCGTAAAGAACCCGGATACAACCTACACATTATGCGTTTACAATGGCGGGACAAACCCGGAATACAAGAGGGTCTCCAGCGCAATCGTCACATTAAACGGCTCAACTGTCTTCGGTACAAACGATTTCAACCAGCAGGTATCCGTCTTAAAAAAGCAGGTTACCGTTAGCGCCGGCAACGAATTACAAGTAGAGCTCAGGAGCCAGCCCGGAAGCGCATTGACCGTTATAGTGGAAGGCAGAGACGAGATACCTCCTGATGTTGCCATTACCTCGCCGGAAAACGGTGCCCGTCTCAATACGCCAACCATAGCGGTAACCGGAAACGCCTCAGACTCCATAAGCTGGATAAAATCGGTAACGGTCAATGGTATAAGTGCAGGGCTTACAGAGGAGATTTATACATCAGATATACAACTAACCGAAGGCCAAAACACCATCACCGCCACGGCCACTGACGCAGCCGGGAACACAAACACTGCAACCGTCACGATAACCCTCGACTCCATACCGCCCGCTGTAGCATCTGCAACACCCGCTGACAATGATATTGACATATCTCTCAGTACAACCATAACCGCCACATTCAGCGAAGAGATAGACGCCTCAACGATAACCACTACTACATTCACAGTAAACAGCGAAACATCCGGTACGGTCTCCGGCAGTGTAACATATAACGACAACACGGCCACATTCACTCCTACGGATGACCTGAGCCCTAATACAACCTATACGGTCACCATCAAATCCGGTAATGCTGGAGTAAAAGACCTTGCAGGAAACATTCTGTCAGAAGACTATACATGGAGTTTCAAGACGGAGTCACGATTAGAAATAATCATCACAGAACCGCAAAACGGCGAAACCATAAACAAGGCTTACACAATGATCAAAGGCACGATAAAGACCGCAACCAACGACATCGGCATAAAGATAAACGGGATACTAGCGGAGATAAACGGAGAGGACTGGGCAGCGTCAAACATACCCTTAACATCGGGAGACAACACTATCACGGTGGAAGCGGCAGATGTACATGGCAACACAGCCCAGGAGAGCATAACCATACACACAGGCGCAACAGACCAGCCCATTATGATATTAGTGACGCCAAAGAGCGGCATAGCGCCGCTCAGCACATCCTTCAGCCTCGATACCGGCATCGGCGGTACGATAACAACGTACACGATAGACTTCGATGGAGACGGGACAACAGACTTGGAACAGGCGACAGATGAAGGAATAGCCCACATATATGATACACAAGGTCTGTACTACCCTGTTGTAACCATAGAAGACAGCAGCGGAAACAGATATACAGAAACCGCAGTAATTAACGTCCTTTCCAAAGACGGGATGGATACACTTCTCAAAGGCAAGTGGAATGGGATGAAGAAGGGATTGCAATCCGGAGATATAACAATAACTCTTACATACTTTGCTGAAGGTTCACAAGAACGGTATAAAGGCATATTCACCGCGCTTCAAAGCAATCTTGCAGAAATCGCAGCCAACATGCAGGAGATAGGGCTGATTTATATAAAAGATGGTATGGCAAAATATCGCATCCGCAGACAGGAAGAGGCCGGGGAGATTACCTATTACATCTACTTTCAGCTTGACAAGGACGGTTTGTGGAGAATACGTCAGTTTTGAGTCTCAGGTAAAAACTCAATGTGGGGTTACCCAGGAAAGACCGGGGTCAACGCGCCCTGGGTAAGGGTACAACACTATTTTTAAGCTCTGAAGGAGCGCAAAAACAACGGATGGAAGACAATGTCTCAATATTAACGAACCTCTTCGTTCACCCTGACAGGGTTATAATTTTGCACTATTTCTTTTCCCCTGGGTGTTACAGGTAGAAAAACTTTTTGGACAATCCCGTAGGAAGTTGTCTTTACCATTGGACTATACTGACTATTATTAATTATGATTGTGTATACACATAATTTTGAAGCAGCTTAGTTTAATGACATTACTCATGTCAGGGGGGAAGCATAATGAAGATTCGTTTGTATGCATTAATAGTATTTCTTCTTTTTTCTGCTACCGGTTGTTACGCCACGATCACTGGCACTGTCGTGGATTCAGAGACAGGGGAACCGATTGAAGGGGCGGTAGTGCTTGTGGAGTGGACGAAGACAAAGGGGGTACCGGGTATGACACACACCGAGTCTTACAAGGTCATTGAAGCCGTTACCGATAAAGAAGGCAAGGCTACTGTATCAGGTGTCTTTAATCCCATGGTTAATCCACCAGATATTACAATTTATAAAATGGGATATGTGGCATGGAATAATAAATTTATATTCCCCAATTATGAAAAGAGAAAAGATTTTAAATGGCAGAGTGTGTATGTGTTTAGAATGGAAAGATTCAAAGATAATTATAGTTTTATTGACCATCAATCTTTTCTAGATGGTACAGCACATCTCTTTGTAGAAACCGAAAAAAAGAAATTATTTATAAAGGCATACGACGAGTGGGAGAGAGCGCAAGTAATTAAAGAAAGACGAAATAGGGACAGTTCCAAAGGAGGTAATGGAAAATGAAAATGAAAATAAAAGTAAAAACAAAATATCATATTGTATTGCACATTTTTATGCTTCTCTGTTCACTTGATAATGTAATTGGCTATGATGATGTAGAGACTCATCCACGAATTACAAAAAGTGCAGTTGAAAATTCTAATATTAATAATTATCTCATTCAAAATTTGAATTTTAAAGATGGCATTGAAACTAAAATTCCTGCAAATACCAACAATACTATACGGTTTTGGTTAGAAGAAGGTTCTAAACTCGAAGACGCTCCCCTTTGCCGTGCATCCAACCATTTTCACAATCCTTTAAAGTCCTGGAATCAGTCAAGCGTAAGCGATCAGCTATCATTGATTAGTGGTTGGTGCAATCTTACAGGCTATTCCACAAAATATTCCAATGTTACCTGGGCTACCGGATACCTTAGTCCGGCACCCAAAGGGAGCAAGATAACTATAGATGGACAGGAAATGGGGTGGGACAATGCCAGGGAATATTACCATCTGGCATTAACAAGCCAATCATCCAATGATCGTGAAGAATACTTTGGTAAGACCTTTCAGTCCATAGGACAGGTGATACATCTCATCGAGGACATGGCTGTTCCAGCCCATATAAGGAGGGAAGCATAATGAAGATTCGTTTGTATGCATTAATAGTATTTCTTCTTTTTTCTGCTACCGGTTGTTACGCCACCATCACCGGCAGTGTCGTGGATGCAGAGACAGGGGAACCGATTGAAGGGGCGGTAGTGCTTGTGGAGTGGACGAAGACAAAGGGGTTGCCTGGTATGACACACACCGAGTCTTATAAGGTCATTGAAGCCGTTACCGATAAAGAAGGTAACGTTACTATCTCCGGCGTTTTCAATCCTACAGTAAACCCACCGCAGGTTACAGTTTACAAGAAGGGGTATGTTGCGTGGAATAGTAGAGTAATTTTCCCTGATTACAAAAGGAGGGAGGGTTTTAAATGGGTAAATGGTTATATATTTAGACTTGAAAGATTTAAGTCGGAATATACGCATGAGGCACATGTAAGCTTTTTACTACATAGTTATAGTTTTGGCCTGGGGGCTAATAGTAAATTTGAAAAAGCTTGGAATTGGGAAATATTAATTTCAGAAAAAGAGGCTAAGAAAAAAGGTAAATAACAGGAGGAGTTATGGATGGAAAGATATTTTTATTATTACTGTTATATCTTATTTTATTATGTGGTTCTGTAAACGCATTTGATAACGAAATCACTCATAGAGATATTACTATCAACGCCGTTGAAAACTCTACTCTCAAAAGTTATTTATCTCAAAACTTAGGACAAGAATTTTCACTGAATTATAAGTCTGTGATTAAGGGGAAAATGGTTATTAACTGGATCAAAGATGGCTCAATTGCCGAAGACTCCCCCCTCTGCCGTGCATCCAACCATTTTCACAATCCTTTAAAGTCCTGGGGTCAATCAGGCGTAAGCGATCAGCCTTGGTGGATTAGTGAGTGGTGCAGTCTCACAGGTTATTCTACAAAATATTCCAATATCACTTGGGCTACCGGATACCTTGGTCCGGCTCCCAATGGGAGCAAGCTAACGATAAGTGGTCAGGAAATGGGGTGGGGCAATGCCAGGGAATACTACCATCTGGCATTAACAAGTCAATCATCCAATGATCGTGAAGAATACTTTGGTAAGACCTTTCAGTCCATAGGACAGGTGATACACCTCATCGAGGACATGGCTGTTCCGGCCCATACGAGAAACGACTTTTCTTCTCATGTCTATTTCCAGGATGCCGGGTTCAGGAACCCCACCACATGGTTTGGGAATTCTTTTGAATGGTATGTGAAGCAGAATCCATCGCTGGTTACCGGCAGTGAGGTTGTGCAGATTGATTTCACGAATGCGAGTATTACACGGTTCTGGGATACGGATGTATATGATGGTTCAAGCCGTTTAAAAGACACGAGCCTTGGGTTGGCAGAATATACGAACGCAAACTTCTTTAGCGACTACACCATCTTTGCCGAGTCAAAAGACTCACAGGATGTCCATTATTTCCCGCTGCCTGCAAAATCTGATACCAATGCATATTTAATAGAACAGCAGGCAGAGGACGGGACTACTGACAAGGTGTATTATGTGAAACTGGATGGTGAAGATTACAAATTGGCTGCCTATTCATATTTCCATTGGTGGAGAAATCTTTTGCCTTATTGGGGTTGGGCATACGATCTTGATGACGAGGTGCACAAAGGATATGCCCAAAAACTCGTCCCCCGCGCCGTTGGCTATTCTGCATGGCTATTGAACTACTTTTTCAGGGGAGAGTTAAAGGTCGTTCAAAATACGTATTCAGATAGCATTACCATAACAAACAATTCATCAGAAAAAGTGGATGGCACCTTCGCCCTTTACTATGATGCAGCAGATGGCAATCGAAAACCGGTTTCAGACGGCTCGTGGTCTCTCATGTTAGAAGCGGGAAATACCAGCGATGAATTAAGCTTCACGGAACCGACGGATTTGGGTGAGGATAAACCATATATTTTGGTGTTTGAAGGAACGTTAGGGAACGAATCGAATGCGGTGGTAGGAAAAATCGGTTTTTGCGTTGAAGAGTTTAAACTTACCGCCCATGATGCGGCAAAAGAGGACTGGTTCGGATATTCCGTTGCCATAAGTGGGGATGTGGCCATCGTTGGCGCTCCTTGGGATGATGACGCCGGAGACTGGTCTGGCGCTGCATATATCTTTGTGCGCAATGGAGAACGGTGGGAAGAGCAGGCCAAACTCACTGTCAGTGACGCTGCTGCACAAGATGGTTTCGGATATTCAGTTGCCATAAGCGGAGACGTGGTCATCGTTGGTGCTCCTTTCGATTCCAGGAAGGCTGGATACGATGTTGGTTCTGCGTATGTCTTTGTACGTAATGGAGAAGTGTGGGAAGAGCAAGCTAAACTCACCGCAAGCGATGCTACAGAATACGATGGTGATAATTTTGGTTGGTCAGTAGCCATACAGGGAGATACGGCTATTGTCGGAGCAATTATGGACAGTGATGCTGGAGACAGAGCAGGGGCTGCGTATGTATTCATGCGCAATGGAGGAATATGGGAAGAGCGGGCGAAACTTACCGCCAGCGATGCAGCAGAAAAAAAGTATTTTGGGTTGTCGGTTGGTATAAGCGGCGATGTGGCTATCGTTGGTACTTGGCTTGCTGACTCTGCGTACATCTTTGCCTATAATGGGGCTACCTGGGAAGAACAGGCCAAACTCAGCCCCAGTAATAGTACACAAAGAGTTGCGTTCGGATGTTCCGTTGCCATAAGTGGAGATGTGGCCATCGTTGGCGCCGGAGGAGACGATGGTGCTGGAATCAATGCGGGTTCTGCGTATATTTATGTGCATAATGGTAACACATGGGAGGAGAAGCAAAAACTTATTGCCAGTGATGCTGCGGCGTATGACGAATTTGGATATTCAGTTGCTATAAGTGGTGATATGGCAATCGTTGGATCTGTCGGGGACGATGATGCTGGAAGCAATGCAGGGTCTGCATACGTTTTCATGCGCAATGGAGACACCTGGGAAGAGAAGAAAAAACTCACCGCCGGCGATGCCGCAGCAAGGGACTGGCTTGGAAGCTCGGTTGCTATAAGCGGGGATGTGGCCATCGTTGGAGCTTACGGCAACGATGATGCCGGAAGCAATTCAGGTTCTGCGTATATCTATGAGTAATTATTCCCGTGCAGTCAGGAGTTTCCTCCTGACTGCTTCCCTCGCGCGGCAGGAGGAAACTCCCGCTGCCACATAAATGTACAGGAATTTCAAAGTTATTGGTTGGTCTGTTAATCCTGCCGGTCCCTATGGTAGGTCAGTCGCCTTTTTGCGGGTTCAAGCTTGTAACTTGAACCCTACGTTTTATATGGTTATTACCAGAATAAACTTTTAGGTTCAGGTTGCAAACCTGAACCCACCTGGTGGGACGCTTGTCTTACTAATGAGGGGAGAACAGTGAAGTCCCCTCTATCAAGAGGGGAATCAGGGGTGTGTAATAACAAGTTGTTAGGTTTTCATCTTTTAAAACACAACCTGATGTAATGTGTTTCAATTGGACATTAAGGTAATAAGTCTTTCCCAGTGATCGTTTCCGCTTATTATTTCTGCCCCAATCTGGCATCTGTTATGGTGGATGGGTTTTGTATAGGCAATGCGTATTGAGAAGAAATCGGGTATTCTGATCTCCGAATCCATTATTGCGTTGCATGAATAGATGTCGTCAATTTTAACCTTTGAGTCTATTTCTCCCTTAAAGCCTGTTTTGCTGATATCCACTAACGTGCACATCTTCCAGTCATTGTCATTAATTTTTATCTCGACCAATTGGAGATGATTAATGGCGTGTGAAACCATTAAGGCCACCTTGTGTCTATCCATAGTTCTTTTCACGCTTTTATAAAGGAGTGCGTATATTTCTTCATCACTTAACACCGAACGTGTACTTTTATTTATGTGATATTTTTTGTTTGTTGTGTATGAGATGTCGTACGGTGCAGTATAGACAACCCTGTTACTGCCGCTCTTTTTCCCGAAGGAAACAAAACTTTCTGCCGTGGTAAGTATCTCTTCCAGCGTTTTGCCGTCTTCCGGATAGGCGACCGTTCCCACGGTTATTGTTATTTTTTCCTGTTCTCCTTCCGTGTTCTTAATAGTAAGCATTTTTTCAACGCTTGATCTCAGTTTTTCTGAAGTTAATATTGCATCATCTTTGTCGGTTTCAGGGAGGAGTATGGCAAACTCTTCTTTGCTATATCGACACACAATATCTCCGTATCTGAGGCTTGCTTTCAGGATGAATGCTAATTTTTTTAATACCTCATCTCCTCTTAACTGCCCATGCCGCTCATTAAATTGTTTAAAGTGGTCAATCTCTGCCAGGACTATTGAAAAATATTTGCTATACCTTTTTGCATTAATAAATTCCCGCTGACTGTTCTTTAAGAAATAACTTTTGGTAAAAAGGTCTGTCAAATCATCAAACATGAACTCTTTCGGGAGTTTTTCAGAGAGCCTTACTCTTTCAAGGGCGTAGGATATGTTTTGTGCGATAACGCTGAAGAAGATTGTGTCTTCTTCCTGAAAGGCGTTCGTCTCGTCCACATGAATACCTAATATTCCGGTTATCCTGTTATTATGTGATTTTAAAGGTATGGATATGAAGGATCCCGTGCCGGCTATCTTCCCCACGTAAGGAAGAAACAGTTCGTCCTTGCTTACGTCCTCTACAAGAACGGTTTCGCCTGTCCGGACTGTAGCGCCAAAAACATCTTCCCCTTGTTTAATGGCCGCCTCATGTATTATCCTGTAATTATCATTGCTTGCCTTCACGACTTGAAGTGTATTGCAGTAATCATCGGCCAGGAGAAAGCAGAAGTTATCGATATGGAGATAATCCTTCAGGAAATGTTCGGATTGTTCAAACAGTTCCTCCTGGTTGGTGATGAGATTCAAATGTTTATTTAAGTTATATAAGGCGGAAAGTTCAAACAAACGTATCTGTAGCGATTCGGTGGTTTGTTGGCCGTGATCGGATGGTTGATAGTTATTGCTATTATGCAGTTTCATAATTACTATCTCCGTTAAAACCTTTTTTCCTTATAACAAATATTACTATGAAATGGCCAAAATAACAATAGGCTTTATTGCAGCTTCTGCAGGTACGGGAATTTCAAGGTAGGGGTTGAAGATTTTCAACCCCTACAAGTTACTTCAAATCTCCCCTCTATCAAGAGCGGGTTTTGGGGGTGTTTCAATAGCGGTTTCCAGACGAAGTTTAGGTACAAGCATTGATACGAATTTTCAAAAAACCAATTTGACACAAAATCTGTGTTTTTATGGGGGGGACAATTTTTTTATCTGCTCCATAATCTGACGTGTAATTTCCTCAAGCCCTTTTTTGTCATCTCTTTCTGCAGGGTATTCAAATTTCATAGGCGTGCCAAAGGTTACCTTTATCTTGGAAATTTTGGGTATTTTGGCGCCTTTGGGTAATGCCTTATATGTGCCTGAAATAAAAGCCGGTATTACCGGAGCGCTGCTTTTTCTGACTAAAAAACCAATACCCGGGTTCCCTTCCTGAAGGGTGCCTTCTCTGCTGACCCCTCCTTCCGGGAAAATACCTAAAACTCCTTTCCTTTTCAGCACATCAAGTCCTTTTTTCAGTGCGGCAATATTTGCGCCTTCCTCCTTTACGCAAATACACCGCAGCAGTTGAAACAACCATTTCCCGCACCCTTCATAGTATAATTCCGTCATCATGAACGAAATGCGTCGTGGAAACACCGTTTGGAGCGCTACAGGGTCCATGTAGCTGAAATGGTTTGCCGCCACAATGAGAGGACCTTTCAGGGGTATGTGTTTCTTGTTTTCTGTTCTGATACGGAAAAATACCTTTAGCAAAACAATGCCTGCCGCTTTGAGCAGGCAGAAGAAACAATCATTAAGAAACGTCATTATAGGAGAAAACATTTTATTCGTTACGAATAGTTGAGAATGAGATTGTCCGGCATTTATGCGGTCGTTTTCTGTTCTGAAAGGTTAAGTTTAATGCTTTTCCATCCCACAAAGATGCCGATGGCAAAAACGGATGCTCCAAGACAGAGCATTACCGTTCTGGAGGGGAAAAGGGTCGTCAGTTTTCCTATAAGCAGTATTGGCGCTACCATTGCGGCATTTACAAAGATGTCCTTACAGGCAAAGGTCCGCCCTCTTAATTCGTCAGGCACGATTCTGTGGATATCCGCATTAATGGGAGCGAGAAAAGCTCCTCCTGCAATTCCAATGAAAAAGATAATACAGGAAGCGGCAGTATACGATTTTACCTGCGAGAAGACCGCAATACCCAGAGCCATTACCATTATACCGGCGGTATAAAGAATACTCCTTTTTACCCAATCCCCGTATTTTCCGACAAAAACCGATCCGATAAAAAGACCGCCACCGAGGAGGGTAAAAATCATGCCGAGAGGTGTAAGCGACGAAAAACCCCAGACTTTGCTCGCAAAATCTGAAATGAGCACATAAAAACTGATGCCGACCAGCCAGAAAACAGCCCCCAGGAATATAAGTATCACTAATCTTGTGTCACGGTAAATATATTTCATCCCTGTTTTGATATCAGACAAAACATCACTAAACCCTCTGATTTTGGAACGTTTGTCTTCTTTTACGGTCAACACCCATAGTGTACCTGCGGAAAAAAAATAGGTAAAGGCGTCGAAATACATCGATGCCTTGAACCCTATCGTATCAAATACGATGCTGCCTACCGCCGTGCCGGCCAGAACGCTCAATAATGCCGAAGATGCTATCAGGGAATTTCCGGCCAGGAGATGTCGTTCTTCGACAATGTTGGGGATGATGGAAAATTTTGCGGGAGAAAAAAGACAGGTAAATATGCCTATAAAAAAGATGAGCGGGTAAGCATTTGTAATGTGAGCTGAGTCCCGGACAACCCACGGAATAACGCATACCAGAAGCACGCGGGCAATATCTGATCCGATCAGTATGCTTTTGCGCGACCATCTGTCCGAAAGAACTCCGGAAAAGAGACTGAACAAAAAAAAGGGGAGTACGCTCCAAAAGGTTATTTTGGATAATTCCTCTCCGATATTTTCGCCTCTTTTTATAAGCAGTCCCAGCAGCGCCATTTGATGAAACCTGTCTCCCATCGCCGATACAATTTGTCCGATCCAGAGTTTTAAAAAACTGCGATTTCCGAGAACTTCAGTTATCCTGACCGTGCGCCCCATTAACCTTTCCTCTCATCTGTCTCAAATGCCACAAGCCACCAGCCACCAGCAATTGCCGGAATTCTCAAGTATTTACTCCGTTATCCTGCGGTATATGACACTCCATGTACTGTGCTTTGAAATTCTCTTGCCAGTAAAAGAGGTATTTGTTACGATAAAGAACCATTTTACCTCCACTGTTTTAAAATATACAATAAATAATACGAAACCATGTCCGATAAGTTATTTTATTGCTGAAAGGAGTCGTTGTGATGTCGCCTAAGTATGTTTATTTCTTTGGTAACGGTTCTGCCGATGGACGAGCTGATATGAAGCATCTGCTGGGTGGCAAGGGCGCTAATCTTGCAGAAATGACCAATCTGGGCATTCCCGTTCCGCCGGGATTTACGATCACGACAGGGGTCTGCGATGCATACTATAGAAACAATAGAAAATATCCTGCAGGACTTGACAAAGAAATAGAACAAAATCTTGTGCGCCTTGAAAAGCTCATGGGTGCGAAACTGGGAGATCCCGGCAGCCCCCTCCTCGTTTCGGTTCGAAGCGGTGCAGCGGCGTCCATGCCCGGCATGATGGACACGGTACTGAATCTTGGGTTGAATCCGGATGCAATACAGGGTCTTATCAAAAAGACCGGCAATGAACGCTTTGTGTGGGATGCTTACAGGCGATTCATTACCATGTTTGGCGATGTGGTTATGGGTGTGGAACGACACTGTTTCGAAGAGATACTGGATAAGTATAAGAAAAAGTCACGAGTAAAAAGCGACACGGATTTAACAACAGACCAGTTAAAGAAAATAGTCGAAGAGTTTAAAGCCGTGTACAGAAAAAACACCGGCGAGGAGTTTCCCGTTGACCCGAAAATACAGCTTCAAAAGGCAATTGATGCCGTATTCGCCTCATGGAACAATCCGCGGGCAATAAAATACAGGGAACTATATGAAATCAAGGGTCTGCTTGGAACTGCCGTAAACATTCAGGCAATGGTTTTTGGCAATATGGGCAATCACTCTGCCACAGGCGTCTGCTTTACAAGGAATCCATCAACGGGTGAAAATAAATTTTATGGCGAATTTCTCATAAATGCTCAGGGTGAGGACGTTGTTGCAGGAATCCGTACCCCTGAACCGATTGCCAACCTTGAAAGAGAAATGCCTAATGTCTACGCGCAGCTTGTGAAATACAAAAATATTCTGGAAAAGCATTTCAAAGACGTGCAGGATATCGAATTCACAATACAGGAAAAACAGTTGTTTATGTTGCAAACAAGGAACGGGAAACGAACCGCACATGCAGCCGTCAAATTTGCCGTCGACATGGTGAAGGAAAAGCTTATTGACAAAAAGACTGCGATTTCACGTATCGACCCCAATCAACTCGACCAGTTATTACATCCAACCTTCGACCCCAGGTCGAAAAAAGAAGTCATTGCCGTAGGCCTTCCCGCATCGCCGGGCGCTGCTACAGGCCGTGTGGTATTTAGCGCAGAAGATGCTGAAAAACTGGTGCAAAAACATGAGAAAGTAATTCTGGTAAGAAAAGAAACGTCTCCGGAAGATATTGGGGGTATGCATATCTCGCAGGGTATCCTGACAACGCGCGGAGGCATGACGTCTCACGCTGCTGTAGTGGCAAGAGGCATGGGAAAATGTTGTGTTGCGGGTTGTGGCACATTAAATGTCGATTATACAAACCAGCGCTTTAAGGTAAACGGGAGGGTAATTAAAAAAGGGGACTATATCTCCCTTGACGGCGGCAGCGGCGAAGTGATGCTGGGTCAGGTTCCTACTGTGGAACCCAGGCTCAGCGGGGACTTTGCCACCCTTATGGATTGGGCTGATGAAGTTCGTAAACTAAAGGTAAGAACCAATGCGGACACACCGGAAGATGCGGAAAAGGCGCGGGAATTTGGCGCAGAGGGCATCGGTTTATGCAGGACGGAACACATGTTTTTCGGAGAAAACAGGATTGACTCTGTCCGTCAAATGATCATAGCGTCTCCCGATGTTAAAAATATAAAAGGAAAGATTGCTGACTTAGAAAAAGAATTGGAAAAGGCTTCGAATAATAAAATAGATACCATCAAAAAAGAACTTCTCCTGGCAAAAAATGAACTTAAAAAACCATTGCACTTATATACGTCAGCACTTAAAAAATTGCTTCCGATACAGCGCAGCGATTTCGAGCGGATATTTAAGGCTATGGATGGTCTTCCTGTAACGATACGCCTTCTTGATCCGCCGCTTCATGAATTCCTCCCGCAGGAAGAATATAATCAGAAAGAAATGGCAAAGAAAATGAATATCAGTTTCGCTGATATTCAAAGCAAGGTGTCGGCGCTGCATGAATTGAATCCGATGTTGGGACACCGCGGATGCCGTCTTGGCATTACGTATCCGGAAATATACGATATGCAGGTTCAGGCCATTATTGAAGCCGCATGCAACATGGGGAAGAAAGGGGTTGTCGTTTATCCGGAAATTATGCTGCCGATTATTTGCAGTGAAAAGGAGTTTGGCATATTAAAAGACAATGTCCACAAGATTGCCCGGGAAGTTATGCAAAAGAAGAATGTTAAAATTAAATATATGGTAGGCACAATGATCGAACTGCCGCGGGCGGCGCTGGTGGCCGATAAGATTGCAAAGGAGGCCGAATTCTTTTCCTTCGGCACCAACGATCTGACACAGATGACCTTTGGTTTCAGCCGGGATGACGTTGGTTCTTTTGTCCCGGATTACATTGAAAAAAATATTTTAGAAAAAGACCCTTTCCAGGTGCTGGATCAGGAAGGCACGGGACAACTGCTGGAAATTGGCATTAAGAAAGGGAGAAGCACTCGGCCCGGACTGAAAGTAGGCATTTGCGGCGAGCATGGCGGAAACCCGCAAACCATTTCGTTTTGCCATACAATAGGGATGGATTATGTAAGCTGTTCGCCGTTCAGAGTGCCTATCGCACGGCTTGCAGCAGCACAGGCATCGTTACACCAGCCGATATCACGGGCTACGGTGTAATTAACATCGGCAGTCGAAAAACGTTTTACAGGAAAAGGCATCCGGTTTCATAGCAGGATGCCTTTTGTGTTAATAGGCAAAAGATACGTGGATATCTCATATACACCTTACTACTCAATGATTCCTGATGATCGATATATACAAGAAACTTCCAAAAACAAATTGTGGCAAATGCGGCCTGGCCACCTGTATGGCTTTTGCGTTCAAGGTAAAAAATGCGCAGCTCAGATTGCAGGATTGTCCTTATATCACTGAAGAAGCGGAAGAACCTTCACTTCAAAAACCCATACCCACCCTGGGGGACAATTATGAGCGGGTAAGCAAAGAATTGGAAATTGAGGCCATTAACACAGACTTTAAGGAAGCGGCGACTGCTGTTGGCGGACATCTTGAGATGACAGACCGCGGATGTGAAATCATGAAACTCAGGATGATGAACACTGTGTACGAAATGCGGAAGGAAGGTTTATTCGAGAACAATGCATATTGCAGCGACTCGTGGTCTAAAATTATTATGTATGATTATATCCGCAGAAAGGGAACCGCCGCATTGTCAGGCGACTGGGTTACTCTGGGACATTTTCCCAATACGGCGTCACACGTAAAGGCATTTCAACGCAGCGCGGAAGAAAAAGTGGCGTTAACCTTCAATAAAAATATGCGCGGACTTAAGGAGCGCTGCAAAGAGCTGGGGGGAACGGAAGACCGGGGTAAGATGAAAGCAGACTACGTATGCCGATTCGATCTTCTGCCACGCATACCCCTTTATCTGTGCTTCTGGGAATCCGATGAAGAATTCCAGGCCAGTTGCAAGATATTTTTGGACAGGAGCGCCGAGTCATACATTGATATAGAATACCTGGCCTACCTCGTAGAAAGATTTATCGAACTCTTTGTCAAAAGTTAAAGAAGTTTTGTAGGGTGGATTAAACGAAGTGAATCCACCACACTGGAGAATATGGCTGGCGGATTCGGCATTGCCTTAATCCACCCTCAAGCTGCACCGTTAATAATACGTTCAACAATACAAAATGTGGGGTTCACGTTACAAACATAGACTCTCGGCGGGTTCAGGTCTGTGACCTGAACCCATGGGTTTATATGGTAACAACGCCTTGTGCGGGTAATGGCGTAGTCAACAATATAAAACGGAAGGTTCGGGTTACAAACCCGAACCCGCGGATAAGTGGGCAGTGCCTACCGATAAAGGGGAATGGTTTTGGCGAGTCTGTAGGTTGGGTGAAGCGGGGCGCACCCAACGAAACGGGGGATGATGAAGATGGGTTCGCTTC
>Ga0233425_10003695_pt1 | contig 27185 bp, 30 predicted proteins | sample Watercolumn_Towu_2_FD_181712 | JGI IMG/M metagenome (GOLD analysis project Ga0233425, IMG submission 181712) | Freshwater microbial communities from Lake Towuti, South Sulawesi, Indonesia - Watercolumn_Towuti2014_140_MG | ecosystem: Environmental > Aquatic > Freshwater > Lake | place...
GATGGCGGGAAGAATCACGAAAGGGATCCGGAGCGCGCTGGCCTTGGGGCTGCTCTCGCTTCTGGCCGCATGCGCGGGCGGCGTTCGGCCGGATGTCAGAGGGATTCCCGTGGTCGCTGATCCGGCGCCGATCGTTTCGGGGACCATGCGGCCGTATCAGATCCGCGGACGCTGGTACCGGCCCGCGGAACAGCCCGGGTATGACGAGACGGGCGCGGCCTCCTGGTACGGCGACCAGTTCGACGGCCGTCCCACGGCGACCGGCGAACGGTTTGACATGCATGCCCTGACGGCCGCCCACAGGACCCTGCCGCTGCCCGGCCTGGTGGAGGTCACCAATCTCGCCAATGGCCGCCGGATCGTGGCGAGGATCAACGACCGCGGACCTTTCGTGGACGGCCGGATCATCGACCTGTCGCGCGGTTCGGCCGAGGCGCTGGGCATGATGCAGGCCGGCGTGGGCGAGGTTCGGGTCCGGTATCTTGGTCGCGCGCCCCGTCTGGGCGGCGGGACGGCCCTGCAATACGCCCAGGCCGCGCCGCCCGCGCCGCAGCCGACGGCGCCCCCTTCCTGGGAGAATGGCGCCTACTGGATCCAGGCCGGCGCCTTTTCCGATCGACGGGCGGCCCGGCGCGTCGCCGACCGGCTGGGAGATCGCGCCACCGTCGATATGACCAGCGATGAGGCGATGTTCCGCGTGCTGGTGGGGCCGTGGCCCGACGCCAACGCCGCCGAAAACGCCCGTCAGGCGGTAATCGCCCGCGGATACGCCGACGCCCTGTTGATATCGGCGCGCTGAGGCTTGCGAACCGGGCGGGCGCCGCCATTGTGCGCCGGTGACCAAAGGCAGATTCATTACGTTCGAAGGCGGCGAGGGGACCGGCAAGTCGACCCAGGTGGCGCGGCTGGTCGAGCGCCTTCGCGCGCGCGATCTCGAGGTCGTCCAGACGCGCGAACCCGGGGGCTCTGCGGGGGCGGAGGACATCCGCAACATCGCCCTGAACGGCGACGCCGGACGCTGGTCGCCCATGACCGAGACGATGCTGATGTTCGCCGCGCGCAGCGACCATCTGGAACGGACCATCCGGCCCGCGCTTGAGGCGGGACGCTGGGTGGTCTGCGACCGGTTCGCCGATTCCAGCCGCGCCTATCAGGGCGTCGGCGGCGGGACGCCGGCTGATTTCATCGAGACCCTGGATGCGGCCATCGTGGGCGAGACCCAGCCGGACCTGACCCTCGTCTTCGATCTGCCGGTGAGCATTGGTCTGGAGCGCGCCTTTGGACGAGGACTGTTCGAAACGCGCTTCGAATCCAAGGGGCTGGAGTTCCATGAGCGGCTCCGGCGGGGCTTTCTCGACATCGCGGCGCGCCATCCGGAACGCTGCGTCGTGATCGACGCCGACGGAGACCAGGATACGGTGGCGGCCCGCGTCTGGGCGGCGACAGAGGCGCGGCTGCTGTGAGCGACCACCCGCGCGACCGGTTCGACCTGATCCCGGACGCCGCGGCCGAGGCGTCCTTCCTCGACGCCTTCGACAAGGGACGGCTGCATCACGCCTGGCTGCTGTGCGGCGTCGAGGGTTCGGGCAAGGCGACCTTCGCCTATCGGGCGGCGCGACGGCTGTTGGGGGCCGCGCCGGATCCATCGCGAGGCCTGCTGGGAACGCGGCCCGACGACCCCGTAGCCCGACTGGTGACAGCCCAGTCCCACCCCGATCTGCTGGTGCTGGAACGGGCCGTCGAGGGCGGCAAGACGAAGAAGTCGATCTCGGTCGATCAGGCCCGCGACCTGCCGGAATTCTTCTCCAAGAGTCCGTCGCAGGCCCGCTATCGCGTGGCCATCATCGATGCGGCGGACGATCTCAATCTGAATGCAGCCAATGCCTTGCTGAAGGTTCTTGAAGAACCGCCGGAGCGCGGCGTGCTGTTCCTGGTGACCCATGCGCCGGGTCGGCTGCTGTCGACGATCCGCTCGCGCTGCCGCCGGCTGGCCTTTCCGGTCTGGCCGCCGCATGCGCTCGAGAATCTGGTCCGCAACCAGACCGGCGTTTCGTCCGGAGAGGCGGCGCGGATCGCGGGCATGGCCGCCGGCTCTCCGGGGCAGGCCCTGGCCCTGGCCTCCGGAGCGACGCTGGAGGCGGACCAACTGGCCCAGGCCTGGGTCTCCGCCCCGGCCGTCGATCGCGCCGAGGCCATGGCTGTCGCGGACCGGTTCCGCGGAGCCGAGGGGCAGGAACGGTTCGAGACCCTGATGGACCGGCTGATCGCCGCCGTGAAGGTTCGGGCGCTGGAGGAGGGGGCGTCCGGCGCGCGCTGGGCCGAGCTGTGGAGCCGCCTGTCCGAACTGCCTGAACGGACCGCCGCCATCAATCTGGACAGGGGCGATGTTCTGGCCGGGGCGCTGGCCGACCTGCAGCGCACCAAGGCCGGCGCCTGATGCTGATCGACAGCCATGTGAACCTGCACGCGCCGCAGTTCGACGAGGACCGCGACGCCGTCATCGCCCGGGCCCGCGCGGCCGGGGTCGGCCTGATGGTCGAGATTTCCGACAAGCTGTCGACCTTCGAGGCCACCCACGGTCTGGCCATGGCGCACGACGACATCTGGTGCACGGTCGGGGTGCATCCGCACGAGGCGAAGGATTATGCGGACCTGACCGCCGGACGGCTGGCGGAACTGGCCGGGCGGGATCGGGTGGTGGGGATCGGCGAGTGCGGGCTGGATTTCCACTATGACCTCAGCCCGCGCGACGTCCAGGCGACGGTGTTCCGGCAGCATATCGAGGCTGCGCGGCTGACCGGCCTGCCGCTGGTGGTGCACACGCGCGAGGCTGACGAGACGATGGCTGCAATCCTGATCGAGGAACAGGCGGCCGCGCCATTCAAATTCCTGATGCACTGCTACACCAGCGGACCGGAACTGGCCGAAAAGGCGGCGGAACTGGGCGCCTGGTTCTCCGTGTCCGGCATCGCGACCTTCAAGGCGGCGGGCGACGTCAGGGAGGTGATCCGCGCCATGCCGGCCGACCGCATCATCATCGAGACCGACTGCCCCTATCTGGCGCCCGTGCCGCATCGGGGGCGGCGCAATGAGCCGGCGTACGTCGGTCATGTTCTGGATATCCTCGCCGACATCCGCGGCTGGACCCGGGCCGAGGCCGAGGCGCGGACGACGGACGCCTTCTTCGCCCTGTTCGATCGCATTCCGAGGCCGGTGGGCGCATGACCGGAGAGCTGGAGATCGTCATCCTGGGCTGCGGTTCGTCGGGCGGCGTGCCGCGCGGCGACGGCGACTGGGGCGCCTGCGATCCGGCAGAGCCGAAGAACTATCGGACCCGGTGTTCCGCCCTGATCAGGCGGCACGGCCCGGACGGCGTGACCAGCGTGCTGATCGACACCTCGCCGGACCTGCGGGCGCAGATGCTGGCGGCGGGGGTCCGGCATGTCGATGCAGTGCTCTACACCCATGATCATGCCGACCAGGTGCACGGGATCGATGATCTGAGGGTCTTGGCCATGCGCACGCGCCGTCGCATTCCCGCCTGGATGGACGCAGCGACGCAGACGGCCCTGACCGGGCGTTTTCCTTACATCTTCAAGAGCCAGGAGGGCTATCCCGCCATTCTGGACGAGAAGATCATCCCGCCTCATGGACGGTTCTGGACGATCGACGGCGCGGGCGGCGAGGTTCCGGTCGTCACCTTCGATCAGGCGCACGGCCCGATCCGGTCCGTCGGCTATCGCATCGGCCCGGTGGCCTATTCCAGCGACGTGTCCGATCTGGACGAGGCGGCGCTCGACGCCGTGCGGGGCTGTGAGCTCTGGATCGTCGACGCCCTGCGCTGGACGCCGCACCCGACCCACGCCCATGTCGAGAAGACGCTGGACTGGATCGCGCGGGCCGGGGTCAGACGCGCGGTCCTGACCAATCTGCACCTGGATCTGGACTACAACGCCCTCAGGGCCGCCGTGCCCGCCCATGTCGATGTGGCCTTCGACGGCTGGTCGGCGCGGCTGCCGCTGGATGGAGTTTCGACGACATGAGACGCCTGCTTTCCACTGTCTGCGGCCTCGCCGCCCTTGTTCTGTCATCGGTCGCCGTCGCCCAGCCGGTTCCGGCGGAAGGGGATTTCGGGACCGCCGATTTCGCTCTCGCCGGCGGGCAGCGGCTGGCCGAGCTGCGGATCCACTACCGGACGCTGGGAGAGCCTCGCCGGGGCGCCGACGGCCGGGTCGAGAATGCGGTCCTGTTGCTGCACGGCACCGGCGGGACGGGCGCCCAGTTCCTGTCGCCGCAGTTCGCGGGGGAGCTGTTCGGGCCGGGCCAGCCGCTGGATACGGCGCGCTATTTCATCATCATGCCCGACAACCTCGGTCACGGCGGCTCCACCAAGCCGTCGGACGGGCTGCGGGCGCGGTTTCCGGAATACGGCTATGCCGACATGGTCGAGGCGCAGCGGCGGTTGCTGGTCGATGGCCTGGGCGTGGACTGGCTGCGGCTGATCATGGGCACCTCGATGGGCTGTATGCACATCTTCGTCTGGGCCGAGACCCACCCTGATTTCGCCCGGGCCCTGATGCCGATGGCCTGCCAGCCGACGGCCATCGTGGGACGCAACCGACTGTGGCGGACCATGCTCAAGGACGCCATCCGCAGCGATCCGGCCTGGGCCGGCGGCGACTATGCCGCCCAGCCCGTCGAGGGACTGCGCACAGCCGTCGACCTGCTGCTGCTGGCGGGGTCGGCGCCCATGGCCATGCAGCAGGACCTGCCGACACCGGCCGCCGTCGATGAATGGCTGGCGGCCCAGCAGGCGCGGCGGCTGCCGGCTCTGGACGCCAACGACCTGTGGTACCAGGTCAACGCCTCGCACGACTACGACCCCTCGGCCCGGCTGGAGGCCATCACCGCGCCGGTGACCTGGATCAACTCGGCGGACGACTTCATCAATCCGCCGGAGCTGGGCCTGTCGGAGCAGTTCATCCCCCGGATCGCCGATGTCCGCTACCGGCTGATCCCCAACAGCGTCGGCGGCAAGGGGCACGGGACCCACACCTGGGCGACCTTCTGGAAGGACGACCTGATCGAGCTGCTGGCCCGGTCGGAACGGCCCTAGGCCCCCAGCAGGCGCGCGGCCTTGGGGGCGAAATAGCTGAGGACCCCGGCGCAGCCCGCGCGCTTGAAGCCATGCAGGGTCTCGAGGATGGCGCGGTCCTCGTCGAGCCAGCCGTTGGCGATGGAGGCCTGCATCATCGCGTACTCTCCGGACACCTGGTAGGCGAATGTCGGGACTTTGAAAGTCTCGACAACCCGTTGAACAATATCGAGATAAGGCATGCCGGGCTTGACCATGACGGCGTCGGCGCCCTCGGCGATGTCCATGGCCACCTCGCGCAGGGCCTCGTCGGAATTGGCGTAGTCCATCTGGTAGGTCTTCTTGTCGCCGGTCAGCTGTTTCGCCGAGCCGACGGCGTCGCGGTAGGGACCGTAGAAGGCCGAGGCGAACTTCGCCGCATAGGACAGGATCAGGGTGTCGTGGAAGCCGTTGGCCTCCAGCGCCTCGCGGATGGCCTGGACGCGGCCGTCCATCATGTCGGAGGGGGCGACGATGTCGGCCCCGGCGTGAGCCTGGATGAAGGCTTGTTCGGCGAGGCGTTCGAGGCTGGCGTCGTTGAGGATGCGGCCGTTCTCGACCACGCCGTCGTGGCCGTGGTCGGTGTAGCAGTCGAGGGCGACGTCGGTCATGACGCCGATCTCGGGCGCGGCGTCCTTGATGGCCCTGATGCAGGCGGGGATCAGGCCGTCGGGGTCGGTGGCGCCCGTGCCGACCGCGTCCTTGATGGCGCTGTCGACATTGGGGAACAGGGCCACGGCGGGGATGCCGAGATCGCGGGCCTCGACGGCGGCGGCGGCGGCGGCCTTGGGCGACAGGCGGAAGACGCCCGGCATTGAGGCGACGGGAATGCGATCGTCCGCGCCGTCGTGGACGATCAGGGGCCAGATCAGGTCCGCGGGCGTCAGCGTCGTCTCGGCCACGAGCCGGCGCACCCACGGGCTCGAGCGCAGGCGGCGGGGGCGGGCGTAGGGGAAGGCGGCGGGGGCGAACGGCTGGGTCATGCAGGGGTCATAGGCGGCTTGGCCGTCGGGGAAAACAGGGCGCCGGGACGAAAAACACGGTGCGAAGCGTGCGAAGAGTGCACTCCGTGCGCCCGAAAAACACAGTCCAATGAGTCCACTCCGTCCACCGGGTCCACGTCTCCTGCGGCTGACGGTGGGCAATCTGACATGCGCCTACGTCAAAAACGGACGTAGCGGTCGAGGGTGACGCCGCGCGAGCGGTTGGATAGAAGCACCGCGAGCGGCCCGGGAGAGGCCGGCCACGACCCGGGAGCTTTCATGGACTTCGCCCTCAACGACGACCAGCGCGCCATCCAGGACGCGGCGCGGCAGTTCGCCGAGGCGGAACTGGCCCCGCACAGCGCCGAGTGGGACGAGACCAAGCATTTCCCCGTCGACGTCATGCGTCACGCGGCCGAGATGGGCTTCTGCGGCATCTATACGGGGGAGGAACACGGCGGCATGGCGCTGGGCCGTGTCGAGGCGGCGCTGATCTTCGAGGAGCTGTCTCGCGGCGACGTGTCGACGGCGGCCTTCATCAGCATCCACAACATGGCCACCTGGATGATCGACAAGTTCGGATCCGACGATCTGCGCGGCCGCTATGTGCCGTCGCTGGTGACCATGGAGAAGATCGCCAGCTACTGCCTGACCGAGCCGGGGTCGGGGTCGGACGCGGCGGCGATGCGGACGACGGCGACGCGCGACGGCGAAGAATGGGTGCTGAACGGCTCCAAGGCCTTCATCTCGGGCGCGGGCACCAGCGACGTCTATGTGGTCATGGCGCGGACGGGGGAGGCGGGACCCAAGGGGATTTCGGCCTTCGTCGTCGATCTGGGCACGCCGGGGCTGAGCTTCGGGGCGCAGGAGAAGAAGATGGGCTGGAACAGCCAGCCCACGGCCGTCGTCGCCTTCGACGACTGCCGCATCCCGGCGGCCAATCTGCTGGGCAGGGAGGGGGACGGCTTCCGCTACGCCATGATGGGTCTGGACGGCGGGCGGCTGAACATCGCGGCCTGTTCGCTGGGCGGGGCGCGGCTGGCGCTGGAGACGACGCTGGAATACGTCAGCACCCGCAAGCAGTTCGGCAAGCCGATCGGCGACTTCCAGAACACCCAGTTCAAACTGGCCGACATGGCCACCCAGCTGGACGCCTGCCGATTGATGGTGCTGCGCGGCGCCTGGGCGATGGACACCAACCATCCCGAGAAGACGAAATGGTGCGCCATGGCCAAGCGGATGGCGACCGACGTCTGCTTCCAGATCGGCGACGAGGCCCTGCAGCTGCACGGCGGCTACGGCTATCTGAAGGACTATCCGCTGGAGCGGATCGTGCGCGATCTGCGGGTGCACCGGATTCTGGAAGGCACCAACGAGATCATGCGGGTGATCACCGCGCGGGAGATGATGCGGCAGTAGGTTCAGGGCGAGGGTTGTGCTATTCTGACCAGAATAATGGTCAGGAGGCGGATGTGCGCACTGTCGGTGTTCTTGAAGCCAAGACGAATCTCTCGGCGCTGATCGATGAGGTCGAGACCTCCGGAGAGGTCATTGTGATTACCCGCCACGGCAAGGCGGTCGCCCGCCTCGCTCCCGAACCACGGGATCGACGGGCGGGGGCCTCCGGGCTGGCCGAGCGCGCCAGGGCATTTCGCAACAAACAGGGGCCGGATCCCGACTGGGCATCGCTATCGTGGGAAGAGTTGAAGGCGATCGCCCGTGACGAAGCTGATCGTTGACGCTTCGGTGGCGGCGGCCTGGTTGCTGGCGTCCCAGGCGACTCGCTCCGCGCTTGATTTTCTGGAAGGTCTCCACGGTTTCGAACCGATGGCCCCGCATGTGTTTCAGTGGGAAATTGGCAATCTCCTCGTGCGTCAGACGCGCCGCGAGCCGGGGTTCGACCTGTCTGAAGCGCTGACGCTTCTCGATGCCTGCGGGATTGCCTCGGCGCCTCCGTTGAAGCGGGACGACCTGCGGCTTCTTTCGCTTTTCGCGGCGAGTCGAGGGCTCAGCCTCTTCGACGCGAGCTACTTGTGGCTGGCGATGGGAGCCGACGCCGCGCTGGCGTCACGCGACGCCGGCCTCATAAAGGCCGCGCACGCCGCGGGCGTGGACGTCTTCGACCTACGCGACTAAGCGGGGCGCATGATCGCCGAATCCGAAGTCCTGACCCGCGTCGAATCCGGCGTGGGCCGCATCACCCTGAACCGGCCCAGGGCGCTGCACGCGCTGAACCGGGACATGTGCGAGGCGATGACGGCGGCGCTGCTGGCGTGGCGCGGGGACCAGGCGGTGAAGTCCGTGCTCATCGACCATTCGGGCGAGCGCGGCTTCTGCGCCGGCGGCGACATCCGCATGATCGCCGAGAGCGGGGCGGGGGATGCGTCGGAGGCGAAGGCCTTCTTCCTCAGCGAATACCGGCTGAACCATCTGATGTTCGAATATCCGAAGCCGATCACCGCGATCGTCGACGGCATCGTCATGGGCGGCGGGGTCGGGATTTCGGAGCCGGCCGAGGTGCGGATCGCCACCGAGCGGACGACCTACGCCATGCCCGAGACCGGCATAGGTCTGTTCCCGGACGTGGGCGGGGGCTGGTTCCTGCCGCGGCTGCCGGGACAGGCGGGCGTCTGGCTGGCCCTGACCGGGGCGCGGCTGAAGGCGGCGGACACGGTCTTCCTCGGCATTCACAGCCACTACCTGCCCAGCGATGCGCTGGAAGCCTTCAAGGCCATTCTGGCGGCGGACCCGGCCCATCCGGCGGATGTGGCCGACGGGCTGGAGACCGACCCGGGCGAGGCGCCGGTGGAGGCGCATCTGGAAGCCATCGACCGGCTGTTCGCCTTCGACACGGTCGAGGAGATTTTCGCGGCGCTGGAGGCCGACCGGTCGGAATGGGCCCTGGCCCAGCTGGCGATCCTGAAGACCAAGTCGCCGCAGTCGATGAAGGTGACCCTGCGCCAGCTGCGGACCGGGGCGACGCTGGCGAGCTTCGCCGAGAACATGGCCATGGAGTACCGGCTGGGCGGCCGGGTGGTGCGCAGCCACGACTTCCAGGAGGGGGTGCGCGCCGTCATCGTCGACAAGGACAATACGCCGAACTGGTCGCCCGCCGATCTGGCGGGGGTGAGCGACGCCGCGGTGGAGGCGCTGTTCGCGCCCTTGCCGGCGGATCAGGAATGGACGCCGCTGGCCTGACCTCCGGCCCCGGGGTCTTGCATCCCCGTCCGGGCGGCGCATAGCTGGCGTCCGCAACAGGGAGGGTTCGTCATGATCAGGACTTTGGGATTGGCGCTGGCGGTCTCGGCGGCCCTGGGCGGCTGTGCGATGAGCGGCGACGAGGTGGTCGTCTCCGGCAGCGATGTGCGTCCGAATCTGCAAGCCGTCCATGCGGCGGCGGTGGCCGACTCCCGGCGTCTGCCCGAGGAGGTCGCGCGCGATCCGCTGCGCAAGCCCGTCGAGATGCTGGCCTTCGCGCGGCTGGAGCCGGGCGATGCGATCGCCGACGTCCGCCCGGAAGAGGGCTATTTCACCCGCCTGTTCGCGCCGGCGGTGGGGCCGACGGGTCACGTCTACGCCGTGGTGCCGAACCAGACGGCGGCGCGCGAGAACGCCTTCGCCGATGCGATGGCCGCGACCTATCCCAATGTCAGCCGGTGGACCGGAGCGCTGGAGGAGATGACCTTCGACCGCCCGCTGGACGTGGTCTTCATGGGGCAGGAGTACCACGACTTCGTCATCCCCCGGTTCAACGTCGACGTCGCGCGGATGAACGCCGCCGTCTATGCGGCGCTGAAGCCGGGCGGGCTGTACGTCATCCTGGATCACCAGTCGGCGCCGGGGGCGGGGACCTCGGTCGTCGGAACCCTGCACCGGATCGAAGGCTCGGCGCTGCGGGCGCAGGTCGAGGCGGCGGGCTTCATCTTCGACGGCGAGAGCACGGCCGTCGCCAATCCGGCGGACGATCACAGCCTGTCGGTGTTCGATCCCGCCATCCGGGGCCGCAGCGACCAGTTCGTCTATCGCTTCCGCAAACCGGGCTGACGGCGGTCGTCTCGAGGCCTATTTTTTCTTCAGCGCCGCCAGAGCGCGTCAGGAGGATTTGTCATGCGTCGTTCCCTCTTCATGGCCGCCGTGGCGGTCGTCGCCCTGTCTTCCGCCGGCTGGAGCGCCGTCCCGGTCTCCGACCCGGAAAGCTACGCCTCGGTGCTGGCCGACCCGGTCCGAACGGCCGAGGACCGCGCGCGTGACGAGGCGCGGCGCGCGGCCGAGACCCTGGATTTCGCCGGGGTGAAGGCCGGCGAGAAGGTCGCCGACATGATCATCGGCGGCGGCTATTTCACCCGCCTCCTTTCGGCGGCGGTGGGACCCGGGGGCCATGTCACCGCCTGGCAGCCGGCCGAGTTCATCGCCTTCCAGGCCAGCTATGGCGACGCCCTGACGGCGGCGGACGCCCTGCCGAATGTGGACGCCATCCGCTCTCCCATCGGGGCGCCCGAGTTTCCGGCGGGGCTGGACCTGATCTTCACGGCCCAGAACTATCACGACCTGCATCTGCAGCCGTTCCCGGCCGACACGGCGGCGAAGGTCAACGCCGCCGCCTTCGCGGCGCTGAAGCCGGGCGGGCGCTATGTGATCATCGACCACCACGCCGCCGCCGGATCGGACCTGTCGGCGGCCCACACCCTGCACCGGATCGACATCGAGGCGGTCAAGCGCGAGGCGGCGGCGGCCGGCTTCGTGCTGGACGGCGAGAGCGATGTCCTGGCCAGCGCCGCGGATCCGCGCACGGCCAATGTCTTCGACGCCTCGATCCGGGGCCGCACCAGCCAGTTCATGCTGCGCTTCAAAAAGCCGGGCTGAGCGAAAAACCGGCCGGCGCCGCTGGCGACGGAGCGGGGGACGGGCTAACGCTCCCGAAAATCATTCGGGAGACGACGCCATGACCACCAGGATCGCCTTCATCGGCCTGGGCAATATGGGCGGGGGCATGGCGGCCAACCAGGCGAAGGCCGGGAACGCCGTCGCCGCCTTCGACCTGTCGCAGGCCGCGCTGGACCGCGCCGCCGCCGCGGGCTGCACGCCGGTCGGCTCGGTCGCCGAGGCGGTCAAGGATGCGGAGGTGATCATCACCATGCTGCCGGCCGGGCCGCATGTGCTGAAGGTCTATTCGGAACAGATCATCGGCGCGGCCCCGACCTCGGCCCTGCTGCTCGACTGTTCCACCATCGACGTGGACACGGCGCGCAAGGTGGCCGGGCTGGCGAAGGACGCGGGCTACGCCTTCGCCGACGCGCCCGTGTCGGGCGGGACGATGGCGGCGGACGCGGGGACCCTGGCCTTCATGGTCGGCTGCGACGAGCCGGACTTCGCCCGCATCGAGGCGGCGCTGGAGCCGATGAGCCGGGCGACCTTCCGCGCCGGCGACCACGGGGCGGGCCAGGCGGCCAAGATCTGCAACAACATGATCCTCGGCATCACCATGCTGGGCACCTGCGAGGCCATCGGCCTGGCCGAGAAGCTGGGGCTGGACCCGGTGAAGATGTTCGACATCGTGGCCAAGTCGTCGGGCCAGAGCTGGTCGGTGACCACCTACTATCCCTGGCCCGGTCCGGTGCCGACCGCGCCGTCGAACCGCAACTATGACGGCGGCTTCGCCGCGGCCATGATGCTGAAGGACCTGAAGCTGGCCCAGGACGCGGCGGCGAAGGCGGGAGCCTCGACGCCGCTGGGGGCGCAGACCGAGGCGCTGTTCCAGATGTTCAACGGCCTCGGCTACGGCGGCCGCGACTTCTCGGCCATCCTGCAGATGCTGCGCGGGAAGCTGGACGAACTGCCGAAGGGGTAGGGGCCTAGGCGCCGCGCCGCGGGGTCAGTTTTTGAGAACCGTTATCAATTAAGGGTTTGCGGCGTTTTGTCCGCGTCGATTCATGGACAAATCGTCCGCTTCGGCGCATCAGGCGGCAAGGTTTTCGCCGCCAGCAGAGCTGTTCGTTTGTACGACTACAAGGCCGCCTTCCAGACTGCCGTGGAGCAGGTCAAGAGCGAGGGGCGTTATCGCGTCTTCGCCGATCTGAAGCGCGTGCGCGGCCAGTTCCCGCGGGCGGTTCGCCGCCGTGCGGACGGCTCGTCGCAGGATGTGATCGTCTGGTGCTCGAACGACTATCTGGGCATGGGCCAGCATCCGGCGGTGCTTGAGGCCATGCAGGCCGAGATCGACCAGGTCGGCGCCGGCGCCGGCGGCACCCGCAACATCTCCGGCACGACCCGTTCGGCGGTTGATCTGGAAGCTGAACTGGCCAGCTGGCACCACAAGGAAGCCGCGCTTCTCTTCACCTCGGGCTATGTCGCCAACGAAGCCACCCTGACCACCTTGCAGCGCATCCTGCCGGGGCTGATCATCTTCTCCGACAGCCTGAACCACGCCTCGATGATCGCCGGCATCCGCAACGGCGGCTGCGAGCGGCACATCTTCGCCCACAACGATCTGGAACACCTCGAGGCCCTGCTGGCCGACGCCCCGGCGCAGGCGCCCAAGCTGATCGCCTTCGAGAGCGTCTACTCCATGGACGGCGACATCGCCGACCTCGCCGGGACCATCGCCCTGGCCCGCAAATACGGCGCCCTGACCTATCTCGACGAGGTCCATGCGGTGGGCCTGTACGGCGAAACCGGGGCCGGGGTGGCCGAGCGCGACGGGGTGCTGGACGGGATCGACATCGTCGAATGCACCCTGGGCAAGGCCATCGGCGTCATGGGCGGCTACATCGCCGCCGATGCGGTGATCGTCGACGCGGTGCGCAGCTGGGCCTCGGGCTTCATCTTCACCACCAGCCTGCCGCCGGCCCTGACGGCGGGCGCCCTGGCCTCGGTGCGCTGGCTCAAGGCCCATCCGGAGCTGCGCGAGGCGCATCAGGAGCGCGCCGCCACCCTCAAGGCCCGCTTCCGGGCGGCCGGCATTCCGGTCATGGAATCGGAGAGCCACATCGTGCCGGTGTTCGTCGGCGACCCGGTCCACGCCAAGATGATCTCGGACATGCTGCTGGAAGACCACGGCGTCTACGTCCAGCCGATCAACTATCCGACCGTGCCCAAGGGGACGGAGCGGCTGCGCTTCACCCCCTCGCCCAACCACACCGACGCCATGATGGACGACCTCGTCAAGGCCATGGACCGGCTGTGGACCCACTGCAACGTGGCGCGGCTGCCTGTGGCTGCCTGAGGCCGTCCCCAGGCCCGGATTGGCGGTCGGTCGACGACGCTCAGCGCAGGGTCCGGAAGGTCACGGAGTATCGCAGCCGGTCCCCGGCCATGATGCTGTGCTGCCAGGCCCCGCGTGCTTCTCCATCCAGCAGATATGCTGAGCGCGGCTGGAGCAGGACGCTCTCCCGCCGCCAGCCGTCGCCGTGCGGACGGCGGAACCGGAGTATGCAGGCGGTCCCGAAGGAAACCCCGACGACCTTGCCGTATTCCGGCCGGTCGCGGTGCCAGCCTATGCCGGCGCCCGGCGGATACCGGGTGACCAGGGCCTGCACGAGCGCATCGTCGCCTGCGCCCGCGAAGGCCGCGGCGCGCGCCTTGAGTGGCCCCAGCCAGTCCGGAAAAGGCTCGGCCGTCCTCACGCGCCCATGGGTGAAATCGTATCGCGAGCCGAACGACACAGTCTCGCGGTTGCCCTTGAAGCCGCGGAAGTCGAACGGCTCGAACGGCAATTGTTCAAATCGCCCGACAAGCGCCACCGCTTCGTCCGGGGAAACCAGATCGGACCGATAGACAAACCCCGGGGGCGCACGCTGCGCCTCCCCGAACAGGGGCAGGGTCGCCGCAGACTCCGGTCCGGGCAGCATACGCGGCTCAGGCGTGCGGCCGGCCGAACGGAGCGGGCGCCGCTTCGCCGCTCCCGGCTTCGGCCTTGTGTTCGATCCGTCCGGTTTCGACTTCCGTCCGGGAGAAGACCTCCTCCTGACCATCCTCCAGAAGTTCCTTGGGCGGGCCACCCTGCCCCCCGACCACGAGGCCGGCGGCGGCGGCGGCCGGGGACGTCTTCGATCGTTCCGACATGGCGTCAGACCGGCTCGTCGGGATGGGTCTGGGTGCCAGCCGGCAGGGCGTCGACGTCCTGATACGGGTCGTCGGTCTCTTCGATGGACAGGATGGACTCCCCTTCCGACATCCGGGTCACCGCGGCGTCGCCGGCCTGAACGTCGGTTTTCGACGCGACCTTGATCACGCGGGTGTCGCCGCCGGGGCGACCGACGGTGACGTTGTAGATGCGCATCGTCATGTCCCGAAGCCCCCGGGTCCGCCGGCGCCCGCGGCGCCTTCTCCGCCGGTCGCCGGTCCCTTGTCGCTCTGGGCGGGCGACGGGGCGGCGTCCGATCCCTGATCGGGGCGGCGTTGTCCGTCGCCCTGCTCGCGGTCGCGCTCGACGGCGTCGGACTTGGGTTGGGGATCGGTCATGGCTTGTGCTCCGTGGATCGGTTGCTCGCTTGAGGTCATCCTCGCCGCCGGCCGAGCAAGGGCAGGCCGAACAGCAGAGGCAGGGCGAAGAAGACGAAATGACCGCCGGTCGCCATATAGGCCAGGACGCTGACCAGAACGGCGGCCAGTGCGATCAGAAGCAGGGTGGTGCCCCGCATCTCAGTCGTGTCCCGTCATGCCCTTGGAAGGGTCGTCAGAGGGGGTGTCGGGGTCGAGCTGGTCGTCCGCCTTGCGGCTGCGCAGCCACGCCCAGATCGCCACCGCGAAGAGGAGTATCGGACCGCCGACCGTGACCAACGCCCATGGGAAGGCTTCCATCATCCCCCCCGCAGTTCGCGTTCGACGTCGTCGGCCATATTGCCCACCTTGCCGACGGCTGCGCGCAGACGCTCTTCGCTGACGCCGAATTTCTGGCTCCAGTCGCGGACCTCATAGTCTTCGGACAGGCTGATCCGTTGGCGGTCCTGGCCCCCGGTCTGGTCCTTGTCGTCGCTCATGGCGAAGCCTCCGATCGTGTAGATTCCGGCCATCGCATACAGGGGGACGCGAGCATCGTGTTCCGGGATGGCCATGGGAGCGAAACGGGCGGGAGGCGCGGGGGTTCTGTCGCAACCCCGACACAAGGCTCGCAATTTTGCCCTGTCGGCCGCCGCCCTCGATCCTGTCGCCCGCCGGATGCGGCGCCCGCGTATCGGGAGGACCGTCAGGCCGCCGGGTCCAACCCCAGGGCCCGCGAGCGATTGCGCTGCATTTCGTAGCACTCGCAGGACGACCGTTCGAGCAGCGAGCGGTCCGTGATCCGGATCGCCCCCCTCAGATAGGCGATCGCGCCCAGCGCCTTCAGCTCGCCGGCCGCCTGATTGATCGTGGTCCGTTGCATTCCCATCAGGGCGGCGAGATCCTGCTGGGTGATCTCCAGCTTCGTGCCCTGGCTGCGGTCGTCGAACATCAGAAGCCAGCGCGCCAGCTTGGCCGTCGAGCGGTGAACCGTGTTGCAGGCCGCCGTCTGGGCCGACTGGGCCTGGTAGTCGTGCACGAGCCTCACCAGGAGCTCGCGCAGACGGGCGCTTTGCCGGGCCTGGCTGCGCAGGACGGCGGCCGGGAGCGCCAGAGCCGAGCCGGAAATCTGGACCACCACCTGCCAGGCGCACGGCGCATCGGCGAGGAAAGGCGCGAGCCCCGACATGCCCTCGGAACCGACGACCGCGGTCTCGACGCTTCGTCCGTCCGTGAAGACGATCAGATTGCACAGCTGCGCCGAGAGCGGAAAATGCACCTCTTCAACGGCGGATTCCTGCTCGATCAGGACCTGCCCCTTGCGCAGGTCCACCTCCCGCATCCGGGGAAGCATGGCTGCGAGGTCTTCCGGCGGGATGGCCGAAAGGAATTTGTTTTTCAGGACGGCAGCCATCAGTGAACCTTCCGCACCTGCGGGGACGGACTCCATAAAGCGTGACAGCTTCATGGGTTGCCCATCAGTCCTTGCACGGCGGAGCGGTCCGCAAGGCCCGGCAAGCCCGCAAGCGTCATGCCCGGATTGTCGGCACCGAGCCTCTCGACGGCCCGGCCGTCGAGAGGCGGATTGCCCGGTATCTTCTCCATCGCTCACCTTCGCTGTGAATTTCAGCGAGCGCCCATCCAGGTTGCGGCCGGAGACACGCAACGGAGGTCATCGAGGACGTCGCCCCACCGCCGTAGCGGGTCCCGGATCAGGCGTAAGTCCGAACCCGGACAGAGGCCTCGGAACCGTGGAATCTCAGTCCGCCCATGTGAGCTCGGCGCGCTCGGCGCCATGCCGGGCCACAAGCCGCGCGGGACGCCCGCGGATCCACAGCCGATCGCATTCGATCGCCTCCCAGCCTTGCGGCAGAACGACCGGACGGGACGGCCATGTCTCCGGATCGCCGGGTCCGACGCGCACGCCCGGCAGACCGAACATCAGGCCGGTCAGGAAACCGCCCATGTTGGCGAAGAAGGGGCCCGAGGGGACGCCGTCGATCGTGTCCAGCCGGTATTCCAGCGTCTGCTGGAACCGGCCGTATTGATATCGGCCGTACCCCTCCTCCAGCAGCTTCAGCGACAGCGCCCGGTCGCCCGCCCAGGCCGCCCAGATTCCGTACAGCGCCGGCAGCATCGGGGATCCGACGTAGTCCTTCCAGAGACCGAGGTAGAAGGTCAGGGTCTTCTGCATCGTCTCCGGGTCGACCTCGGCCCAATAGGGGAAGAAGCCCATCAGCGGCGCCGGCGTCGCCCCCTTCTCCTCGGAGGACCGGTAGCCGTCGTGCGAGGCGATGACCCCGTCGGCGCGCATCGGCAGATGCAGGCCGTCCGCGACCCGGGCCCATGACGCCCGCGGCGGCAGGCCGACCCGCTCCGCCGCCTCCGCCGCCCGCTGCAGCACGATGCGCGCGGCCATCAGGGTCATGGCGTCGTTGTCGTCCGTCTCCCGGCGCTCCGCCGGCCCGCCGCCCTCGCGCAGGTCATAGCCGGACCGCGCCCGGTCGACCCGATCGACGAACCAGTCCGCCACGCCCGACAGCACCGGCCAGGCGTCCTCCTTCAGAAACTGCTCGTCCCCCGTCGCGTCGGCGTACCAGGCGAAGGCCCGGGCGACGTGCATGTTGATGTGATCCTCCCGCGCCGCCGCGCCCGCCCCGCCCGGCGCCGCCTCCTCGCCTCTCGCCGGCCCCGCCTCCCAAGGGAACTGCAGCCCCAGCCGCCCCAACGTCTGCGCATTGCTCCGCGCCGCCGGCAACCCCCTCGTCCGGAAATCCAGCATCGCCCGCGCCGCCTCCGGCTGCGTAAACGCCAACGGCGGAATCGCGAACGCGTCCACATCCCACATGATGTGGCCGAAATAATAGTGGTAGTCCCGCCAGGTCGCGAGGCCGTAGATCGAGGTCGACGACGGCGACGCCGCATGCACTGACGTGTTGAGATAGAAGAAGGCGGCGTCGGCCATGGCCTGCCACTTCGCTTCGGCGCCGATCAGCCGGAGGCGGCCCTTCCACAGATCGCGCCAGACGGCGCGGTTTCGTCGGCGCAGTTCGTCGAAACCGATCTCTTCCGCCGCAGCGATCATGCGGACCGCGTGACGCTGCGGCTGGTGGTGCATGACGTCCGGAACCAGGCTGACCATTTGCCGAAACCGGTAGCGGCGGCCCTTGCGCGCCCGTTGGGTCCACGTCGTCGAGAGAGGGCCGAGGGCGTCCCATGGTTCCTGGGTCCGATCGGCCTCGTGGTCGACCGTGGTCAGCAAGGCGAGCCCGCATCGCCCGAGCGCGCCTTCGGACTCCCAAAGCAGGGAGCCGTCGCACACCGATTCCTTTTCACCGGGCGTGTCCAGCCGCCGTTCCAGTTGCCGGCCACGAACCTCGGTGCTGTCGAGGCGCGCCCGGACCATCAGATCGCAGGCTCCGTCCACGAGCACGGTGATCTCCTGCAAGACGACGGTCGGGTGGGTGCGGCTGGCGAAGGTCACCACCTCGACATCAGCCCGTCGGTCGCCGATCCGGATCGCCAGACGGCTGGTCAGCTCGGCGGTCTCGAAGTCATACGCCTGGTCGACCGGTTCGACAGACCCCGGTTGATCCGCGCTCCACAGGCCGTCGAGACCGATGTCGCCGCTCAACGGATAGGGGCTCGCCGCGGCCGCCTCGATGCGTCTTTCGTGGTGCTCGCCGACGAAACCGCTGACGATGCACATGCCCGATTGAAGAGGATTTTCCCTCACCCTCAATCCGATCAGCCCGTTCGACACATAGGCCGGAAGGTCGCGGCCGCGCGCGCCTCGTTCCACTGGCGGACTGATCGGGGTCGATTTCATCCAGGCTTCCGGTCTGCGGCTGAGCGTCGCCCTAACGGCCTCACCCGCCGTAGGTTTCGTCGGCTTCCGGACACACCGACCGGCAGACATCCGCCCAGCATGAGCAGCGCCCGTGAGGAGGGCCGATCCGCCTTCGTCTTGACGTCCGTCACGCCGCGCCAGCATAAGGGCCGCCCGTCGCGACGGCGGCCGGCTTAGCTCAGTTGGTAGAGCGCCAGTTTTGTAAACTGGATGTCGCGGGTTCGATTCCTGCAGCCGGCACCATCGCCGCCCGTCAGCCGCCCCCGAGGGCGACGGCGATCCGGTAGACGAGGAAGGCCGCCAGATAGGCCAGGCCGAACATGTAGACGACCATCACCCACATCCATTTCCACGAGTTCAGCTCGCGCTTGACGACGCCGAGGGTCGCCACGCACTGGGGCGCGAAGACGTACCAGGCGAGGAAGGCGAGGCCCGTCGCGAGCGACCACTGGGCGGCAAGGGTCGCACCCAGAAGGCTGGTGGCGCTCTCGGGGTCGGCGACGGCGTAGACCGTGCCCAGGGCCGCCACGGCGACCTCGCGCGCGGCCATGCCGGGCACCAGGGCGATGACCATCTGCCAGTTGAAGCCGATCGGCGCGAACAGCGGCTCGAGCGCATGGCCGATCATGCCGGCGAAGCTGTAGTCGATGGCCGGCTGGGTCGCGCCTTCGGGCGGGTAGGGGAAGGTGGCGAGCGCCCAGACGATGATCATCAGGGGCAGGATGATCCGCCCTGCCCGCTCCAGGAATATGCGCGCCCGGAGCCAGAGATTGAACAGGACGCTCTTCATGTCGGGCGTCTTGTAGGCCGGCAGCTCCATCATGAAGGGCTCGACCGCGCCCCTCCAGAACACCTTGCGGATGACGAAGGAGACGGCCAGGGCGCTGACGATGCCGGAGGCGTAGAGGCCGAACATCACCAGGCCCTGCAGGTTCGCGAAACCCCAGACCTGCTGGTCGGGGATGAAGGCGGCGATGATCAGGGTGTAGACCGGGATGCGCGCCGAGCAGGTCATCAGCGGCGCCACCATGATGGTGGTCAGCCGGTCGCGTTTGCTGTCGATCACCCGCGCCGCCATGACGCCGGGGATGGCGCAGGCGAAACTGCTGAGCAGGGGGATGAAGGCGCGGCCGTGCAGCCCCGCCCCGCCCATGATCCGGTCCATCAGGAAGGCCGCCCGGGCCATGTAGCCGAAGTCTTCGAGCAGGATGATGAACAGGAACAGGATCAGGATCTGGGGCAGGAAGACCAGCACGCTGCCGACGCCCGAGATCAGGCCGTCGACGATCAGGCTTTCCCAGATGCCGTCGGACATGACGGTCGCGACCGCGACGCCCAGCGCCGCCAGCAGGCCCTCGATGCCGTCCATCAGGGGCGTGGCCCAGGTGAAGACGGCCTGGAACATGACGAACAGCAGGCCCAGCAGGATCACCAGCCCGCCGACCGGGTGCAGCAGGACGGAATCGATCCGGCCGGTCAGGGTGTCGGGCCGCTCGGGCGGGCGGACGCAGGCCTTCATGATCCGCTCGGCCTCGCGCGCGGCGCCGCGCAGGGCGGCGGCGTCGGGAGCGGTCCAGGCGTTGGCGGCGGTTCGGGGCGCGGCGTCGACGACGCCGGAGACGGTGGCGATCAGATCGTCGATGCCGCGCTTGCGGGTGGCCGTCGTGGGAACGACCGCCACGCCCAGTTCGGCCGACAGCCGGTCCAGATCGATGCGCAGGCCCTGACGCTGGGCGATGTCGTACATGTTCAGCGCCAGCACCATCGGCCGGCCGACGGCCTTCAGCTCAAGGGCCAGACGCAGGACGAGGCGCAGGTTGGTGGCGTCGGCGACGCAGATGATCACGTCGGGCGGCGTTTCGCCGGCCAGCCGCCCGAGGACCGCGTCGCGCGTGACCTCTTCATCCGGGCTGCGGGCGCGCAGGGAATAGGTGCCGGGCAGGTCGAGCACCGACAGGGTGCGGCCGTCGACCGAGCGGATCAGGCCTTCCTTGCGCTCCACCGTGACGCCGGCGTAGTTGGCGACCTTCTGGTGGGCGCCGGTCAGGGCGTTGAAGAGGGCCGTCTTGCCGCTGTTGGGATTTCCGACGAGCGCGACGCGCGCGCTCCGCACCGCCATATCCATCAAGCGGTCGCCTCTTCAGCCAGGAAGCCCGCTTCTGTGGCGGAGGCCGGTTCGAAACGGACGGTCAGGCTGGCGGCCTCGTGCCGGCGCAGGGCCACGCGCATGTCGTCGACCTTCATCGCGATGGGATCGCGGCCGAACAGGCCTTCGTGCAGCACCTCGATCCGCGCGCCCTCCACAAAGCCGAGCTCCAGCAGACGGCGCTCCAGCTCCATCACATGCTCGTCGTGATGGCCATGGTCGCCGACCTGGACGATGACGCCGCGGTCGCCCTGACGGGCCTGACTCAATTTGAGGGTATCGGACATCACGCTCGCAGGGATCGTCGCGGCCTTCCGCGCTTGTTGACAGTGATTATCAGGTGCGAACAGCCGCCGTCCAGTCCGGCGTGACGCCGCACCGGTTGCCGGGCGCGACGGTTCGGCTATCAAGGGCGGGTATAGCCGGAGCCGCCCATGACCCGCCTCGTTCTGACCGCCGTCGCCGCCGTGACCCTGGCCGGCTGTGGACAGGGCGACGCAGGAGGCAACGCGCCCTCGGCCCCCGCCGGACCCGCACCGACGGCGGCGCAAAAAGCCGCCCTGCTGGCCGCCCTGCCCGCTCCGTATAATCAGGCCGATCTGGAGAACGGCCGCCGGGTCTTCGCCCGCTGCCGCTCGTGCCACACCGTGACCGACGGCGGGCCGAACATGACCGGGCCGAATCTCTACGGCGTCTTCGGGCGAACGGCGGGAAGCGAACCCAAGTTCAACTATTCCGCCGCCGTGAAGGAGGCCGGCTTCGTCTGGGACGCCGAGCGTCTGGATCACTGGCTGGAGAACCCGCGCACCTTCCTGCGCGGCACCAAGATGAGCTTTCCGGGCATCCCTGACGCCACGGACCGTCGGGATGTCATCGCATGGCTCAAGGTCGAGACGGGTTACACGCCGTCGACCGGCTCGCCCGCGCCGGCGCCGTCCGCCTGAAATGTCCGAATGACCCCGAAATTCGTGGGACACTTTCGGACATTTCGGACAATTCGATACCGTGGCGGGCGCCGTCGGATGTGGTTCGGCTGTCATTCGGACAGTCTAACCCGGGCGGAGACGGTGCCGGACAAACGGCTGTTCGCCAGAAATTTGTCGTTCGATTTGAACGCTGTGACGAAATTTTCGGCGCCACAAATAAAGTTGGCGGTGCGCCCTACTCCGCCGCCGCCGGCACGGGATCATTGGCCGCTACCTCCTGGGCCTCCCACTCCTCGATCTTGCGGGCCGTGTACTCGGGCGACCTGGTGAAGCGCGCCAGGACGCCATAGATCACCGGCACCACGAACAGGGTCAGCAGGGTCGCGAACATGGCCCCGGCGAAGATGACCACGCCGATGGTCTGGCGGCTGCCGGCCCCGGCTCCCTGCCACAGCACCAGAGGCAGGGCCCCGAAGGCGGTGGCGATGGAAGTCATGATGATGGGACGCAGGCGCAGGGTCGACGATTCGATGATCGCTTCATGGATCGACCGTCCCTGATCGCGCAGCTGATTGGCGAATTCGACGATCAGGATGCCGTTCTTGGCCGCCACCCCGATGAGGATGATCAGGCCGATCTGCGAATAGATGTTCAGACTGGAGCCCGCCATCATCAGGCCGAACAGGCCCCCGGCCGCGGCCAGGGGCACGGTCAGCATGATCACCGCCGGGGTGATCCAGCTCTCGAACTGGGCCGCCAGCACCAGGAAGACCAGCAGCAGGGCCAGGCCGAAGGCCGCGGCGACGGCGCCGCCCGCCTCCTGCTGATCCCGCGCGGCCCCGCCCCACTGGGTGGTGACCACGCCCTCGGGCTGTTCGCGCGACACCCGGGTCATGAATTCGGTGGCGTCGGCCAGGGTGGTGCCGGGATTCAGGTCGGCCGAGATCGAAATGGCCCTCTGCCGGTCCAGCCGACGCCGGTCGGGCGTGTCGCCGGAGGTCTGGGTGGTGACCACGGCGGACAGGGGCACCAGCTGCCCTGACCCGGTGGCGACATACAGGGCCTCGAGATCGCCGACGCTGCGCCGGTCGTCGCGCCGGGTCTGCAGGATGACGTCGTATTCCTGACCGCCGCGCAGATAGGTGGTGGCGCGGCGGGAGCCGAACATGGTCTCGAGCGTCCGGCCGACGGCCTGGGACGACACGCCCAGGGCGGCGGCCTTTTCCGGGTCGACGTCGACCAGCAGACGCGGGGCGTTCGGCTCATAGTTCAGCCGCGGCCGCGAGAATCCGGGGTTCTCCAGCGACGCCGCCAGCACGGGCTGCAGCCAGTTGTAGATGTCGTCGTATTCGGCGCCGGTGACGACCATTTCGATCGAGTTGGAGTTGCCGCCGCCGCGCTGGAAGGCGCCGGGGACCGAGGCGTTGACCTGGGCGTCCGTCTGGCCGCGCAGCTTGCCGTTCAGTTCCTGGGCGATCTCGTCGGCGGCCCGGTCGCGTTTGGACCAGTCGCTGAGGATCAGGCTGCCGTTGCCGGAGCTGAAACCGCCCCCGCCAAACCCGGGCGCGGAGATCAGGTAGCTGTCGGCCTCGCCGCTGGCCTTGTATTCGGCCAGGATCGGCTCGATCCCCATCATGATCCTGCGCGTGTAGTCGAAGCCGGCGCCCTCGGGCCCCTGCACCCGGATCTGCACCCGGCCGCGGTCCTCGGCCGGAACCAGTTCGTTGGGCAGGGCGAAGAACATCGCCGCCGCGCCGCCGCCGACGGCCAGCACGAGAACGGACACCCCGACGACGGCGATCCGCCTGCCCAGCAGGGCCTGAAGCGAGTTCTGGTACGAGTTGCGCAGCGCCTCCATGCCGCGGTCGACCCGGCGCGCCACCCAGCCGCCGCCCGAGGCCGGCTTGAGGATGCGCGAGGCCAGCATCGGCGACAGGGTCAGGGCCAGGAAGGCCGAGAAGGCCACGGCCGCCGCGATGGCCGCCGCCAGCTCGACGAACAGACGACCGACATAGCCGGGCAGGAACAGCAGGGGCGCGAAGACGGCGAGCAGGACGATGGTCGTGGCCACGACGGCGAAGAACACCTGCCGGGCGCCCCGCTCGGCGGCCACCAGCGGCGGTTCGCCGTGGTCGAGGCGGCGCTGGATGTTCTCGGTCACCACGATGGCGTCGTCGACCACCAGACCGATGGCCAGGACCAGGGCCAGCAGGGTCAGAAGGTTCAGGGAGAAGCCAAGGGGCGCGAGGATGATGAAGGTGGAGAGCAGGCAGATCGGGGCCACGATCGACGGGATGAAGGCCGCCCGCATGCTGCCCAGGAAGATGAAGTTCACCAGCGCCACCAGCGCAAGGGAAATGCCGATGGTGATCCAGACCTCCTCGATGGCGTGGGAGGTGAAGACCGAATTGTCCGAGCCCACGACCAGTTCGGCGCCCGCCGGGAGGCTGGGACGGACCTGCTCCAGCATGTCCCTGACGCCCTTGGAGATGGCCAGGTCGTTGGACTGGGCCTGACGGGTGACCGCGAGGCCGATCTGGTCCTGGCCATTGCCCCGGAACAGGCGGCGATCCTCGGCCGGAGCCTCTTCGATGCGGGCGATGTCGCCCAGCCGGGTGACATAGCCGGACTGGCCCTGGATCGCGCCCGAGGCGCCGCTGGGCAGGGCCGTGGCGGCGGAGGCCGCACCCGTCGTGGCCGCGGCCGCGCCGCTGGAGCCGCGCGTGCCGATGGGCAGCTGGCGGAAGTCCTCGGCCCGGGCGTAGGTGCGGGCGACGCGGACGGTGTAGTCCTTCTGGCCCGACTCCAGCTGGCCGGCCGGCAGTTCGACGTTCTGGGCCGTCAGGGCGGTCTCGACGTCGGTGACGGTCAGGCCGCGCGCCGCGAGGGCGGCGGCGTCCAGCCAGATGCGCATGGCGTAGCGCTGCTCGCCGTAGATCTGGACCTGGGCCACGCCGGGCACTGTGGCCAGACGGTCGATCAGATAGCGGTCGGCGTAGTCCGTCAGCTCGAGCCGGTTCATCGTGCTGGAGCGCAGGAACAAGATCATGATCGGCTGGCTGTCGGTGTCGGCCTTGGACACTTCCGGCGGCTGGGCCTGATCGGGCAGGCGGCCGACGACGCGGGACACGCGGTCGCGGACGTCGTTGGCCGCGTCGTCGATATTGCGGTCCAGCGAGAATTCGATCGAGACGTTCGACCGGCCGTCGCGGCTGGACGAGTTGATGCGCTCGACGCCCTGGATGCCGGCGATCTGCTGTTCGATCGGCTCGGTGATCCGGCTTTCTATGACCTCGGCCGAGGCGCCGGCGTAGCTGGTGCTGACCGAGACGATGGGCGGGTCGACGTCCGGCAGCTCGCGGACCGGCAGGAAGAAGAAGGCCGCCGCGCCGATCACGCACAGGACGATGGCGGCCACCGCCGCGAAGACGGGGCGGCGGACGGCGAGATCGGACAGCATCATTGGGCGGCGCCCCGGGCCGGAGCGGCGCCGGCCGGGCGGCCTGCCCCCTGCCCTCGACCACCGCCCTGGCCGGCGACCCTGACGGGCGCGCCGGGCTGGATGCGGTTCAGGCCCGAGCCGACGATGCGGTCGCCCGCGTTCAGGCCGGAGACGATCTCGACGAAGCCGCCCTCGACCGAGCCGGTCTCGACCTCGACCCGCTGGGCGGTGGAGCCCTTGTCGCCGCGTGCGATGCGATAGACGAAGGCGCCGTCGCCTTCGTACTGGACCGCGGCTTCGGGCGCGGCGGGCGCGGTGCGCTGGCCCTGCTGGACGGCGACGCGGACGGCCATGCCGGGCCGGATGCGATAGCCCGGATTGGGGATTTCGGCGCGGGCGGTGACGGCGCGGGTCTGTTCGTTGATGCGGGTGTCGATCAGGGCGATGCGGCCGGTGAAGACCTCATTCCCATAGGCGTCGATGGTGGCCCGGATCGGCGTCCCGGCGCGCAGCACGCCCAGATAGCGCTCGGGCACCGGGAAATCGACGCGCACCACGTCGATGTCGTCCAGGGTGGTGATGATCCCGCCCGGATTGACCAGGGTGCCCGCCGTCACCGAACTGAGGCCCAGAACGCCGGCGAACGGGGCGCGGATCAGCCGGTCGCCGCGGCGCGCCTGGGCGGCCGACAGCGAGGCGCGCGCCGTGGAGAGGGCCGTCTCGGCGTCCTCGGCTGTCACGCGGGGGGCGATGCCCTTGTCGGCGAGGGCCTTGTAGCGGTCATACTGGCGCTGGGCCTGGGCGACCTGGGCCCGCGCCTCGATGATGCCGGCGTCTTCCTCGCGCGCCTGCAGTTCGACCAGGGGCGCGCCCGCCGCGACCCGCTGGCCGTCGGTGAACAGGACGCGGGTGATCAGTTCGCTGGTGGACGAGGTGATGTTGACCGACCGGCGGCCGCGCGCGACGCCCAGCACCCGGATCTCGTCGGTGAAGGACCGGGCGCCGATGACGGCTTCGGACACGGTCTGGCCGCGTCCGCCGCCGGGGCCGCCGCGGCCTCCGGGACCGCCGCCGGCCTTCTCGTCCCCGGCGAAGGCCATCTTCAGCACGACGGCCACGACCATCAGGCCCAGCAGGACCGCGGCGGCGGCGAGGAAGAAGTGGCGTTTGATCACTCGGGCGCTCTCTGGGCAGGGGAAACGAGCCGACTTAGCCGCTGACGCCGTCGACGCAAACCAAAGTGATTGAAACGGGGGCGGATCGGGTTTCCGTCGCGGGAGAGGCGCGCCCCTGTGTCGCGGTCAGAACCGTCGCCAGAGGGCGATGACGGGGCCGCCGCTTTCCGGCGTTTCCCGGCCCGCGACGGCCTGGCGCCAGCCGGCCTGCAGGCTCCAGTCGCCGAGATCGCGGACCACCGAGGCCTCGACCGACAGCCAGCGCGGACCGCCGTCGTCGGCCTGCCCGCCATAGGCCTGGGCGAGGACCATCCAGTCGTCGGTGAAGTGCGCGCCCGCCGTGGCGTCGATGCGGATCTCGTCGGGCAACCCCTGGCCCATGCGGCGGGCGGCCTGCAGTTCCACGAAACCGCCCGTGGGAGCCCAGCTGCCGTTCCAGCCGTCGAACGAGCGCCCGATCGAGCCGCGCAGCTCCCAGTCGCTGTCGCCCTGGCCCGGCGCGGCGTAGCCGGCGTTGCGGCCCTCGCCGCCGTCGGCGTAGCCGGCGTAGAGGCTGGCGGCCGTCCGGTCGTCGCGCCACGCCTGCCAGGTCACGCCGATCTCCACCGGTCCGCGCCCGTCGTAGTCCACAAACGCGTCCTCGCCCGACTGCCAGTCGCCCTTGAGCTGGAGGGTGAAGCGCTCGGTCAGGCCGTATTCGGCGAAAACGCCGAGAGAGCTGTCGCGCCGTTCGGCGGGCAGGTCCGCCAGCGAGCCGTCCGGAGCGAAGCCGCGGTCGGCGCGCATGTCCTCGTACTTCAGAATCATCTGCCCATGGCCCTCGGGCTGGGTCCACGGACCCGCGTGGGCCGCGCCCGCCGCCGCGAGGGCCGCCAGTCCGATCAGCAGCCCCCCGGCCGACCTCATGGTCTCTGGCTCAAGCGTCGTAGCCCGGGGATTTCCGGTCGAGCATGCGCAGGGCGCCGGGCCAGGCCAGACCCGAGATGAAGCCGATCCCCTTGCCCTGTTCCTTCGTCTCGGCCTGGGCGGCGTCAGGGGCGAACAGCACATG
>Ga0233425_10003696_pt1 | contig 27174 bp, 27 predicted proteins | sample Watercolumn_Towu_2_FD_181712 | JGI IMG/M metagenome (GOLD analysis project Ga0233425, IMG submission 181712) | Freshwater microbial communities from Lake Towuti, South Sulawesi, Indonesia - Watercolumn_Towuti2014_140_MG | ecosystem: Environmental > Aquatic > Freshwater > Lake | place...
TGCAATTGCTGTGGGCCGCCACCAGCTTCTCGTATCGCCTCTTCAGCCGAGGCTCAAGGTCTAACCAATCCGATGCATACTATTCATTTTCGCCCACTTCCCGACTTGTGTAGATACCTATGCCCTCCGGGAGAGGGTTGGGGTGAGGGAAACCGGCCATGGCGCGAGTGCTTTCATGGTCCGGGGTGGCACGAGTGCCATGACCGGTTAGGCATAACAATCTTGTGGGACTCGCTACGCTCCTGCCGAAGCTGCGGCGCGGAACCGCTCACCGTGCCGGCTTGTCGGCGTCGCCCGCTCCTACCATCACCGTCTGCAGCCGGGCCGGGTCGATGCGGGCCTTGAAGGCGCGCTGAATGTCCGCGGTAGTCACCGCCTCCACCTTCTGCACGAAGGTGTCGAGATAATCCAGCGGCAGGCCGTAGAAGGCGATGGACGCCACCTGCTCGGCCAGCTTCTGGTTGCTGTCCAGCCGCATCGGGAAACCGCCGGTGATGTTTTGCTTGGAGGCCGTCAGTTCCTTGTCGGTGGGACCCTTGGCGATGAAATCCCCCAGCGTCTTTTGCAATACCTTGAGCGCCTCGGCGGCGGTCTCGTTCTTGGTCTGCAAGCCCATCATGAAGGGCCCCAGCTGGCGGTAAGGATAGAAATAGCTGTAGGCGCTGTAGGAGAGGCCGCGCTTTTCCCGCACCTCGTCGGAGATCTTCGACACCAGCCCGCTGCCGCCCAGGATATGGTTGCCCACATAGAGCGGAAAGTAGTCGGGATCGCCGGTCTTCATGCCCGGCAGGCCGCTGTAGATATGGGTCTGAGCGGAGGGGAAGGCCTTCTTGACCGAATTGGCGGAGGCCGGCTGCGGTACCTCGGGAATGGCCGGCGGTGCGCCGCCCGCCGCCATCCCGGCCAACAGACCGTCGGCGATGGACTGGGCCTTGGCGCGGTCGACGTCGCCGACGATCACCACCAGGGCATTGGCCGCCACGTAGTACTGCCGGTAGAAGCGCTCCAGGTCATCGCGGGTCAGTTTCTCCACCGTGTCGATATCGCCGTCCTTGGGATGGGCGTAGGGATGGTCGCCGTACATCGTCCGAAAGAAGGCGATGCCGGCCAGGTCGGCGGGGGATTCCTCGCGCTGTTTCAGGCCCACCAACAGGTTCTTCTTCTCCCGCTCGAAATCCGCCGGATTGAAGGTCGGGTTCACCAGGATTTCGTGGGCGGTCGAGAGCGCCACGTCGAGCAGCTTGGGCTCGGTGAGGGAACGCAGGGTCAGGAAGGCGGAATCCCGCGAGACGCCGGTGGAGAGCCGCGCCCCGACCCCTTCCAGGCGCTGGGCGATGGCGTCGGCGTTCCAGCTGCCGGCACCGGTGTCCAGCACGCCGGCGGTGAGGGTGGCCACCCCGAACTGCTGGCCGTCGCGGGCGCTGCCAGCATCGAACACCACCCGCACGTCCACCAGGGGCAGGCCCTCGGTGGGCAGGAAGTAGACCCGGCTTCCGTTGGCGCCGGTCCAGTGCTGGATCTTGGGGCCGGCCAGGACCTGGCTGGCGGCCAGCAGCAGGGCTAGACCAAAAATACGCATCAGCGACTTAGCGGACATGCTGGCCTCCCTGGGGTGCACGGTCTTCCGGCGCCACCGTGCCTTCGGGGATGGGCAAGGGTTCCAGATAGCCCACGCTCAGATAGTCTTCCACCAGATATTTCCGGGCGACCTTCTGGATCTGCTCCGGGGTCACCGCATTCACCTTGTCCACATACTCCTCCACGGTCTTCCAGCTCAGCCCCACGGTCTCCGCGGTACCCAGCTGCATGGCCTGATAAAAAATCGAATCGCGCTCGTACACCTTGGATGCCAGCACCTGGGCCTTGACCCGGTCCAACTCCTCTTGGGCGACCGGCTCGTCCTGGATCTTCCGGACTTCCGCCAGCAAGGCCTTCTCCAGGAACTGCAGGGTCTTGCCCTGCACCGGAGTGCCTTCGATCATGAACAGCGATGGCAGCCGCGAATACAGGTCGTAGCCCGCCCCTACCGCGGCGGCGATCTGCTGGCCGCGCACCAGCCGGCTTTCCAGGCGGGCACTGTTGCCGCCGTCGAGGATGCCGGCGGCCACTTCCAGGGCGTAGGGCTCCCATTCCTCAGCGGCGCCCTTCAGCACCGGTACCTTGTAGCCCATGGCCAGGTAGGGCAGCTTGGCCGGCACCCGCACGATCATGCGGCGGATGCCCAGCTGCTCGATCTCGCTGCGCGGCTTCACCGGCGGCAGCACGCTGGGCTTGAGGGGGCCGAAGAACTTGCGGGCCAGCTGATAGACCTCCTGCGGGTCCACATCGCCCACCACCACCAGGGTGGCGTTGTTGGGGGCGTACCACTGGCGATACCACTCGGTCAGGTCGGCGACGGTCAGCCCGGCGACATCGTCGGGCCAGCCGATCACCGGGTTCTTGTAAGGCCCGTTGGAATAGGCCAGGGCGTCGAACTGCTCGGCCAGCTTGGCGCGCGGCTGGTCGTCGGTGCGTAGCCGGCGCTCTTCCAGCACTACCTGGTGCTCCTTGTCGAACTCCGCCGGCAGGATTTTCAGGTTGCGCATGCGGTCGGCTTCCAGCTCGAAGCTGACCTTCAACCGGGATTTCTCCAGGGTCTGGAAATAGGCGGTGTAATCCTGCCCGGTGAAAGCGTTTTCACTCCCCCCGTTTGCTGAGATAATGCGGGAAAACTCTCCCGGTGGATGCTTCTCCGTGCCCTTGAACATCATGTGTTCGAGCATGTGGGAAAGCCCGGTTATTCCGTCGTGTTCGTAGCTCGCTCCCACCTTGTACCAGACCTGGGATACGGCGACCGGCGCCCTGTGATCCTCCTGAACCAGGATCTTGAGCCCGTTGTCCAGCTTGAACTCCGACACCTTGGGCGGAGCCGCCTGGACGGCGAAAGGCGCCGCCAGCATCAGGCAGCCGAGCCTGCGTAACGTCAGCATGTGTGTGCATCTCCTTGGGTTGAAACCTGTTGTTGACCGGACGCGCCACCGGGCGCTGCGGTCTGCTTGAAGCGCTATTGTAAACGAACCCATTGTGTCGATGATGAGCTCCAAAACCTCCGAGAAACTGGTTGCCACCCTGTCCTGGAAGACTTATCTGGGGCTGTGCAAGATCAACGTGGTGGGGCACATCGTGTTCACGGCCATCATCGGGATGTTCCTGGCGGTGCCGGGCTGGCCGCCGCTGGAACCCGCGATCTGGGGCAGCATCGGCATCGGCCTGGCCGCAGCCTCGGCGGCGGCGCTGAACCACTATCTGGACCGCCGCCACGACGCCGAAATGGCCAGGACCCAGAAGCGGCCGCTGCCGCTGGGTCAGATCAGCCCGGTGCGGGTGGTCGCCTTCGCCGTCGTGCTGTGCCTGGTCTCCATGGCGCTGCTGACCCTGTTGGTCAACCCGTTGACCGCGGTTCTGACGTTTTTATCCCTGGTGGGCTATGCCTTCATCTACACGGTCTATTTGAAGCACGCCACCCCCCAGAACATCGTGATCGGCGGGGCCGCCGGCGCGGCGCCGCCGGTGCTGGGCTGGTGCGCGGTGACCGGCGAGGTCCACCCCTACGCGCTGCTGCTGTTCCTGCTGATCTTCGTGTGGACCCCGCCGCACTTCTGGGCCTACGCCATCGCCAAGCGGGACGACTACGCCAAGGTCAACATCCCCATGCTGCCGGTCACCCACGGCGTGCCCATGACCCAGCTGCACATCCTGCTCTACACCGTGCTGCTGTTCATCTTCGGCCTGTTTCCCTTCGTCACCGGCATGAGCGGCCCGGTCTACCTGGTTGCCGCCACCGCGCTGGGCGGCGGGTTTCTGTATTACGCCTGGCGTCTGAAGCAGCAGGCCGATACCCGCACCGCCATGAAGACATTCCGCTATTCGCTGGTGTATCTGGTGGGGATCTTCTCGGCGCTGCTGGTGGATCACTACATCCACTTCTAACACCGGCGCATCATCATGGTGGGGCAGACATGCCCTGCTTTAGAATGACCAGACTGATAAGGAGACTGCCACAGTCATTCACTTCAATCGAGCGCGAGGCTAATCATGAGCAGTATTGCCGAAAGGGTATTTGAAACGGTGAAGTCTCTGTCGGACGAACAGGCAGCAGAAGTACTGGATTTCGCGGAGTTCCTGAAAGTCCGACGGCTGGCGCAATTGACTGCGCCTGAAGCTGTTCAGAAACAGCGCAAAGACGAGCTGATGAGGGAATTCGCCCGATTCCAGATCGACATGTCGGATTTCAAGTTCGACCGGGAAGAAGCCAATGCCAGACGGTAGCCCGTTCCTGGATTCGAACGTGGTGCTTTACGCGTTGTAGGCCGATTTCCAACGCAAGGAACAGGTGGCCGAGCTATTGAGTGCCGGCTGTACGTTATCCACTCAGGTACTCGCTGAATCGGCCAACGTGATGCGGCGTAAGCTCCGTTGCCGAATTGACGAGATTGAATGTTTTCACAGCACGCTATTGAACGGCAGTAGGCTGCAGCGGATCGAGGTGGAAACGATCAAGCTGTCGCTGCGAATAGCGGATCGCTATGGATTTTCCGTATACGATAGCTTGATCGTGGCGACCGCACTGGAAGCCGGTTGTTCGACGCTTTACAGCGAAGACATGCAGCATGGGCAGCTGATCGAGAACCGGCTGAGGATAATCAACCCGTTCCCGGCTTCCGGCGGCTGATACCTCCGATTATGGCAACAGGGAACGGGCCAACCTCCCATTCCACGCAAGCGGTCGACTACGATCTTCCGCCTTACCCAAGATCGGCTTCCCTAAAGATCGCCCACACATGGCAGTTGGCGTGATGCGCTTCCGGGTATTTCTTCCGCAACTCCTCCTGAATTTCCCGGGCCCGCGGCAGCCGAGTCAGCAATCCCCTGGAATTCAATTCGGTGATGTCCAAGACATCGGGAAACCCGCCGCAATTGGTTAGCGCACTGGCGCCGCCTTGGACATCGACCAGGTCATAGCCAACGAACTCGAAGCGACCCAACGCCTGCGGCAAGGCTGGATGCTCGGTGGGATTTCGATAGACGCAGAGCAGATTCCTGTCTTCGATCGCCGTCAGTTGCCGGCGGAGGAAAGCGAGATCGGTGAAGAAGTTCAGCATGAAATCTTCGTTGACGATATACGGCCAGTATTCGTCCTTGATCTCGGACAACACCGTCGGACAGAGCATGGAATCGAGCGAGACGATTTCATCCGCCTGGCATAGGCCGGACCAACTCCTGTAGTTCTCCCACGCGCTGCCCTTGCCCGGACCGAACTGTTCGGTGGCGATGAACCAGGGTTGCACTTGAACCAGGGACTGCACTGTCAGTTCTATCCGGAAAGATTGGTAGGGCAGCTCAGCATACCCCTGGATTAAGAAATTCGAGGGGTGCGCAGCCAGGAATCGCCGCCGGTACCCTGCCGGGCCCAAGCTTTTTCGGGAAATACGCACACCGGGACTGCCTTCACAGCCGCAAAGCGCTATAGTTAGCGCCGCTTATAAGGATACCCAGAACCACCACCTCCGGACCGCAGAAACCTGAGCGTCGACCACCCACGGCCCCCCTGTGACTGATCGGAAATCCATAGAATTCGTCGGCTCCTACACCCGATCGCGGACCGCCGTGGCGTTGCCCGTAGGCCAGGAATGCGTGGTGGGGATGGATGCCGGTTGCGCGGTGGTTCTGGAAGGCCCGGATGTGCAGCCCCGCCACGCGCGGTTGCGGGTGGCCGGCGACGGTCTCCAGGTGACCCCGCTGGATGGCGCGCCGGTCGCGGTGAACGGCCATCCGGTCTTCGGTCCCACCGCCCTCAACGACGGCGACTGGCTGTCGTTGGGCGCCTCCCTGTTCCAGGTCAAGCTGCCGCAGCCGGCCACGGTACCGGCCAAGGCCAAGCCGCCGCTGGCGGTTCTCACCATCGGCCGGCTCGCCCAGTGCGACCTGGCTATCCCCTCGCCCCTGGTATCGCGCGAACATGCCCGGCTCCATTGCCTGGCTTCCGGGGTGGAGATGGAAGACCTTGGCAGCACCAACGGCACCTTCGTCAACGGCCAGCGCATCGCCGGCCGGGTGCAGCTCAACCAGGGCGACCGCATCGCCATCGCCTCCTTCGGCTATCTGTTTACCGGCGAGTCGCTGGAGCCCCTCGAAACCTCCGGGCGAGTGCGGGTCGAGGTGCGCGGATTGTATAAAGAGGTGGTCGACCGTTCTTCCAAGCAGCCGCGGCGGCTGCTGGACGACCTCAGCCTGGTGATCGAACCGGGCGAGTTCGTGGTACTGTTCGGCACCAGCGGCTCCGGCAAGTCCACCCTGCTGGATGCCCTCAACGGCCGCCGTCCCGCCACCGGTGGCCAGGTGCTGTACAACGGCGCCGATTTCTACGGCAGCTACGACGCCTTCCGTGCCGCCATCGGCTATGTGCCGCAACAAGACATCGTCCACCGCAAGATCACCGTGGAGGATGCGCTGAAATACACCGCGCGCCTGAGGCTGCCGCCCGATACCTCCGACCAGGAGATCGGCGAATACATCCGGCGGGTGCTGGACAAGGTGGAGCTGGGGGAAAAGGCGCGGTTGCCCATCGACACCCCGGCGCCCCTGAGCGGCGGCCAGCTGAAGCGGGTGAGCCTGGCGGTGGAACTGGTGGCCAACCCCAACATCCTGTTCCTCGACGAGGTCACCAGCGGCCTCGATGCCGGTACCGACAAGCGCATGATGCGGCTGTTCGCCGACCTGGCGGCGGACCAGAAGACCGTCATCTGCGTCACCCACACCCTCGAAAACATCGACGTCTGCCACCTGGTGGTGCTGCTCCACAAAGGCCGGCTGGTGTATTACGGCCCGCCCGGCGAGGCGGCAGGCTATTTCGGGCTGAAGCGACTGTCGGACGTCTACGAGCTGCTGGAATCCAGCCCCGCCAACGAGTGGGCCGAACGTTTTCTGCAGTCGCGCCAGTACCAGACCTATGTGGTGGGCCGGCTCGGCAACGGCGGCGGCGCGGCTGCCGGCGAGACCACCCATACCGCGCTGCTGCCGGGCTCCCGCGCACCCTGGTTCGACTGGCGCCAGGGATGGACCTTGATGCGGCGCTACTTCGACCTGATCCTGTCGGACCGCAAGAATTTGCTGATCCTGCTGCTGCAGGCTCCCCTCATCGCCCTGGTGATCGGCCTGGTGTTCAGCACCGAGGGCCTTCCGCCGGCGCGGGCGGCGGCGGAGAGCACCATCTCCTTCATCCTGGTGCTGTCGGCGATCTGGTTCGGCACCCTCAACTCGGCCCGGGAACTGGTGAAGGAGCTGCCGATCTATTTGCGGGAGCGCTCGGTGAACCTGGGGATCGCCCCCTACCTGGCCAGCAAGCTGGTTCCCCTGGCGGTGCTGTGCCTGCTGCAATGCCTGCTGCTGCTGGGCATCGTATCAAGCCTGGTGGACCTGCCCGGCAATTTCGCGGTGCGCACCGCCGCGCTGTTTCTGACCGGCATGGCGGCGACCGCCATGGGACTGGCGGTGAGCGCCTTCGTCGACAGCAACGACAAGGCGGTGGCGATGGCGCCGATTCTGCTCATCCCCCAGGTGGTGCTGGCCAACGCCATCGTCCAGCTGGGCAAGACCGGGCTGTGGGTCGCCAAGTCCAGCATGGTTTCGTTCTGGGCACTGGACGCCATGAAGACTACCCTCAGCGCGGAGAGCCGGGCGGTGCGCGACCTCACCGGCCAGCTGATCGTCCCCATCAGCGGCCAGTTGGGCGGCGACCTGGCCATGGTGGCGCTGATGGGTGGCGTGTTCTTGAGTATCGCCGTGCTGGGCCTCAGGCTCAAGGACCGCCGCCAATGACCGCCGGAGACTATCTATGACCGCATCCGAGCCGCAGGACGTCCGCGTCTGTCCGTCCTGCGGCACCGTCAACCACCTCGCCGACCTGCCCGCGCGGGAATACCGCTGCGGCAAGTGCCGGCAGGAAATGGCCCACCTCGATTTCACCGGCAACGGCTCGATCCGCGGGGTATTCGGCTGGCTGTGCTCGGAAGGCGACGTCATCGCCGGCCGCTACCGGGTCAAGTCGGTGCTCGGCAAGGGCGGCTTCGGCGCCACCTATCTGGTGGAGGACCTGCGCCTCAACGGCAAGCGCAGGGCTCTGAAGGAAGTGCCCAAGCTGATGTTCGACGAGTACGAGACCACCCTGCTGAGCCGGCTCAACCACCCGGCCATCCCGGACATCATCGACCGCACCGAAAAGAACGACATGATGTATCTGGTGCTGGAATTCGGCGGCAGCCGTACCCTCGGCAGCGAGCGCAAGAGCGCCCCGGACGGGCGCCTGCCCCAGTCGCGGGTGCTGCCCTGGATGCGCCAGCTGTGCGACGTGCTGATCTATCTGCACACCCAGGACCCGCCCATCATCCACCGCGACCTCAAGCCGGACAACGTGCTGCTGGACGAAAACGGCCGCATCATGCTGATCGACTTCGGCATCGCCAAGGAGTCCGACCCCAGCACCATGACCCGCACCCTGGGGCGGGCGGCGACCCACGGCTTCAGTCCGCCGGAACAGGCCATGGGCACCGGCACCGACCAGCGCTCGGACATCTACGCCCTGGCCGCCACCCTCTACGCCCTGCTCACAGGCAAGAACCCACCCGCGGCCCACGAGCGCATCGCCGGCAAGGACTTGGTGCCGCCCTCCCAGGTGGTGCCCGGGATTTCGCCGTTGCTGGACCAGGCCCTGCTCAAGGCGTTGAATCTCAACGTCAACCATCGCCAGCAGACCATGCAGGAGTTTGCCCTGGCCCTGGAGGCGGTCGACACGGGCGCGGGACCGAAGTCGCAGCCTACCTTGCAAGACAGCGAGCGCACGGTCGCGGTCAGCCCACAGGCGGCTACCGTGCGCAGCTCCCCCAGCCTGAAACTGCCGGGCGCACCGACCGCCGCGGCATCCGGCCGCGTGACGCCGGCGTCCATCGCCATCCCTTACGCAGCACCTAGGCGCAACCCGCTGCTTCCGATCGCAATCGGGGTTGCGGCGGTGGCAGCGCTGGCGATCGCCGCTTATCTGTTTTGGCCCAAGCAGGAAGAACCGCCAGCCCCGCCGGTCGCCGCACAACAGCCCGCCGCTCCGGCTGCGCCGCCGGCCGCGACCCTGCAAGCTCCGGTGGCGACGCCGCCGCCGCAGCCCGCGGTCACCGCCCAGCCGCCGGCACTGCCGACCCAGCAGATTCCCGCCGTCATCCCTCAGCCGCCGGTGGCCCCGCCCACGGTGGCGGTTCCGACCCAGCCGGTCGCTCCGGTGGCCCCGCCGACTGCGCCGCAGCCGGTGCAGACACCGGTGCGGGCGGCGGATTTCCTCAAGGGCCGGGAGCCCGATCCGGTGCCGGCCTACGAGCCGCCGCGCACCGTGGAACCGCGCCGGGCGACCGCTCCCAAACCCCGGCGCGAACCGTCGGCGGCCAGCTCTTCCTCCGGCTCGTCGTCCAGTTCCGAACCCGTTTTCACCATCCAGAGGGAGGGCAGCCGCCGCACAGACTGACACCGGGCCGCCGCCGCCGCGCCACCGGACCCGAACCATCACCCAACCCTAAGGACCCAAAAACGGAGATGCCGCAATGCCTACGACTTTGACCGCCGCCCCATCGTCCCGCAGAAATCCGGCCTGGATGCTGGTGTCGGCCCTGCTCTCGCTGCTGCTGATGAGTGCAGCGGCCCAGGCCGAGCCCGGCGCCTACGGGCTCAAGATCTTCAAGGTGAATTATGGCCTCTACCCCTACGTGCGGGTCTACTTCCGCACCTTCGACCAGAACCAGCAACCTTTGGTCAACCTCAACGAGATGAACATCGGGCTGATGGTCAAGGGCAAGGCCTACGATCCCATGAAGCGCCAGTTCATGATCCAGCCCATCCGGCAGACCCAGGAGGCCACCCGCACGGTGATCGTGCTGGATGCCAGCCGCTCCATGGCCGGCCTTCCCTTCGAGGCGGCGCTGCGGGCCAGCGCCCGCTACATCGACTCCAAGCGTCCCCAGGACGAGGTGGCCATCCTGTCGATCCGCGACACCAAGGATGGCTACGACCTGGTGTCCAATTTCGAACGCGATCCCGGCGCCTTGGGCCGGCGCTTGATGGATGTCCGCGCCGACGGCATGAAGACCCGGCTGTACGACAGCATCGGCGCCGCCATGCAGATGTGCGGCATGACCACTCAGGGGGTGGCCTCGGCGGGGCCTGAGAGCCACGTGGTATCCTGCGCCATCGTGGTGTTCTCCGACGGCCTCGACGAGGGCAGCGCCCTGTCGCGGGAAGAGCTGAACACCCGCATCACCAATCTCCCCATCCCCGTCCCGGTCTACTCGCTGGCCTACTCCCGGATCAGCCAGAAATACTTCAAGAACCTGGAATCCATTTCCAAGAACTCCTTCGGCATCTATTACCTCATCGGCGAAGCAGTGGAGCGCATGCAGGCGACGGTGGAGCAGGTCCAGAACGTCATCCAGAGCGACTACGTGGTGACCTTCCGCTCCTATGTGCCGGTGGACGGCGAGGAACACTCCTTCAAGCTGGGGGTGGAATACCCCTCCGGCAGCGGCAAGTTCAACTTTGAGAACGCCAAGTTCGAAGCCATCGAAGCCCCCCCCGTGCCTGCCATCGCCCAGCTGATCCAACAGCTGAACCAGGCCATGCCGCCGCTGCCCTACGGCATGACTTCGCCCTATTTCGACAAGCCCGGCGCCGACGTACCCGCCGCCGCTCCTGCGGGAATCCCGCAGATCAATCCCGGCTACCCCGGCGCAGCCGGAGCGCCCAATTAACCCGTCAGTCAACCCAAGGAGAAGCATCATGTCGACATCCATCAAGCTCAAAGTCGTTTCCGCCTTCGTCGTGCTGCCGCTGCTGTTCGGCGGCTGCGCCACCCAGCAGGGCAAGGACCAGGCCATGGGCGCCGCCGGCGGCGCTGTGGGTGGTGCTGCCCTGGGCTGCCTGACCGGCTTCCTGGCCAGCGGACGCGCCAGCGGTTGCGCCACCGGCGCCGCCATCGGCGGTGCGGTCGGCGCGGTGGCCGGCTGGGGCGCGGTCAAATTGTCCCAATACCAGGCCGAGCAGGTGCGCTCCGCCCAGGTGGACCAGCGCATGTACGGCCTCACCAAGCCGGTGGACAGCGTCCAGGTGAAGATCCGCAAGGGTTCCAGCATGCCCACCACGGTCGCGCCGGGAGACACCGTCAAGCTGACCACCGACTATTCGGTGATGCTGCCGCCGAGCGTCCCCTCCACCAACGTTTCCGAGACCTGGTCGCTGAAGAAGGACGGCAAGGTGCTGACCGAACTGCCGGCGGCGGCCGTACAGCGGGCTTCCGGCGGCTGGGCGGCGGACGGCAGCATCCCCCTGCCCAAGAACACCAATGCGGGGACCTATGTGGTCGAACACAAGGTCCAAGCGGGCAACAGCTACGATACCGACGAATCCACCTTCGTCGTGACCAAGTAAGGAGGAAGCCGCCTCCGTACCCCGCAGGGCGCGGAGGCGGCCTGGGATTCGCCCTCCGAAAGCCGGGCGCGCCCGGCCCGCATCCACTCGAAGTCTTGCGCCCCAGCCGACCGATCATGAAGCCTCAACGCGCCCATCCCGCTGGCGGACCGTCCGGATCAGGGAAAATCATGTCGTTGGTTCTGCTGGCGGCCGCTGCGCTGGCCCAGCCTGAATCGGCGCCGGCCGCGCCGGGCAGCTGCTACGGCGAACAGCAGAATGCCCAGGCCATGCGCCAACGCATCGAGCGGGAATGGCCGCTGCGCAGCAGCGGCGATCCGCTCAACCGCTATCTGCAACAACTCGCCGACCGGCTGGCGCGGGGCAGCGCCGGTGGCGGCCGCTTCAACTGGTCGGTGATGGTCGCCCGCAATCTGGCGGCCAATGCCTTCTCCATCGGCAACGGCACCATGGTCGTCACCGAGGGAGTATTCAGCCTGGCCGACAACGAATCGGAAATCGCCGCCGTACTGGCTCACGAGATGGGTCACGAACTGTCCGGGCACTTCTGTGCATCCTCGGAGATGGAAAGCGAAGGCGGCTGGTTCGGCGTATTTTCTTCCCGCGAGGTGCGTCGCCAAGGGGTGGGCTCGCTGATCCAGGAACTGGACCCGGCCAAGGAGATCCAGGCCGACCGCATCGGCGTCTCCATCCTCAGGGCTGCCGGCTACGATCCGCGCGCGATGCTCAATGTAGCCCGCCGGCTGCATGTGGACGGCGGCGCCGAATCGGCCGGACAGAGCCGCATCCGGGCGCTGGAGCAAGAACTGAAGGGGGCGGTGCCGGCGAGCCCGCGCGACTCCGCGGAATTCCACACCATCAAGCGGATGGCGGCCGAACAGCAGGGCAGCCGTTGATCCTAGGGACATGTCTAGGAACAAATTCCCGATTTTCGGATGCTCTTGATAGGGGCGCTCATTCGCCGGGGGCGATGAAAATCGCCCCTACCCCCTATGAATCCGGAAAGTTATTTGCAGCCACATCCTAAATTCGGCAGTTGCCATGTCCCCGAAGTGCTCCAGGCCCTCATCTCCGGCCCTTCTCCCTCAGGGAAAAAGCAGCAAAGGCTCTCACCCAGGGAGAGTGGTAGACCAAGGCGCTCCCTTCGCAACTTTGACGAAAATCGGAGGCTAAGATGAAAACCGTCCTATGGGTCCTCGTGGTGGTCTGCCTGGCGGGACTACTGGCCTACACCAACCCGGACATGGAGCGTTACCAGGCCTATTGCAGCCAGGAAATCCAGCAGGAAGTCGGCACCGGCGGCGATCCTCTGACCGGAGCACTGAGCTCGCTGCTCGGCGGGTTCGCCGGCACGGTGATGGCCAGCCAGACGGTCCGCCATGACTACGTGGTCTTCAGCAGCTACGACACCGCGCTGGGCGCGGAACACATCCGCGCCATCGGCGTGCTCAACAACTTCATCATCCTCGAAAAACCGCAGCGCAAATCCCCATGACGCGCCGCCGTCACCCCAGCCAACGCCCCGGAGGAACCACACCGTGACAGCGATCGACTTCTCCTGCGCGAGCCACTCGGGGCTCGTGCGGGATCACAACGAGGATGCCTACCTGGCCGAGCCCGAGCTCAAGCTGTGGGCGGTGGCCGACGGCATGGGCGGCTACGAGGGCGGTGAGGTGGCCAGCGCCATCGTGGTCCGCGAACTGGCCCGCCGCATCGGTGCCGGCTGCAGCCTGGTCGATGCCGTCCACGCCAGCCACCAGGCCATCGTAGAGGCTGTGGCGCGGGGTGAAGGGGCGCCGGCAATGGGTTCGACGGTGGTCGCCGCCCGTTTCGACGGCAACCGTTACCAAGTCGCCTGGGTCGGCGACAGCCGCGCCTATTTGTGGAACGGCACCGGGCTGCGGCAACTCACCCGCGATCATTCCTACGTTCAGCTGCTGCTGGCCGCGGGCCTCATCGGTGCCGAGGAACTGGCCACCCATCCCAACCGCAACGTCATCCTCCAGGCACTCGGCGTGGGCGGCCCCGACGGGGCTCCGCTCCAGGTGGATCTGATCGACGAGCGATGGCGCGACGGCGACACCCTGTTGCTGTGTTCCGACGGTCTCAGCGGCGAGGTGCCGGATACGGCCATCGCCGACATCCTGGGGAGCGAAACCGACAACCGGGTGAGGACGGACAGGTTGGTCGCGGCGGCGCTCGAGCACGGCGCCCGCGACAACGTCACGGTGGTCGTCATCTCGGCCTGACGCCGGGTGGGCGACGGCATTCGCGCCATCGCCGCGGCGCGGCCTCCGAAGAATGGAGCGGTCACGCACCCGCCACGGGGCCGGAATAAGGGGTTGGCCACCAATAACTTCCCGATCCTTTCCTGAGGGAGGGGGCTTTAGCCCGCGCCCGGCGCCAAGTCGCGGGCTAAAGCCCCCTCCCACCAGCAAGCGCCAAGAGTCCGGGAGGTTGTTTTCTGGGCTAAGACGGCTACCCGATCCGCACAGACAGGCCGAATACGGCCGCCGCCCGCCGCCCGCCGTGTAGCGGGCCGGGCTCCCGAAAGTCGGGGGCAATCCGGACGGACAGGAAAATTACTTGACAGGGAACGCCCGAGATGGTTTTCTGTATATACAGAAATTTCGGAATCTACCTATGAAACTGACTCCGGTGATGGAAAAGTACATCCTCCATTGGGGGGAGATGGGTACGCGCTGGGGCGTCAACCGCTCGGTGGCGCAGATTCACAGCTTGCTATACCTGGCGGCACGGCCGCTGACCGCGGAGGAGATCGCCGAAACCCTGGGGATTGCCCGTTCCAACGTCAGTACCAGCCTGAAGGAACTGCAGAGTTGGGGGCTGGTACGACTACTCCATGTCAAAGGCGACCGCCGTGATCATTTCGAGGCACTGAGCGATCTGTGGGAGACCTTTTTTGCCATCGTCGAAAACCGCAAGCGCCGGGAGTTGGACCCCACCCTCAGCGTTCTTCGGGACTGTTGCCTGGATTGCGCCGACGACCGGGAGACCGCCACGGAAACCAAGCAGCGCATCGTGGCCGCTACGGAATTTCTGGAGAAACTGCTGGCTTGGTACGACCAGGTAAGACGGCTGCCGCATGCCGTCTTGCTGCGGATTCTGTCCATGGGCGCCAAGGTGGAACAGGTATTCAAGGTCGTGAAATAAACACTTGGCCCGTCATTTCTCTTTTGACAGAAATGACGGAATCGTAAGGCGTTCACGAGGAGGCAATCATGCTCGGGGTCATCGACTTACTCATCGTCCAGGGCTTGCTGGGCGCTTACGACGTTCTGTGGCATCACGAGTGGAAGGAACGGCTGCCGGAGCGGCCTCAGGCGATGTGTGAGCAGAAGCTTCACGGCAGTCGCGAGCTACTCTACGCCGTCGTGTTCATCGGCATCGCCTGGTGGGAATGGCACGGTACGCTGGCGTGGCTGCTCGCCTTCGTCTTGGTGGTGGAAATGCTGCTGACGGCTTGGGATTTCGTGGAGGAGGACCGCAGCCGCCGGCTTTCCCCGACGGAACGGGTGACCCATTTGATCCTGAGCATGAACGGGGGCGCCTACCTGGCGTTGCTGTTCTCCCATTGGCTGGCGTGGAGCCGGCAACCGAGCGGGCTGATCGCTGCCGACTACGGATTGCGGTCCTGGGCATTGACCGTCTTGGGTATCGGCGTGTTCGTCTGGGGATTGCGGGACTGCCTCAGCGGCTGGCGGCCATCCACCCAAACCGCGGCGGTGCGGGCCCGACTCGCCGGCGAGGTGTGACATGCGCATCTTCCTCACCGGAGCCTCGGGCTTCATCGGCGGACACATACTGCAGGCACTCCTCGCCTCCGGTCATGAGGTCGTCGCGGCGGTGCGCCGCCCCGACCGGTTTCCCGCACGGGAACACTGCACGGCCGTTGCGCTGGACTTTTCCCTTCCCCCGGCACCGGAACAGTGGGCAGCGCGGCTGCAGGGAATCGATGCCGTCATCAATGGTGTCGGCATCATCGGCGAAGACCGCCGCAGCCGTTTCGACGATCTCCACCATCGCGGCCCGGTCGCGTTGTTTCAAGCCTGTACCGAGGCTGGGGTACACAAGGTGATCCAGATATCGGCCCTGGGCGCCGATGACACCGCCTTCAGCCGCTACCACCGGAGCAAGAAGGCGGCGGATGATTTCCTCGCGTCTACCGACCTGGATTGGGCGATACTCCAGCCTTCCATGGTCTATGGAGCGGGCGGGGCCAGCTTCACCCTGTTCAGCGCACTGGCTGCGCTTCCTGTCGTGCCGTTGATCGGCGACGGCAGCCAGCGCCTGCAGCCGGTGCATGTGGATGATGTGGTCGCTGCGGTTCTGCGGCTGCTGCAGCCGGACTCGCCCCGCCGAATCCGTGTGACCCTGCCGGGACCCGAGGTGGTCACCCTGGCCGAACTGTTGAGCCGGCTGCGGAGCTGGCTGGGATATAGACCCGCCCCGGTCTGGCGAGTCCCCTTCGGGTTGGTGCTGACCATGGGTGAACTCGTCGGTTCGCTGGTGGCTTCCCCCCTCAACGGCGAAGCGCTGCGCATGCTGCAGCACGGCAACACCGGCGATCCGGCCGGCTTGACCCGGCTGCTGGGACACCCGCCGAAATCCTTGCAGAACGCGCTGACCGAATCGCCGGCGCGACAATCGGAACGCTGGCATGCCGGAATGTTCTTTCTCATGCCCGCACTGCGTTACGCCCTGGCTTTCCTGTGGATCTGGTCCGGCCTGACCTCCGCCCTGCTGTTTCCCCAATCCGAGAGCTACGCGCTGCTGGCGGAAGTGGGCGTCAGCGGTATTGCCGCGCCCGTCGCCCTTTACGGGCTGTCACTGCTGGATGTCGCGCTGGGCCTCGCGTTCCTGGCGCGCTACCGGGTGAAGCTGGCGGCTGCGCTGCAGGTCGGCTTGATGGTCGCGTACACGGCCATCATCGGAATCCTGCTGCCGCACTTTCTGCTGCACCCCTACGCGCCCTTGATCAAGAACCTGCCCCTCATCGTCGCCACCTGTTTAATCATCGTTACGGAGGAATCCTGATGGACATCTTTACCCTCAAGTGGATCCATATCTGCAGTTCCATGCTGCTGTTCGGCACCGGCTTGGGAACGGCCTTCTTCAAGTTCACCGCCGATCTCGGCAAGGACCTCAGGGTCATGGCCGACACCAACCGGCGGGTGGTGCTGGCGGACTGGCTGTTCACCACCCCCACCGTCATCGTCCAGCCTCTGTCCGGCTATGCCCTCGCCGTCGCTTACGGGTACCCAGCCTCCTCGCCCTGGCTGCTGGCGTCGCTGGCGCTCTATCTGCTGGCGGGCATCTGCTGGCTGCCGGTGGTCTACCTGCAGATCCGCATGCGCGACGACTGCGCCGCAGCGCTGGCCGGCGACCACGCCCTCAATCCGCGCTATTGGCAGGACGCCCGCACCTGGTTCTGGCTCGGCATCCCCGCCTTCATCGCCATGGTGGGCGTGATCTGGCTGATGGTCGCCAAACCGAGCTTCGGCTGAGGCGGGAACACGGACTGCTGCCGAACGACTTTGCTCCGAGCATCGCCGATTCCGCGGAGGAATCCCATGTCGTACGCAACCAAACCCCTGCTTCAGCGAGTACTCGGCGATGCCGCCTGGCAGCGTCTGGCACCGGCAGTCAGGCGCCACTACCGCATCCATGATCACGTCCCGGAAACCCTGGTGCTGCAGGGTGTCATGGCCGAAATCTTCCATTCACCCCTGATCAAGCCTTTACTGCTGCTGGCGCGAACGCTCGACGCCCTGGTCCCCTACCGGGGCAGCGACGTGCCGGTGGAGGTGTGCAACCGCACCGACCCCGCTCATCCCGGAGCCCTGTTCTGGCACCGGACCTTCCGCTTCCCCGAAGGCCGCGACAGCATCTTCCGTTCCCGCATGCAGGCCATGGCCGATGGGGAAATCGTCGAGCTGCTGCGGTTCGGGGTCGGCATCCACCTGCGCGTCGAAGAACGCGACGGCGCCCTGGTTTATCGCGCGCTGCGGCATTGCTGGCAAATCGGCCCCTGGCTCGTGCCCATTCCGAACTGGCTGCTGCTGGGCGATGCCACCATCGTCGAGGGCGCCGTGAGCGACGACGAGCTATACCTGGATTTTTCCATCGACCACCCCCTGCTGGGCCGCACCTTCGGCTACCGCGGCCGCTTCCGTCTGCCGCCGGCCTGACTCCCTCGGCACGGCACGGCTTAGCCCGGATTCCATCCAGGAATTTGCAACCAAGCCGCCGATTGCCTCTATAATTCACCCCACTGGGCCGGTAGCTCAGCTGGGAGAGCGCCGCGTTCGCAATGCGGAGGTCGAGGGTTCGATCCCCTTCCGGTCCACCAACACTCAAGCCGGAGAACACTCTCCGGCTTTCTTATGCCCGCTCGCAACGCCAGTTGTGGCGCGGCTTCGCAAGTTCGTCTCTTGAGCGTTGCACTGTCAGCGTCCCCGTTTTTGGCCGATTTCCGGCCTATTTTCTTCTCTGTTCTCCGTTTGTCTCTTGAGCGCTCAAGAAACACGATCCAGCATTCATGCGGGTTCCAGGGCGTCTGGTTGTAGCCGGGTGATGCATGGATTGGGCGACTGAGAATGAAAGAATGGTCCGTCCGTCAACGGTCGCAGCCGTAATCAACCGCCAGAAGCCGTTGTCACGACGCTCGACGGTGCAGCCATGAGGAGTCATCCAGACCACTTGCCGATCAGCCATTCGAACGGCCGCAGCACCCTGACAGCCAACGGTCGTTCCACCACCCAATCATCACCTCCCTGGTTTACAGAAGATGATGACGAAGGAATTTTGCTGGATATTGATGATCTCCTTGTCCCTCAGGCAGTAAAAGAGCACGGAGCCTGCTTCCGAAATCCCGTTCGCTGCGTCCATGACTTTGGCGAAGGGGCCTACCTTCTTTATTCACAGGAGGGCGAATATTGGACATCCTGACCTACAACGCTGCATCAAGGTAAGCCAGGCAGAGAGCGGTGAACGCTAAACGTCCACCAGCCGCAAGGAAAAATACCGGCTGATCGCCTGAAAGTCGCGATCTTTGCACAGAATGGTTCGCCTATCCCGGATGCAAAGCTGAGCGATCACACAATCGATCGTGGATCGAATCGTGTAACCTCTGGACCGGCAATCCCGGTAAATCCCGGCGGCCGCGATGTAATCCGATCGGTCCGGTTCCTGGACGTATTCGAAAGCATCCAGCAATCCTGCGATTCGGGCCGCCTCAGATTCACTTCGGAGCCCCAACAGGATTTCCGTCCATACCAACCCGGGTAGAGCGATGGACTCGGCGTCGGCGATCGCCTGGGCAAGCCGATCGGCCTGTGGAGAGGCGTGACCATTGAAATAATCAATCCAGACCGATGTGTCGACCAGCATCAGTTCGTTTCGATGTTTCGGTTGGCGCGCAGTTGGTCGAGGTCACCCTGCCATTGCACTTGCCCACGTAAGGCAAGCAACTGTTGACGCTTCAGCGTCTTGACGAATTCGGTCAGGGCCGCCTGTATAGCCGCTTTTTTGGTAGGAAAGTGGCCAAGCTGCACGACTTGATCGAGCAAGCTCTCATCCAAATCAACATGCATTCTCATGGGACTTATTTCGAGATTTTAATGCGCGTAACTTAGCCCAATTTATGCGCATGATTCAAGTCGGAAAACGGCCTGTCCGGAGGTTGGTCAATTGTTCGAATCCGTACCCATCCGCCCGAAGCGTTACTAAGGGCCTGTATAAAAATAGGTCGAACAAGTTAGTGGATTGGGAGACGATCTTCGCATGGGCAGTGAGGCGCTTGTCGAGCAGGTTCGGAAAAAGTTTGAGCACTTATCCGGCGTTCTGGATGAACGTGGTCGTCGGATCTGGGCGTCTGTCGAGGCGGAAGCGCTCGGCTATGGTGGGCAAAGTATCGTTGCCAAAGCCACCGGCCTCTCGCGGACTACCTTGCATCGTGAGGTTTCGGAGCAGGCTCTCGGCCTCACGGAGAGTCATCCGGGCCGAATCAGGAAAGCGGGTGGCGGTCGCAAGAAGCTGCCGGCACAGAATCCGGAGTTGCTTTCGGCATTGGAGTCGCTGGTTGAACGGAGCAGTCGAGAGTGCCCGGAAAGTGCTCTGCGTTGGACCTGTCGGAGTACGCGTCAGTTGGCTGCGGCCCTGGAGAGTCAAGGGTATCGAATTGGTCATCAGACGGTGGCGTCCTTGCTGGATGAATTGGGTTACAGCCTGCAAGGGAATCAAAAGACCAAGGAGGGTTCGGGCCATCCGGATCGGGATGAGCAGTTCCAGTACATTCACGGTCGCGTTCGGGATTTTCAAGACCGGGGTCAGCCTGTGGTCTCGGTGGACACGAAGAAAAAGGAACTCGTCGGAGATTTCAAGAATGGAGGCCGCGAATGGCGGCCCCAAGGCGATCCCGAACCGGTTCGCGTCTATGACTTCGTGGACAAGGTGCTGGGGAAGGCAAACCCCTATGGTGTCTATGATCCAACCGCCAACGTGGGATGGGTCAGTGTTGGCGTCGATCATGACACGGCCGAATTCGCGGTGGAAACGTTGCGTCGCTGGTGGGAGAAGATGGGACATTTACGCGATCCCGTCGCCCAAGAATTGCCGATCACGGCCGATGGCGGCGGGGGCAATGGCGCGAGAGTCAAGCTGTGGAAGCTTGCGCTACAGCGGTTTGCAGACCAAACGGGCCTGCGCATCTCGGTGTGTCATTTTCCGCCGGGAACCCGCAAGTGGAATAAGATCGAGCACCGGATGTTCAGTCATATCAGCATGAATTGGCGGGGGAAACCTTTGATCAGCCACGAAGTGATCGTCAATTTGATCGCCGCCACGACTACGCGAACGGGCCTGAAAATTGAAGCCGAACTCGACGCCAACCTCTATCCAACAGGCATTCAAATCACCGATGAGGAACTCGAAAAGATTCAAATCGAGAGAGCCGATTTCCATGGCGAATGGAACTACACCATCGTTTCGTTGCCAGTGTAGTTGTACAGGTTATTTTTAGACAGGCCCTAACCTTTTGGGAGAACGGGTTCGGGTTTTCGCTCGCAACGCCAGTCGTCGCGCGGCTTCGTGAATTCGTCTCTTGACCGTCGCTCTGTCACAGCGCCCGTTTTTCGCCGATTTCCGGCCTGTTTTCTTCTCTGTTCTCTGTTTTTCTCTTGAGCGCTCAAGAGACTCTATCCAGCATTTATGCGGGTTCCCGAGCTTCGGGTTGTAGCCGGATGATGCCTGGCTTGAGCGACCGAGAATGGAAGAATGGTCTGCCGCCGGCCGCAGCCGTAATCAACTGCCGGAAGTCGTTGTCGTGCCGCTTGACGGGTGGCCGTCGGCCAACAGCAGGCGTAGACCCGGCGTGCGGAACGACGATACGAATGACCGCAGGACCCAGGCCGTTGTCGCTCGCAGCCTCATTTGTCGTCAAACCCCCGACTCTGGCTGCCGTTCGTCATAGCCTCTTGGCCTAATTTGACCGAGAACCCCCTGCAATAGGTATCTAACTTATTTCAATGCCATTAGAGAATGCTACCCCACGCCAATTAAAAGTTAATTCCAGGGGAAATATCTTGTTTTCTTGTTGAACCGAAAATATATCCGCCATCGGAGCACTGAAATTCGTTACGGGAACTGTGGGCATCGATCTCATCTGTATAGCGAGCCGCATGGGCCTTGATCAGGCAATACACCGTATCGCCTTCTTTCAACGACATTGCGCGAAATGCCCGGCTGGTGATTTCAGCAAGCAGCGTTACTCCGCAATCAATCTGCACGAAGATCTTATCTCCCGACGGGATGAGGGCGCAGACCCGGCCTTTAATCTGGTTTTGAATTGAAATACCTGCAATATGCGATTTCGCGAGGGCAATATCGGAGGAGCGGACGGAGATTTCGACTTTTCTTCCTACCGGTAGCCGCCTTCGCAAGGGTAACACGAACGGTAGGCCAAATAGATTGGCAACGGTGCATCCACCTTCTAGGTCATGGCTGTCGATGCGCAACGAAACAAGGTTGTCGATCGGGTTCATACCCAGATAGCGAAGTATCCCCTGCTCCTTGGCAAGACTTTTCAAAGAGCCGGTCCGAATGATTCGTCCGTCATCCAGTATCGCGACGTGGTCGGTTAATTCAATGATCTCACCGAGCGACTGACTGGCATAAAGCACGGCCATGCCACTCTCCTTTTGAACGGATTTGATGACGGAAAGAACACGGTCTCGGTAGTTCTGGCCGAGAATGGTGAAGGCCTCATCCAAGAGCAACAGGTCAGGGGCACCGAGGATTGCCTTGGCTACGTCGACTCGCTGCCGTTCACCGTCAGATAACCGATCGTGACGCCGATCCATGATTTCGCCAAGTTCGAGAGCATCGACGAAGTACCCTGGCTTAAGCAACCGCCGCCGCTTTGCCGCACCCTGATAAGCGAACACCAACAGCTCATTTACCGTCCCGGAGCAAACTGGATTGCCGTGCTGCAAGACCGTACTCACTGGGCGTTGTCCGGAGGGTAATCGAATTCCTTTCCGACTGTCGAAATAGGGCCGCCCGCCGAGTTCGATCCTCCCCGAATCCGGCTGTAATGTCCCTGCCAGCAGCCTCAGCAAAGTGGTTTTCCCTGCGCCTGATCTACCGAATATCCCCAGACCTGGGCCTGCCAAGGGTAACCCAGTAGTTAGTGCATATTGTGACCGACCAAAGCGAACATCTAATACAAGGCGCATCTGAGGGAACCTCTTCATCGGGACTCAATATATCTTTGAAAGCATATCGCATGCCTCCCTGCTGCTACCCAGGTCCCCAGCGCCATTCCCCATGATCAGGAGCTATGTATTTGTTTTTAAATCGGGAAGCGATGCCAGTAGACTCGCCCGAAACAACTGCCGTCGACGGCGATGTACGATTCCCGACATTCCGGTTTCGCCTATGCGACCTATCGCACAACTCCGAACGATCAGAAGCGGGAGTTCACATCCACCAGCAACACGTCGATATCCAGGGGTGGACCATTGATGGCCGAGGCTGACATCCAGCGGGCGTTGAACCAGGTGTTCTGTGCCAGCCCGTAGTTGAAGCCCAGGGACCAGCCCTTGGCGTCGGTCCCGCCCAGATGGAAGTTGGAGTCGGTGAAGGCGTCCAGCACGCTGTCCCGCTCCAGGTACTTGTAGGCCCACCACAAGTTCCAGTCGGCGCGCTGATTGATTTCCGGCCGTCCGACATCGATGCGAACCTGGTAGGCGTCGGTGCGCGGAACGATGTCGAGTCCGGTGCGGCGGAGAATTTCCTGGCGGTCAAAACCCAGGTTGCGGGCATAGTTGCCGGTCAGCATCACATGATTTTCGCCCCAGGCTTGCCAGTCCAGAGTGACGATTGCATCGGCGACGTTAAAGTCGGACGCGAGCCCAACCAGCCGCGGCTCCAGATCTGGGTCTTGTTCGTTGCTGATGCGTGCCAGGCTGTTGCCCTTGGCGAAGAAAGTCGGCGCCGACCAGTCGTTGGTCCGCTCTCCCAGCGCGTTGGGTCTGGCCTTGATGTTGCGGTAATCGTAGTAAGCCAACCCGGCGCGCAGCCGGACATTATCGCGAAACACCCAGTCCAACCCGGTCTGGGCTCCCCAGAACCACTTGTCGTGGGCCGAAAGCTCCACATCCTGCAATGGAAAGGCGCCGACGGTGAGAAACAGTTGGTTGGGTTTGGACACCCCCAGGTTGATGGTCTGGCGCCCCTGCGGGTTGGGCAACCGATATGCTGGCGTCGAACCGAGCGGCAGATGGAAGGCGGCGGCAACACCTTCGAAACTCAGGTCCACGTCGTAGACATTGTCGGAACTCAGCCAGGGGTTGGCGAAGCGTCCACCCCAAAGGTTAGCAAGCTCGCGCCCCTTGCCGTCCACGTAGTCATACTGCAGAAAGGCCCGGTCCAGGGCCACCTCGTATTGCTTGCCGTATTGCCCCAGAGTCTGGTTGTTGGCGATGGGACTGCGGTCATTGCTGGTGGTCAACCGCACCCCGGCCCGCAGATACTCGGCGATCTGCGCATCCAGGGCTAGCCGCAGCCGCATCCGATAGCGGTCGCGGTCGTGGCTGGTATTGCGATAGGGATCGACCAATCGGCTCCAGCCGCCGGCTTTGTTGATGGCAGGCCAGTCGGGGTAACCGAAGCGCGGGTTTTCCGAGGCGAACAAGTCGTTTTCGTAGCGCAGCCGGAGATCGCCCGACAGGCGGAACCGGTTCACCCAATCCGGTAACGCCGCGGGCACTCCCCACTGCTCGCTTCGGGCGTGGGACTTCACCTCTTTCACGACTTCGTCCCTCAATTCCCTCCGGACGTCGCGGCGTATCTCTTCCTTGACGAAATCCGGCACATAGGTGACCCGCACATCGCCTGGTTCGGGGGCTTCTTGGCCTTGTGTGGCGGTCACTTCGGCCGGCTTCCGGGCCTCTGGCTCCGACCTGCTCTTTTCTGCGGCCCGCTGTTCGGCAATCGCCATCAGCTTGCCCGCCTTCTTCTGATCGATGACGCCTTCCTGAACCAGCAATTCGATGAGGCTAAGGGTTAGGGCATCATCTGCGCAGGCTGGATGGGCGGCGCACAGGGATGCGATCAGCAACACGGGAAGTTTCTTGATATTCACGGGGTCAAGCCATGGACGAGGAAAGGGGATCAGTCATGCCGCCACAGCTTGACGGCTGAGATCACCAGGATGGTCGCGGGCAGCGGCAGCAACACTTCAGCCGGAACCAGGCCGAGCAGGCGTGCGCCCAGAAAGGCTCCGGCCAGGGACCCCGCCGCCATGATCCCGATGGCGGCACCGCTGACGAATACCGGCAGTACCTGGTGTGCTTTCGAAGGTTTCATTGCATGGACCTCATCGATCAACCGCGAATCCGTATCCGCACCGGCTGCGGCATGCGTTCCGGCGGTGGCAATTGCAGATTCATGCGGGCAGCGGCCGCGGCGATGCGGGCATCGGTCGCCGGATCACCGCTAGTCCCGACCAGACGGCTGCGTTCGCAACGACCTTCCGGGGAAACCCAGATCTCCATGACCACCATGAAGCGGCGGTGATCTTTGCGGTCGCGGAGCTCCGCGTCCATGACTTCCGCCACCTGCCGCTGGAATTGCTGCCCGTACCAGACATTGGCGTTGCCGCCTCCGCCGCCGATCAGGGTGCGTCGACCGGGCCGGCCCACCAGTCCGAAGCCGTCGCCATCGCCCTTGCCTTCGGCATCCAGGCCCAATACGGCTTGCGGCTCCGGCGGCTTCTCCCGGGGCGGCTTCGGCGCGGGTTTCGGCTCGGGCTTGGGGATCTCCACCGGCTTCGGCTTGGTTTCGATGCGCTCCGGTGGCAGGGGCGGAGGCGGCTGAGGCATGATCGCCACCGGTTGCACCACACGGCGGTGGCTCGGCAGTGCGCGCGGAGACGGCATCAGCCAGACCACCACCCCAATTGCGGCGGCGACCGCGAACACCGGCAGCGGCCAGCGCCGCCTTTCCTGTCCGGAGTCTTCGCTCAGCCACTCCATCAGCGCACCAGTTGCTGGGTCACCAGCCCCAGCTGGCTGATCTGAAGCCGCGTCACCACGTCCAACACGGCGACGATCTTCTGGTAAGGGATGGAGGCCTCCGCCTTCAGAACCACGGGCAGGTTTGGATCGGCGGCCTTGCAGCGCGCCAGCCGGTTTTCCAGTTCGGGGAGCGTCACCGGACTGGCATCGAGATAAATCGTGCCGTCGGCGGCGATGGAGATGGCCTTGGTCCTGGGCTTGGCCAGGCTGGGCTGGGCGCCGGCCTTGGGCAGGTTCACCGTGATGCCCTGCACGGTGGCGGTGGTCATGATGATGAAGATGATCAGCAGGACATAGGCCACGTCCAGCATGGGCGTGACGTTGATGTCGTCGTAGATTTCGTCTTCCGGATGCTGCAACGACATCAGTCCACACCGCTGGCGCAGGCGGCCTTCAGCCACGCCAGCCACTCGTCCTTGAACAGCCGCAGCTCCAGGCCCATCGCCTTGAGCCGGGTGAGCAGCAGGTTGTAGCCGAACAGGGCGGGAATGGCGACCGCCAGGCCGGCGACGGTGGCAGCCAGGGCGGCGGCGATGCCCGGCGCGATGGCGTTGATGTTGACATCGCCGGTCTCGGCGATGGCGGCGAAGGTGATCATCACCCCCACCACGGTTCCCAGCAGTCCCAGGAAAGGTCCGCCGGAAATGGCGATGGTCAGCACCACCATGTGCCGGTTGAGCGCCTGCAGTTCGTGGGCGACCCGATTGTCCATGCGCACCCGCAACAGTTCCGCCAATTCCGGCGTCAGCGGCCGTGACGCCGAACACAGGCTACGCTGCTCGTCGATGCCGCAGCGGAAGATGCGGTACAGCGGCGAATGCCGCAGATCCGCATGTTCCGGCCATTGCTCCACGGTTCGCAGATCCGGAACGCCGGTATCGAGCGCCTGGAATTGCGCGACGAACCGCCGATTGGCCCGGCGCACCCCGCCGAGGCGGTGGAGCTTGCCGGCCAACACCGCCATGGCGAGGGCGAACAGCACTCCGGTGAGGCCGATCACCACCCAGCCGTCCACGGTGACGTTGCCGAGGATGACCCCCAGATAACCGCCCCCGCCGGCCCCGGTTTCCAACTCGCCGAAACTCAGCAGGGACAGCTCGGGGTTCTGGCCGGCGACGGACAGTCTGATCCAGCCGTCGGAACGCACGGTGCCGCTGACCTGCACCTCGTCGATCAAGCCCTTGAGCGTCTCGCCCAACCGGATTTCCGGGTTCAGCGCAGCCGGCGCGGCGCTGACCGAGGCAGCCGGGACGCCGTCCACGAACAGCTGCCATTCCACCTTGTTAGCCCCCTCTCCCGGAGGGAGAGGGCGGGGAGTGAGGGGGTTGATTCCCGTGACCGCCTCTTGCCCGGACAGGCGTACCGCCAGATGCTGCCAGCGCTGCGGCGCCACCGGGACGGGTGCCGATTCGAACGCCTTTCCCCCCTGGAGCAACCGCATCAGCCAGGCACCGCCGCGCATCGCCAGCTCCAGGCCTTCGCCGCCTTGCAGCGCCGACAGCACGATGCCATTTTCGACCGCATCCGGTTTGACCCACAGCATCGCAGTCCAGCCCTGGGCCGGATCGATATGCAGACTGGGAGCAGCCGGAACCCGCACGCCGCCGCTGCCGAAGAAACGCGCCGCCTCGCCGATCAGCCCTGCGGCGGCGATGCCCGCTTGCGCGTCCGCCGCATGATTGGCATAGGGACCGGCATCGCGCGGCAGCGGTTCCTGCGGACTGAAATGGAAGACCAGGCTCTGCCGATCGTCGTAGGTGGAGCTCGGATCGGCTCCGGCTGAGGCCTGGTCGTTACCGTAATACAGCCAGAAACGGTCGCCGCCCGCGCTAAGCTTCGGCATTCGTACCCAGGCCAGGGCCACTTCGCCGGCGGCATCGAAATGCTCCAGGTGATGGGCCAGACTGCCGTGATCGTCGGTCACGAAACGCAGGTCGGCGCCCCTCTCCCCCAGGGCAAGATCTCGAAAATCCGCTTGACAACTGGCTCTTGAAGAGATCTGCTGATGGCTTTTTCGCCTTGAAGGAAACCGTCTGATGTCGACCGTCAACCTGCTGGAACACCTGAGTACACT
>Ga0233425_10003697_pt1 | contig 27174 bp, 21 predicted proteins | sample Watercolumn_Towu_2_FD_181712 | JGI IMG/M metagenome (GOLD analysis project Ga0233425, IMG submission 181712) | Freshwater microbial communities from Lake Towuti, South Sulawesi, Indonesia - Watercolumn_Towuti2014_140_MG | ecosystem: Environmental > Aquatic > Freshwater > Lake | place...
CGATGGAAGATATTTACGCGCTACTCGTTACGATGGATTTCCCGGACGCGCTGACCGGCGGTTTGCGCCGCACGACTGATATGGTGCGCGGCGTCCTCGAACGCACGCGCGGCGATTTGACCGTCGCCGCGCGGCAAGAAAAGTTGGAACGGACTCTGCGCGAGTTTGAGGAGCGATTACAAGGTCGGTGAATAACAGAGAAACCCGTTTTCCGCCGAAGGCGAGAAAACGGGTTTCTTGGCAACTCTGGATTTGAAGAGCGAATCAAAGATCATTGAGAGATTCTTCGACGCTCAGGGCTGTTGAATTTCTTTGGCAACCGCGCGCAAATAAAGTTGAATCGCGTCCTTGATGTTGGCGACCGCTTCTTCGTACGAATCACCTTCAGAGATACAACCCGGCAACGCCGGCACGCTTGCGGTGTAGCCACCCTCTTCCGCTTCTTCGAGCACGACCGTAAAATTTTTCATTTCAATTTCTCCTGCGGCACAGATTCTAACATGGGAGCGATTGCGTGTCAACGAATCAAATAATTCGCGCGAGCGAAATCGGCGAGTACGTCTACTGTCATCGCGCGTGGTGGTTGCATCGCGTCAAGGGCATCGAGTCCGCGAATCGCGAGCAGATGCAAGCCGGGAACGCGCAACACTTCGCGCACGGACGCGCGGTGCAACAATCCGTTTCACTTTTTCGATTCGGCTTCGTCCTGGTTTTGCTCGCGTTGATTTTCGGCACGCTCTTTTTTCTTTCGGTGCTGGCGCGATGAGTGGATTGCTCGCCGCGCTCTTCATCATCGCGCTCTTCACCGCGTTCGTCGTGTTGATTGCCGCGCAAAAACAACGCGCGCACACCGGCGTTCCGATTGATGCGCGCGTCGTGTACTCGGACACGGGCGCGTGGGAAAAAATTGAGAAACCGCTTTTCGCGCGACGCTACAATCTCACCGGCAAGCCGGATTACATCGTGGAACAAAACGGCGCGATTGTGCCGATTGAGGTGAAACCGAATCGCCGCGCGAGTGTGCCGCGCGAATCGGACGTGATGCAATTGATGGCGTACGGATTGTTGATCGAGGAAACGCTGGGGAAGGGGCGCGCCGCGCCGGAGTACGGCTTGCTCAAATATCGCGACGCGGTTTTTCAAATTGATTTCACGGATGAACTGCGCGGTGAGCTGTTGGCTCTGCTTGATGAAATGCGTCGCGATCTCGACGCGCGCGCGGTGCCGCGCAATCACGAGGAGGGCGCGCGGTGTCGCGCGTGTGGGTATCGCGAGGAATGTGGGCAAGGACTATAAAAAAGGGAAACCCGTTTTCTCGCCTTCGGCGGAAAACGGGTTTCTCTTTTTTATTTGCCGCGCCCCAATTGCCACGCCTGAATCCCCGCGAGTCCCGCCGCGCTCAACTGCTTGATCGCCGCGCCGAAATTATCCGCCGCGCCGGTCGGTTGAAACAAGGGCAAGCTTGCATAAATCGTTTGTGTCGGCGCGGAAAATTTCGCGAGGTCGAGAATGAACACGCGCGCCTGTTCGAGATCGGATTTGTTTTTTGGATCGAGCGTCGCAAAGCGTTTGAAATCATCGCCGACCGCGAGACCGATTTCATTCGCGACGTGCAGTTGCATTTGATACGCGATCAATTCCTGTTCGATCGAGTCCACCCAAAAACCTTGTTGGACGTGACAGTACTCGTGCGCGAGAATGCAGGTGAGCCAATCGAAACTGGTGCGGTCGTTGAGATGCGGATCAACGAAAATCGAATTGATGACGTTCAAGGTGAATCCGCCGCTGATGAGCGTCGAAAATCCGACGCTCGTCGCGCGGTCGTCCACTTGTTTCGCCAACGCCGCGCCGACTTGCAATTGCGCGATGCGCGCGTGTGCGTCTTTCAAAATCGGCGCGTCCATTTTCACTGCCATCTCGCCTCCTCGTAAAGTTTGTAGTGCGCGCGCAAGTGCACCATCAACGGCGATGAATCGCCGATTACAAACTGACGCAATCTTATATCATCTCATCGCGCGCGTCAACGGGTGTGTGCTAGGTTTTTGGATGATGCGTGGGGGCGAAGCATTTTTCGACGGAACTACCGTCGAAAAATGCTTCGCCCCTACCGGCGGCAACCGTCAACCAGCACATTGACATTTTCATTCATTTCGCATACACTCCGCTCGGTCGTGCTAGATGGGGAGCTAGCGGTGCCCTGACTCCATTTCGGTGGCTGACCCGCAACCCGCTACAGCGGGGTCGAATACTTTTTCGAGGGGCGCACGTTTCGGGACTGTTCAGTTCGTGTGGCGATGAAGGTTGGGTCCGGCGCGGCAAAAGCCGACAAACCCCGCCAGGGTCGGAAGACAGCAACGGTAAGTCGTCACTTTTGGGCGCCGCCGGGGTACCTGGCTGGAGTTTACTGTTCAGGACAAGCCGGGGCGCGTGTTTCGACAAAAAGTTGCACGACTATTTTTTTCAGCGTGTGGTTCTAAATTCGTGGCGCGGCATTTCAAGCCGCCGATGCGGGCTAGACAGCCCGCGCCACACTCGATTTCAAAACACTTTTTCACGGAGTTTTTTGCTTGACGACGGATCGTTGGACGGACGACGAATTCGACCTGGATGATTTTACCTCCTGGCACAAACCCCGCGCGCGGTTTTTCCTCGACACGCAATTCGTTCTCCTCGCCTTGACGCTCATCGGGATTGCGACGATGGGCGTTTTGTACATCATCACGCTTAAACCGGTTGCGCTCGTCATCGCGCATCAAGAATCGCGCACCGTGTTCACGAATCAAACGCGCGTCGCCGGCATTCTCGACGATGCCGCGCTTGACCTCGCGCCCGAAGATATTGTTTTCCCCGCGCCCGCCGGTCATCTCAACGACGCGCGCCGCATCGAAATCACGCGCGCGCGCCCCATCGAAATTCAAGCCGATGGACAAACCATCGCGTTACGCACGCAACAATCTGGGTTGAACGACATCATCGGCGAAGCGAATTTACTGCTCAAGCCGGGCGATCAAATTTTTCTTGATGGACAACGCGTCGAACCGCGCACGCGCCTCGCGCCCTCCGCGAGCAACGAATTGTTGCGCGTCGCGATCAAACGCGCGGTGCCAATCCAGGTCGAAGACAATGGCGCGATGTTGACGCTCTACACGACTGCGCCGACGCTCGGCGAGGCGTTGCGCCAAGCCGGATTAATTTTGTACGTCGGCGATTATGTTTCGCCGGATCTGGGAATGCCGGTCGCGCCGGGCTGGCAAGTGTACATTCGCCGGTCGCGCGCGATCACGATCAACGCGGACGGCAAAACATTTCGCACGCGCACGCGCAACGACACGATTGCCGGAATGTTGAAAGACGAAGGGCTCGAACTCGCGGGCAAAGATTTTACGATTCCCGCCGCGACCGAATCCACGCGTGATGGAATGACCGTGAATGTTACGCGCGTGCGCGAAGAATTTATCACCGAGTCCGATTCGATTGCATTCGAAACCGTTTATCAACCCGATCCCGCGCTCGAAATTGATGTGCACCAGGTCGCGCAGACCGGCGTCGAAGGCACGAAGAAACGCACGATCCGCATCACGTACGAGAACGGTCGCGAAGTGCGCCGCGCGGTGGACAAGGAATGGATCGAAGCCGCGCCGCTTTCGCACATTATCAATTACGGCACGAAAATTATTTTGCGCGAATTAACTCTGCCGACCGGTCAAACGATTACGTATTGGCGCAAGATCCGAATGTTGGCAACCTCGTACACCGCGGCGACGTCCGGCAAAGCGCGCACGCATCCGGAATTTGGCATCACCGCGACCGGGATGCGCGCGGGCGTCGGCATCGTCGCGGTGGATCCGCGAATGGTGAATTTGCGTTCGCGCGTCTATGTGCCGGGCTATGGCATCGCGACCGCGGGCGATACCGGCGGACGCATCAAAGGTCGGCGGATTGATTTGGGGTACGACGAAGAAAATTTAATTTTGTGGTACACCTGGCTGGATGTGTACTTGCTCGCGCCCGCGCCGCCCGCGGACCAAATTCGCTGGGTTTTGCTCGACACACCGCGCGAACGCACGAGCAATCGCTGATGAGCGCGAAGAGCGAACTCGCCGCGCACGCTTTACAACCGCGCAAAAAGTGGGGGCAACATTTTCTCACCGACACGCGCATCCTCGCGCACATCGCAGACGCGGCGGACATTACGCGGGATGACACGATTCTCGAAATCGGTCCCGGCTTGGGGCATTTGACGCGCGTGCTGGCGGAACGCGCGGGACGCGTCGTCGCGGTCGAGGTGGATGCCGACCTCGCGACCCGTTTGCAAAATGAATTTACCGCCGCGTCCAATGTTACTATTGTGCGCGGCGATATTTTGCAGTATGCTCCATTCGATTTAGTTGGCGCGCCGTACAAAATCGTCGCGAACTTGCCGTACTATATCACGAGCGCGATTTTGCGGCACGTTCTCGAAACCGAATGTAAGCCGCGCGTCGTCGTCGTGATGGTGCAACGCGAGGTCGCGCAACGCATCGTCGCGCGACCGCCCGCGATGAATTTGCTCGCGGTGAGTGTACAATTGTACGCGCGCCCGCGCGTGATGCGCGTGGTGCCGGCTGGATCATTTTATCCGCGTCCCAAAGTGGATTCGGCGGTCGTGCGGCTCGAGGTCGAACCCGCGCCGCGCGTCGCCGACCCGGTGCGATTTTTCGAAATCGCGCGCGCGGGCTTTGGCGAAAAACGCAAACAGTTACGCAACGCGCTCGCGCACGGATTGAATTTAGAACGCGAGGTTGTCGAGACCGCGCTCGCGCGCGCGCGGATTGATCCAGGTCGTCGCGCGGAAACGTTGACGCTTGCCGAATGGGCGGCGGTGTGTCAAGCGTTGCCCGCGTGAAATCGCTTTGAGGCAAAATGCCCGAAACGCGAAAACACAAAATTTTGGTGATTGATGATGACCGTTTGATTCGGCATGTCGTGACTCATTCGCTCGAAGCGGAGTACGATGTGATCGAAGCCGCGTCCGGCGTCGAAGGTCTCGCCGTCGCGCAAACACATCCGCCCGACCTGGTTTTGCTCGACGTGATGATGCCCGGCGTGGATGGGTACGAAGTGTGCCAACGATTGCGCGCGCAATCCGCGACGACGAACGTGCCGGTCGTGATGCTCACCGCGCTCGATCAGGTGGACGCCAAAGTGCGCGGCTTGGCGGTCGGCGCGGACGATTATCTCACCAAGCCGTTCAATCTCGACGAGTTGAAATCGCGCGTGCAAGCGCATTTGCGCCGGAGCGCGCGCGATCTCAGCGCAAGCCCGCTGACATTTTTACCGGGCAATCCGGTGATCGAACAAGTGATGCGAACACGCATCGCGAGCGGCGCGCCGCTCGCCGTGTTGTACATTGATCTCAATCTCTTCAAAGCATACAACGATGAGTACGGTTGGATCAAGGGCGATGCGGTGATCAAATTATTGGCGCGCGCGATTCAAAACGCGATCGCACTTCACGGCGGCGCGGATGATTTTGTCGGACACGTCGGCGGCGATGATTTTATCGTGATGACGTTGCCGACGCGCGCGCGCAAAATCGCGCAGACGACGATTGATTTATTTGACGCCGCGATCCCGGAGTATTACGATCCGGCGGCGCGCGAACGCGGCTACACCGAAGCGTTGGATCGGCAGGGACACCCGATGCGCTTTCCGATCACAAGCGTCGCGATCGCGATCATCACGAACGAACATCGCAAATTGCAACATCCCGCGCAAGTTGCCGCGCTCGCCGCCGAACTCAAAAGAATCGTCAAGGTGCAACCGGGCAGTCACTTTGCGTTTGACCGCCGACAAAAGTAGCAGTATAATCCGCGCCGCTCGAAATTTGTGGCGCGGACTTTCGAGTCCGCGTGTGCGGGCACGCAAACAAAGTCCGCGCCACTTTCAATGTTTGCGAAGGAATTTTTGCAATGCCCATCTACGAATACGAATGTGAAAATTGCGGAACGCATTTTGACAAATTGCAATCCATTCAAGACGATCCCGTGCGCCAATGTCCGGAATGTTCCGGCTCGGTGCACAAAGTTTTTCATCCCGCCGGAATTATTTTCAAGGGCTCGGGTTGGTACATCACCGACAGTCGCAAATCCACGTCGAGCGCGGTAACCGGCGACTCGAGCAAAAAAGAAACGCCGGAAACGAAAACGGAAACGAAAACCGAAACCAAGCCCGAAACAAACACGGAACCGAGCGCGAGCAAAACCTAACGCTCGGACGTCATTCCGAACGCAGTGAGGAATCTCATTGTCGCGAACGGAGATTTCTCGCTTCGCTCGAAATGACAAATTTCTGAAATAAAAAAACGGGGACACCGCGCATCGCGATGTCCCCGCTTGTTTGTTGATTTACAATTGAAAGTTGCCGGTCGCCTGAACGATTTTGTGATTATAGTTCAACACGAACCCGAGCAAACGTTCGTGCAACGATTTCCATTCATCGCCCGCGAGCAATTGTTCGATGGTGGAACGCTCTTCCGCGACAAACCCGGCGAGAATTTGCGGCGCTTTGCCGTACACGGTGTACCACGCTTCGGTCGGTTGAATGCCCAGTTTAATCAAGCGCGGCGCAAATTCCTGGGTTACATATTCAAAGTATTCGGATTCTTTACCCTGACGAATATCCCAGGTCATCAATAATTTGTACATTGGTTTCTCCTCGAACGAACCTGCCAGCATCTTAGCAGAGATTTTTGAATTAAGCAAGAGGGCGATATGCGCGCGATTGTGCAACGCGTTCGATACGCATCGGTCAGTGTGGACGAAAAAATTATCGGCGCGATTGATGCCGGGTTAATGATTCTCGTCGGCGTGACGCACGCCGACGAGGAGAACGCCGCGCGCTATCTCGCGCAAAAAATCGCGACGCTCCGAATTTTTGAAGACGCTGACGGCAAGTTCAATTTGTCCGCGCTCGATGTCGGCGCGAGCGCGCTCGTCGTTTCGCAATTCACGTTGTACGCCGACACGCGCCGCGGGCGTCGTCCCGATTTCATCGCCGCCGCGCGCCCGGAAATCGCCGAGCCGCTCATCGCGCGCTTTGTCGCGCTGTTGCGCGAACAAGGTGTGCGCGTCGAAACCGGTCAATTCCAAGCGCGAATGTTGGTAACGATTCTCAACGACGGACCGGTAACGATTATTTTAGACTCGCCGTGATTATCAATTTTAGATTTCAGATTTCAGATTTCAAATTTAATCTGAAATCTGAAATCTGAAATCCGATCAGGGTTGTGTCCACCAGCCGCGCACATCAATTTTGCGCGCTTGATTCAAAACATTTTGCAAGCCGCGACAATCGAACGTGCCCCCGCGCGCGTCTTTCACGACGACGATGCAACTTTGCGCCCACCGATAATCGTCCTCGACGAGTTTGCCCCCTGGGATCACTTGCAAATCAATAATCGCCACACCTGGTTTTGAATCGTACGTCCCCGCGCCTTTGAACGGCGCGATGTGAATGTTGATGAAAAATTCGCACTCGGCGCATTGCGAATTTGGAATGGATGTGCCAATCGAAATTTCACTGCCCGGCGTAATGTCCACCGGATTTCGCATCGGCAGATCGCGTTCGAGGTTCGCTTCGCCGGAGACTTGAAGATGCAACACGCCGACGCGTGTTCCGGTTAAAATCGTCGCGTCGCGTCCGACGGTGATGTTCAACGCGAACGCGGTTTGTCCTTTGACGAACAGCACATCGTAAATCGCGCCGCGCGATTTTACAATCGTCGTCGGCGCGTAACCGGCGTTCGTCGTCGCGCGCACGAACCAATCGCGCAAGCCATCTGCGTTGAGATCGCGCGTGTGCCACGTTACCGCGCCGCGCACCAGGCCGGCAAATTCCGCGCCGGGCGGCATCGCGATTTGCGCATCCCACCAGGTCGGCACGCTTCCGACCGGCGTCGCGACGCGCGACGCCGTCGGCGCGACCTGGGTCGGCGGCAATGCAGTTGGCAACGCAGTCGGCGTCGGCGCGAGTGTGGCGATGGTACCGCACGCGAGGACTAGAAAATTTGTGATAACGAAAAAGAAAAGCTTGATTTTCATTTTGGGCGTCAGTGGTAAATGGTAATTACCACTTACCATTTACGATTTACCTTCCCTCACCGGCTCCGTATGAATCACCACGCGCCCCAGTTCGGGAAAATCGCGGCGCAACCGATTTTCCATTTCTTCCGCGATGCCGTGCACTTGGGCGATGCTCAACTCGGCGTCGAGCACCAAATGAAACGCGAGGTACACCGTGCGGTCGAGATGTTGCAAATCAACATCCTGGATCGCGCGCGCGTGCGGAATCTCTTGCCGATGCGTTTCGATGCGCGCGATAAATTCGGCGGCGCGTTGCGCGGACATTTCTTTGCCCTCGATCAATTGCTCCGAACCGGGTTCGATGTGAACGTTGATGTCCGCGATGCGACTGTCGGGTTGCGCGAGCTCCGCGCGCAAACGCGTTTCGAGCTCGGTCGCTTGCGCGTGCGCGCGTTCAAACGTTTCGTCCGGCGCGACTTCTAAATCGAGATCAATCCACATTCCGCGCGGCGTGAGATGCGCGGTTACGTTATGCACGTCGAAATGCCCGCGTGCCGCGATGCTTTGAATGTGATCGAGAATGCCTTCCTCTTCCGCAATCGGCACCGGAAAAATGATCACATCCGCGGTCGGCGAAATCGTTTGCACCGCGGCTTGCACTTGATCGGTTACCGCGTGACTCGCCTCGAATGAAAGTTGGCGCGGCACCGCGACACGCAGATCAACAAAAATGTGATTGCCCGAACCGCGCACGCGCGTTTGCAACACGCGTTGCACATGCTTGACCTGCGCGGCGGCAGTCGTGATCTGTTCCGCCAAACCATGCGGCGCGCGATCCACGAGCGCGTCCACCGCGCGCCCGCCGAGTTGCAAACTCACGTAAATCACGATCAACGCGACAACGAGCGCGGCGAGCGCGTCCGCGCGTGCAAAGATCGCGGTCTGCCCGGTCAGCTCGCCAAATTTCACAAACGCCAAGCCGATGATGACGACGCTTGAACTCCAAATGTCCGTGCTGAAATGCAACGCGTCCGCTTCGAGCGCCTGGCTTTTGTATTTGCGCGCGGCGCGATACAACACGCGCGAGCGCGAAAAATCTACGACGATGGAAATGCCCATCGTGAGAAACGCCCACACGCTCGGATCAATTTCGACCATTTCGATCAAGAGCCGGTTGAACGCTTCGTAAATAATCCACACGCACGTTACCAAAAGTAAAACCGTTTCCGCGAGTGCGCTCAAATTTTCGACCTTGCCGTGTCCGTACAAATGCGTGTCATCCGCCGGGCGATCACTCACGCGCACCGCAAAGAACGTGATGAGCGCGGCGGCGAGATCGAGCGCCGAGTGCGCGGCTTCGGCGAGAATACCAAGACTGCCGGTCATGATGCCGATCACCAATTTCAAGCCGGTTAAAAAAATCGCGGCGACGACCGACGTTGCCGCCGCCATTCCTTTTTCGCGCACCTGGTTTTCCATCGTTGCGTGGGTCATTCAGTCCTCGAATTGAATTTCTCAACCATAGATTTCACTGATTAGAGCAAATCCCTGTCGCGTTTAGGAAAAAGTCATCCTGAGCGAAGCAAAGGGTCGCGCGTACGACGATCCGAGATTCTTCGCTTCGCTCAGAATGACAATCATAAATCCGAATGGAATTCGCTTTAAAAAATCTGTGCAATCTGTGAAATCTGGGGTCGTCCAACTAGCGTCTCAATGTTTGTTTGATTTTGCGCGCGGCATTGCGCCAGCGCGAATCGGAAATTAAATTTTGAATTTGCGGCAGAACCGCGCGCGTCGCGGCTTCGCCGGCGGCAAGACAATCATTCGTCAAATCGAAATCGAGCAAGCCGACGTTTTGCACGTTCGGATAAATTACCAGGTCGGGGCGCGCGCGCGTCATTCGATATTCGCGAATCGCTCTGCCCATAATTCCAATCGCGCGCGCGGTGACGCGTACGATTTTTCTTTTTTCCGCGGTGGACAAAATCGCGGTGATGATTTGCTCGCGATTGAGCGGACGCTCGCCGGCGGTCGTGAACACCGGCTCGTCCGCGTTCAGATCAACCGCGATGACGCAGTCCGCGCCGAGTCGGCGCGCGACATCGCATGGCACCGGGTTCAACGTGCCGCCGTCAATGAACCGGCGATCACCGAGAATGACCGGCGCGAAAAAACCGGGGAACGCCGCGCTCGCGCACACCGCGTCCGCGACACTGCCCGATTCAAAAATCATTTCGGTTTGCGCGTCGAGATCAACCGCAATCGCGGCAAAGCGGCGCGATAAATTTTCGATGCGCGCGTCGCGCCCCAGTTCGCTTTCGATGATCTGGCGCAAACCGTCGGTGCTGAACATACCCATCCCGGTTCGATCCAGTGTCAGGAATTGGCGCAAACTCCAACGCCGCGCGATGCGTTCGATTTCATCCACCGATTTGCCGGCGGCGTACAGCGCGCCGATAATCGCGCCCGCGCTGGTGCCGGTGACAATCGCGATGGACGCGCCCGCCGCTTCCAAAACGCGCAACGCGCCGAGATGCGCGATGCCCTTCGCGCCGCCGCCACCGAGTGCAACACCGATTTTCACCTTTTCCTCGCAAAAACAAAAACACCTCTTGCGCGCTTGCGACGACGCAAGAGGAGAATGGCGCGCGCCATCACGCGCGAATTATTTGACGATCAAAACCGGGATCGTCGCGTTGTGCAAAACCTTGTCGCTCACACTGCCGAGCAAAGATGCCTTGAGTGTGCCCATCCCGCGCGATCCCAGGACGATCAAATCACAGCCGCGCGTTTCGGCGACGCGCAACAACGCTTCCGCCGGTGGACCTTCGAGCAATTCGGTCGCGAGGGTGATCGGTATGCCGGCTAATTTTGCGCGCGCTTCGGTGACGATTTCTTCGCCCGCCATAATCGCGTGCGCTTGAATTTTTTCCGAGTACGGCGAGCCGAGCAACGCGTTCGGCAATGGATAAAACGCGTACGCGATCACGATCTGTGCGTGATATTTGAGCGCGAGGTCTTGCGCGTATCCGAGCGCGCGCATGGAATAACCCGAACCATCGTAACCGACCAGAATGTTCGTGAACATTGTTTTTTCCTCTCGCTCAATTCTACTCGATAAACTCCGCGCGTCAAAATTCAGAAAAAATTGGACGCGGAAAAATTTCTTCCACCGACAGAACAAAACGCGGGCAACTAAAAAATCCGTGTTCTTTTCCGTCAGTGGAAAAATCCTTTTTCAATACCGGTACGCGATAAACACGATCAGCGAAAAGGCGATGCTCAAGCCGAGTTCGATAAAACCGAGTCGGCGAATGTTCAAACGCGCCTGGCGCGTCAGCACGCCGCCGATGGCTTTGCACACCGCGGGCGCGAACGCGATCACGACGAGCGCGGGCAACCAACCGATCACCGCGAACGCGACGATCAGCGCGAGTGCGAGCGCGTGGTAGGCGAGCGTGACGCGACCAGCAAAAACGTGCGCGCGCCAGGTCGCGTCCGGCGGAACGACGCGCGGTTGTTCGCGCACTTTGAATTTGATGTAAAACACGGTGCCGCCAAAGTACACCACGTTCAACACATAGATCGCGAACGCGGTCGTGTCGAGCGCGCGCGTCGCGACGAGATACGCGCCCGGCGCACCGAGCGCGAGTCCGGCGATCCCGATCCATTCGCCGAGCAGGGTCATCTCCACGCGGCGCGCCGCGTGCCACAAATAAATCGCGAGCGAGAGCGCGCCGAGCGCGCCGAGCGGAATCAACAGCGCGATTTGCGAAATCGCCATCAACGCGATTGCGCCGATGCCGGTGAGCGCGCCGTAAATGATGCTCCACTGCATCGCGTCGCGTTGCGAATCGCGCGCGCGATTTTTGATCGCGAGCATCGTCGGATAGCGGACGAGAAAAAATCCGAACGCGGTCAACGCGAACAGCGCGACCTCGAAATTGAATACGCCTGCCGCGCTGATGCCGACCCAAAGCGGCATGATGAACATTGCCCACGCGCCGTGTTCGCGCGGCAAAAAAGTTTTGAACGATTGATTCATTCGCGAATTCTCCGAACAAATTGCTGACGCTATTTTACTCGAAAGCCGCGATTCGTTCAACCAACGAACACAGTTTCTAAAACTCAGAGCCACAGAATTGAATTTTGGACGTATAATACACTTGGCTATCGCGTCAAGTGCTTGCGCCGCATCAAATCAAATCGTAAAGGAAAATTTTTGTGAATCCATCCGCCCAAAAAATAATCGCGCTCGTCCTGGTTTTGATTGTTTGCGCGGGCGCGCTTCCGGCGCTGATTTATTGGTTCGCGGTCGGCAACGTTCCTTCGATCAACGCGCGCGCCGCCGCCAAAATGCTCGATGATCCAAGCACGATTCTGGTGGACATTCGCGCGCCCGGTGATTATCGCGCGAGTCACATTGACGGCGCGGAAAACTGGGATTGGCGAAATGCGGCGCGCGAAAACATTCCCGCACACTTCAAAGAGAAACGCGTGTTGTTGATCTGCGAGAGCGGCATCGAAAGCGCGTTTGCCGCGCGCGCGTTGAACTCGTGGGGCGTGGCAAATGTGTGGAGTGTCGAAGGCGGAATGCAATCCTGGTTCGCGAACGCGCATCATTTCGGCGCAACGCGATTCGCGTCTCTACGACTCGCGACCGGCGAGACGACGCGCCTGACGTTTCGCGATTCATCGCCCGGTGAACAACTCGTCGCAGTGCTGGCGGGTTATGGCGTCAAGACGATTTATATGATGCTCGCGTTTGCGCTCAGCGCCGTTTTATTGTGGCGACAAAAAGCGCGCGACCTTGCCGCGCTCGGTTGGGGAATGGTCGCGTTTTTTGCGGGCGAGGCAATTTGCTGGATCAACTTTCCCATCTTTAACGAAGAGTCCGCGTTCCTGGAATATCTCCACTCGTACGGAATGGTCGTCGCGGTTGCCTTCATCGTCTTTGCGTTGATCGAAGGGTTGGATCATCGCGTCATCGGCTTTAGCGATACAAACGCGAAATGCGCGCTCTTGAATTTGTGTCGCGGTTGCATCAAATACAAACCAGTGTCCTGCGGCTTGAATCGCACGTTCAAAATGGGAATCCTCGCGCTCATCGCGATCGCGGTGATGCCGTTGAACGCCGAGCCGCTCGCGATTGCGTACACGACGCGCGTGCTGAACGTTCCGGTCATTTACACGCACCCGGTCATTTTGCAGTTGTACGAAATTCGCATCATTCCCGCGCTCGCGATTTTGTTTTTCGCGCTTTCATTCGCGATTTTGCGATTCGGCGCGCCGCGGCATTTGATCTTCTCGAAAATTTTCTTTGCCGCTGGAATGGGTCATCTCGTTTTTGGATTTTTGCGTTTGATGCTGGTCGCGTTTTATCGCGACAATCACGTATGGTTCGAGTTCTGGGAAGAGACTACCGAGTTGATTTTGGTCGCGGGCATCGCGATTGTGTTGTGGGTTTTTCGCGCGGGATTGGAAATAAAAATTCCTGGTCCGCGTTGAAAGGAGGTTGCAAATGCAAGTTTCTCGCCGCATCGAATGTAAAAAATTTCCGTGCGCCGATGTGCGACACGAAAGTTTTTCCATTCCCAAAATTCAGATCAAGCCAGCCAATGTTTCCATCGTGTTGATCTCGGAAGCCGCGCCCGCGAACCGGGACGACGATTATTACGCCAAAGGGAATCCGCTCTTCGCGCAAACAACGATTCAAGCGTTCAACGACGCGGGGACGCGCGTCGCATCCGTGCGCGACATTCTCGATCTCGGTGTGTATCTCACGACGGCGGTGAAATGCGCGAAAACCGATTACGGCATCGCGACCGGCACGATCAAAGAATGTTCGTTGTTGTTGGAGCAAGAGCTCGCGCGCTTTCCAAATGTGCGCGCGTGGCTGTTGATGGGCGATGTCGCGATCAAAGCGATCAATTACATCGCGACGCGCGCGGGCGCAGGGCGCGTAATCCCGGCGGGTTCGACGTACAAAATACGCGATGGCAAATTTTTCTTTCGTGGCGCGCGCGCGTTTCCGTCGTACTTGCAAGCCGGTCCGAGTTTCTTTATCGAAAAGAGCAAACGCAAAATGATCGCGGAGGACATTGCGAACGTGTTGCGATTAATCAAGTAATCTTCGTCCCGTCATTTCGAGCGAAGCGAGAAATCTCAGTGTATGGAGATTTCTCCTCGCTTCGCTCGTCGAAATGACACGACAGGAGGTATCAAATGTCAGCGCTTTCTCAACTCGCGCATTTGCAAGGGCGGCGCGATGAAATTCCAAATCAAGCATTGGCGCGCGATCTTGCGACGCGCCGCGACAAACACGGCGTCAAAGAAATCGCGGAAAATGTGTGGCACAAGGACAAACACATTCAAGCCGATTGCATCAAAGTTTTGTACGAGGTCGGCTATCTCAAGCCGGAATTGATCGCGCCGTACGATGCCGAGTTCATCAAACTGTTGGCGAATCGCAACAATCGTTTGGTGTGGGGCGCGATGATCGCGCTCGCGACGATTGCCGAATTGCGCGCGAAAGAAATCAGCGCGCACACCGACAAGATTCTCGCGGCGATGAAAACCGGTTCGGTCATCACGGTAGATAACGGCGTCAAAGCGCTTGCGCGTGTTGCCGCGACGAGCGACGCGCGCAACAAGAAAATTTTTCCGTACCTGATCGAACATTTGCAAACCTGTCGCCCGAAAGAAATCGCGCAACACGCCGAAAGTACGTTGCCCGCCGTCAACGCAAAAAACAAACAACAATTTGTGGACGCCTTGAACGAACGCGCGCATGCATTGACACCCGCGCAAGCCGCGCGAATCAAAAAAGTAATCAAGGCGGCGGAGAAAAAGTGAACAAGGTCGCCGCGTTCATCACGCGCGAAACGGCGCGCGGGGCGGAATTGCTTTTGCTCGCGCATCCGTACGCGGGCAATCAACTGCCCGCCGGAACAGTCGAAGAAAACGAAGACCCGCGCGCCGCCGTCCTGCGCGAAGTCGCGGAAGAAACCGGGCTGACACGCGTTCGCATCGAAAAAGAAATTGGAATTTTGGACGAGCCGCTTCCCGAACGAATGTTGGTGGTCGCGCGGGCGACGCGTGTGTACGCGCGTCCGGACGCGACGAGTTTCGATTGGGCGGAATTGCGGCGCGGCATTTGGGTGACACGCGAACGCGAACAGAATGGATTCATGCAAGTTACCTACGCCGAGCCGGACGAATTTCCGAACGCGCATTACACAACGTACCAAATCACCGGTTGGGTGCCGAACGACGCGCTGTCGGCGCGACAGTATCGCCATCTGTTTCATCTCACGCTCGACGGCGACGCGCCGGACGCGTGGATGCAAATCGCGGACAATCACACCTTACGTTTGTTTTGGTCGCCGCTCGCCGCGCTCGCGCCAATCGTGCCGCCGCAAAATCGGTGGATCGAATTTGCGCGGTTCGCGCTGTAGGGGCGAAGCATCCTGAGCGAAGTCGAAGGATGCTTCGCCCCTACATTTTTGATTTTGTCAAATTTGACAAACAAGCGCGTTCTGAGTAAAATCCGAATTTGCTCAATGACTCGAAAATAAATCGGGCGCGAGGCAAGAGCAGGTCGCGGTCGGTATTTTTTGTTGCGCGAAACAGCCCATTTTAATTTTATTCTTTGACCAAATTGGTTTTATTCAACGGGCGTCGCGCGTGATTCTGGGTTCTCCAATTTTGTTTCGACCTCCTCAATCGCCTCGCACTGGCAGAGCAGACGTGCTGTTGCCGGAGAGAGAGTTGGCTGGGCGTCTCGCCCGAAGACGCGCGCCGCCACTCTTTTCCCATCGCTCACTTTTAACCAAATCGTTCGCACACAACAGGTTGCACATCATCCCCGACGACAACCGGGCGCAGTAACCTGCGGGAATTTATTTTGCCTTTTTCCCTCCATTCCCGCGAGCGCGCGTTGTGCGCGAGATTCGTTTTTTTTGAGGAGTTTTGAATGAGTGAACTCACGATGACGACGGCGATCAACGGCTTGATGCCCGATCAAAAAACCTACGCGCGCATCCTTGATGTCCACAACATTCCCACGTTGATCAAAGTGCAGATTGAATCGTTCGAATGGTTCAAGAACGAAGGCCTGCGCGAACTGTTCGACGAAATTTCCCCCATCGAATCGTTCAACAAAGAATACAGTTTGCATTTTCCCGGCGATAACGACGCCGCAAAAAAATTCAATCTGACGTTTCGCTTTGGCGATCCGAAATACTCGGAAGCCGAATGTCGCGAAATGGATATGACGTTCGCCGCGCCTCTGCACTTGTGGGTCGCGTTGCTCAACAACACGACCGGCGAAGTCTCGCGCCAAGAAGTTTATATGGGCGATTTTCCGTTGATGACGGAACACGGCACGTTCGTGATCAACGGCGCGGAACGCGTCGTCGTCTCGCAGTTGATTCGTTCGCCCGGCGTTTATTTCAGTGCGGATGAAGATCGCGCGACCGGGCGCGTCTTGTGTTCCGCGAAATTGATTCCGAACCGCGGCGCGTGGCTCGAGTTCGAAACCAGCAAGCGCGATATTCTTTCCGTCAAAGTGGATCGCAAACGCAAGTTGCCGGTAACGATGTTGCTCAAAGCCATCGGCGTCGGCGATGGGCGCGATGAGCGCATCCTCGATATTTTCGCGGGCGTGGATAACAACACCGAACACGAATACATTCGCACCACGCTCGAACGCGAATCGCCGAAACTCGAAACAATTGATCAAGCGATTCTCGAATTTTACAAAAAGATGCGCCCCGGCGATCCGCCAACCCAGGACAATGCGAAAAACTTTTTGACGACGTTGCTCTTTACGCAACGCCGGTACGATTTGGGCAAAGTCGGTCGCCACAAATTGAATCGTCGTTTGTACGGCACGGACGTTCCCGCGAACGAACTGCCGCCCGAACGCATTTTGCGCGCGGACGATTTGGTCAAAGTGATCGAGCATATCATCCTTGTCAACAACGGCGTGTTCGGTCCCGATGACATTGACCACCTCGGCAATCGTCGCGTCAAGACGGTCGGCGAGTTGATTCAAAATCATCTTCGCATCGGCTTGCTTCGCCTCGAGCGCGTCGTCCGCGAGCGCATGAGTGTGCGCGATCCCGAACAAATGTCGCCGATCAATCTGATCAACATTCGCCCAGTCGTCGCGGCGATGCGCGAATTTTTTGGCGGCTCGCAACTTTCGCAGTTTATGCAACAAACGAATCCGCTTGATGAACTCACGCACAAGCGCACCTTATCCGCGTTGGGCCCCGGCGGTTTGCGCCGCGAACGTGCGGGCTTTGATGTGCGCGATGTTCACCACTCGCACTATGGACGCATCTGCCCAATTGAAACGCCCGAAGGTCCGAACATCGGTCTCATCGGTCGTCTCGCGACGTACGCGCAGATCAACGATTTCGGATTCATCGAGACGCCGTATCGCGTCGTCAACAACACAGTCGTGAACAAAAAAGACCAGGTGATGGGGCGCACGATTCGTCAAGAGATTCGCGATCCCGATTCGAACAAAGTTCTCGCCAAAGCGGACACGGTCGTTACCGAAGACGTGTACGAAAAATTGACCGCGCTCGGCAAGCAAGCGGAAATCCCGGTGCGCGCGTACGCGACGGATGAAATCAAATATCTCGCCGCGGATGAAGAAGATCGGCACACGGTCGCGCAAGCAAACGCGCGACTCGATGAGAAAGGTCAGTTCGTGGATCGCCGCGTCGAAATTCGGCGTCGGCAAACCTTTCTCACCGATTCGTCTGACAAGGTTGAGTATCTTGACGTGTCGCCGAAACAAATCGTCGGCGTGTCCGCCGCGCTCATCCCATTTCTCGAACACGATGACGCGAATCGCGCGTTGATGGGTTCGAATATGCAACGTCAATCGGTGCCACTGCTTCGTCCCGAAGCGCCGATTGTCGGAACCGGGATGGAAGCGCAAGCCGCGCTCGATTCGGGGCAGGTCGTTGTCGCGGAAGCGGACGGCGAAGTTACGAGCGTTACCGCGAAAGAAATCAAAGTACGGTACGGCAAAAAAGAGCATAGTTACGTTTTACGAAAGTACAATCGCTCGAATCAATCCACCTGCATTGATCAGCGCCCGATTGTTTCGCGCGGTCAAAAAGTAAAACAAGGTCAGGTCATCGCGGATTCATCTTCGACCGACCAGGGGCAAATCGCGCTCGGGCAAAATGTCGTCGTCGCGTTTATGAGTTGGGAAGGCGGCAACTATGAGGACGCGATTTTGATCAGTGAGCGAATGGTGCGCGAGGATAAATTTTCCAGCATCCACATCGAGAAACACGAGATCGAAGCGCGCGACACCAAACTCGGTCCCGAAGAAATCACGCGCGATATTCCAAACGTCGGCGAAGATGTGTTGAAAGATTTGGACGAAGAGGGCATCATTCGCGTCGGCGCGGAAGTTGGACCGGGCGATATTCTCGTCGGCAAAATTACGCCGAAGGGCGAAACCGATCTGACGCCGGAGGAAAAATTATTGCGCGCGATCTTTGGTGAAAAAGCGCGCGAGGTGAAAGATTCGTCACTCCGTTTGCCGCACGGCGAGCGCGGCAAGGTTGTGGATGTGCGCGTGTTCACGCGCGATGAACATCACGAATTGCCCGCGGGCGTGGACAAACTTGTGCGCGTCGCGATCGCGCAACAACGCAAAATCACCGAAGGCGACAAGATGGCGGGGCGGCACGGCAACAAGGGCGTCATTTCCAAAGTCGTCCCGGTTCAAGATATGCCGTACCTCGAAGATGGTACGCCGGTGGACATCATTCTCAATCCACTCGGCGTGCCCGCGCGTATGAACATCGGACAAATTCTCGAAACGCATTTGGGCTGGGCGGCGGAGCGGCTCGGCTTCAAAGTGGTGTCGCCGGTGTTCGACGGCGCGGACGAAGGCGAGATCAGCGCGGAGCTCGCGCGCGCGTGGTTGATTGATGAAGCGTGGAATGAAATCACCGCGCGCGCGTGGGATTGGCTCAAAGATCAAGAATACAATCTCGACGATTTGAACGATGAAGACGAAGCGCGTTTGTTGTACTTGCAACACTGGCTCAAACACGCGGAACGCCGGAAAATTATCGGTGACCGTGTGTACGCGCGCCGCCAGGTTCTGCGCGCGTGGCTCGAAGAAAAAAATCTCGACGCGGATAAAATTTTGTGGTTCGAAGATGACGAACGCGCCCCGGCGGAGCGTCCCGAATCGGATCGCGCCGCGCGAATCGCGTGTTATCGTTTGTGGTTGCAAGTGCACGATCATTCGGCGTCCGCGAAATTATCCGAAGAGCAACTCGTCGCCGAAGTGAACAAGGTCAGTCACGAAATCAAACTACCGCCGCCCACCGCCGGTAAAATGGTGTTGCACGATGGCAAGACCGGGCAACGCTACGATCAACCGGTAACCGTCGGCGTGATTTATATGTTGAAGCTCGCGCACCTAGTCGAAGACAAAGTGCACGCGCGTTCGACCGGACCGTACTCGCTCGTTACGCAACAACCGCTCGGCGGCAAGGCGCAATTCGGCGGGCAACGTTTCGGTGAAATGGAAGTGTGGGCGCTCGAAGCGTACGGCGCGGCGCACACGCTTCAAGAAATGCTCACCGTGAAATCGGACGATGTGACCGGGCGCGTGAAAACGTACGAGTCCATCGTCAAGGGCGAAGAGATTCTCGAACCCGGCGTGCCCGAATCGTTCCGCGTGCTCGTCAAAGAATTGCAATCGCTTGGTCTGTCGGTCGAAGTGTATGACCAGGACGGCGAGCGCAAAACATTCGGCAAGGAAGAGAGCGAGGAGCGCGTGCCCTCGCTCGGCGGAATGGGTTTGTTGCGCGATGGTGAAGATCAACCGATGGACGCGAAACGCGCGATGCGCGAACGCTTTGCGCGCGGCGAGCGCATTGGGAGTGGCGGCGAACGCGGGCGCGGACGCGGACGACGCGAGCGCGAACGCAAGCCGAGTAACGACGAATAGTGTTGAATAGTTGCATTGTTGGATAGTTGAATAGTTGGATCGTTCGTTTCGTGGAATGAACTAACCAACTATTCAACCATTGAACTAGCGAACTACGCGGAGTGAGAATGGAATTACGAGACTTTTCTGCAATTCGAATCAGTGTCGCCTCGCCCGATCATATTCGGTCGTGGTCGTACGGCGAAGTGTTGAAACCGGAAACGATCAACTATCGCACGCTCCGCCCGGAACGCGACGGGTTGTTTGACGAACGCATTTTTGGACCCCAGCGCGATTGGGAGTGCGCGTGCGGCAAATACAAAAAGATTCGCAATCGCGGCATCATCTGCGACAAGTGCGGCGTGCAGGTCGCGCCCGCGCGCGTCCGCCGCGAACGGATGGGACACATCGAACTCGCGTCGCCGGTCTCGCATTTGTGGTACGTGCGCGGCGTGCCTTCGCGTATCGGCTTGCTCCTCGATATGTCGCCGCGCGCGCTTGAACGCGTGCTCTATTTCGCGCAGTACATCGTTACGCGCGTGGACGAAGACGCGCGCAAGCGGATGATGCAACGGCTTTCGAAAGAGACGACGACGAAAACGCAGGAACTCGAACTCAAATCCGAAGAAGAAATTGACGCGATTCAAAAAGGCGCGGACAAGGAAATTGACGCGCTCGCGCGCAAAACCGACAACGCGATTTCAAAACTCGAAGAGCAACTCACCGAAAAAACCGACCAGGTGATGGGGCTTGCCAAGAAACTCGAAAATCGAATCGAAGAAGCCAAGGGCGGCGAAATTCGCAAAGCCATCGTGTTCGAACCGACCGATGAAATTATCGCGGGCGAAGGCGAAACGATTTCCGGCAAACATCGCAAACGTTTGAACGAAGTTGTGCAAGCGCACATCGCGCAGATCGAAAAAGATTTGCGCGAAAAAGAGCAAGACAAACGATTGCTCCTCGACGCGGAACGCGAACAGAAACAACATGCGGCGAACGAAGAGATCGCGAAAATTCGCCAACGGCTCGACACGCAAACCGAAAAAATTCACGACGCGCACGACGATCGGATGGACGATCTCAAAGCGATTCGCGTCGGCGAAGTGATTAGCGAAGCGCGCTATCACGAAATGCGCGAAAAGTGGGGCACGCTTTTTGAAGCCGGGATGGGCGCGGAAGCGATCTATAAAATTTTACTCACCGTCAATCTCGACGAGTTGAACGTAACCGTGCGCGAGACGATCAAGACGACGCGCTCGAAACAAAATAAGAAAAAAGAAATCAAACGCTTACGCGTGATCGAATCACTGCGCGTCTCCGGCAATCGTCCCGAGTGGATGATTCTCACGGTTCTGCCGGTCATTCCGCCGGACTTGCGCCCGATGGTGCAACTTGACGGCGGTCGTTTCGCGACGAGCGACCTGAACGATTTGTATCGCCGCGTCATCAATCGCAACAATCGTTTGAAACGTTTACTCGAACTCGGCGCGCCCGAAGTGATCGTCAACAACGAAAAGCGAATGTTGCAAGAAGCCGTGGACTCGTTGATTGACAACGCGCAAAAAGGCAAAGCCGTTTCCGCGCGCGGACAACGCAAACTCAAATCGCTGTCCGACTTGCTCAAAGGCAAGCAAGGTCGTTTTCGCCGGAACTTGCTCGGCAAGCGCGTGGATTATTCCGGGCGATCTGTGATCGTCGTGGGTCCGCATTTGAAATTGAATCAATGCGGTTTGCCGAAAAGTATGGCGCTCGAATTGTTCAAGCCGTTCGTGATGCGGAAACTTGTCGAGTACAATTACGCGCACAACATCAAATCGGCAAAGCGACTGGTTGATCGCGGTTCGTCCGAAGTCTGGGACGTGCTGGAAGAAATCATCAAGAATCACCCGGTTTTGTTGAACCGCGCGCCGACTCTGCATCGCCTGGGCATCCAAGCGTTCGAAGTGATCCTGGTTGAAGGAAGCGCGATTCAAATTCATCCGCTCGTTTGCGCGGCGTTCAACGCGGATTTCGACGGCGATCAAATGGCGGTGCACGTTCCGCTCGGTGAAGCCGCGAAACAAGAAGCGCGCAGTTTGATGTTGTCGTCGTCGAACTTGCTCAAGCCGGCATCGGGCGAGCCGATTGTCGAGCCGACCAAAGATATGGTGCTCGGCGTGTATTACCTCACGATGGACGAGGACGGCGCGAAAGGCGAAGGCAAAACGTTCACATCGCCGGAAGAAGTCGTGCTGGCGTACGATCTTGGGCACATTGATCTGCACGCGAAAATCAAAGTTCTGCTCGGCGAAAACAAAGCGCGCCGCGCCTCGCGTCGCGTGTCGCAAACGACGGTCGGGCGCGTCATCTTCAACGAAATTTTGCCGCCCGAAGTGCGCGGCGTGAATGAAACGCTCGACAAGAAAAAACTCAAAGAACTCGTCGCGCAAGTGTACGCGAAACTCGGACCGGATGGCACGGCGGAAATCGTAGATCGCATCAAGGACATTGGCTTTCGCTTCGCGACGCGCTCGGGCTTGACGATCGCGATTGACGATATTACCGTGCCGAATGAAAAATACACGATCCTGGATCGCGTCAGCGCGAAGGTGAATGAAGTCGAACAACAATATCGGCGTGGCTTGATTACCGAAGATGAACAGTACGTCAAGACGGTTGAACTCTGGACCGAAGCGACCGAGCAAGTTACCGACGCGGTCGCGCGCGGAATGGGCGAACATTCGCCGATTCGCGTAATGGCAAATTCCGGCGCGACGAAAGGCGGCTTCCAACCGATTCGTCAACTTGCCGGGATGCGCGGCTTGATGGCGGATCCGGCGGGACGCATTATCGCGTTGCCGATCAAATCGAATTTCCGCGAAGGGTTGACCGCGCTCGAGTACTTTATTTCGACGCACGGCGCGCGCAAAGGTCTCGCGGACACCGCGTTGCGAACTGCCGATGCCGGTTATCTCACGCGGCGTCTTGTGGATGTCGCGCAAGAAGTGATCATCACGGTTGACGATTGCGGAACGAACGCGGGCATCTGGATGGACGATTCATCGAAAGAACGCACCGGCGAAAGTTTCACCGAACGCGTGATCGGTCGCATCGCGGGCGCGCCCGTCGCGCATCCAAAATCCGGCGAAGTGATTATTCCGCCCGGCGAAATGATCACCGAAGAATTGTGGGCTGAAGCGGCGGCGGCTAAAGTGGACAAGGTGTTTGTGCGTTCGGTGTTGACGTGCCAGGCGCGGTACGGTTGTTGCGCGAAATGTTATGGGCGCGATCTCGCGCGCGGCGGATTGATTCGCATCGGCGAAGCGGTCGGCATTATCGCGGCGCAATCCATCGGCGAACCTGGGACGCAGTTGACGCTTCGCACGTTCCACACCGGCGGCGTCGCGGGCGTCGAAGACATTACGCACGGTCTTCCGCGCGTCGAAGAATTGTTCGAAGCGCGCGATCCGAAAGGCGAGGCACTGCTCGCGGAAATGGACGGCGTGATCGAACTGTACAACGACGGCGACGAACGCAAAATGCGAATCGTGAATGCGCGCACCGAAGAGGACGAGTACGATTTGCCGCGCGGCTACAAAGCGATGATCGAAGACGGCGACGAGATCGAAAAAGATCAAGCCATCGCGAAAAATAGCGAAGAAGAAATTCTCGCGCAAAATCCCGGCAAGGCGTTCGTCGAAAAAGGCAAGATCACGATTCGCCGCGAAGTGCGCGAAGATTTCGGGTACGATCTCCCGGCGACCGCGCGCTTGCGCGTCGAAGAAGGGCAACGCGTGCATGCGGGCGATCAGATGACCGAAGGATCGAAGAATCCGCGCGAGTTGTTGCGGATTATGGGTTTGGACGCGACCCAGGTTTATCTGCTCGAAGAAGTGCAACGCGTCTATCGCTCGCAAGGCGTCAACATCAACGACAAGCACATCGAAATTATCATCGGACAAATGTTGCGCCGCGTACGCGTGATGAGTTCGGGCGACACGGATTTGTTGCCCGGCGAAATTCTGGATCGCCGCGCGTTCGACGAACGCAATTCGAAAATCGCGGAAGCCGGTGGCTCGCCCGCGCGCGCGCAACCGATGATCCTGGGGCTCACGCGCGCCGCGCTCGCGACCGAATCGTTCCTCGCCGCCGCGTCGTTCCAGGAAACGTCGCGCGTGCTCACCGATGCCGCCGTGCGCGGTCGGGTTGATCAATTGCGCGGGTTGAAAGAAAATGTCATCCTCGGCAAATTGATCCCGGTCGGCAGTGGCTTTCATCCGCATCTGCCCGCGATTGACATCGGGCCCACGCCGACGGTTACGGTGGACGATATTTCGGAAGAGACGGCGGAAGTTGCCGGATAAATCAGTCAACAGTCAACAGTCAACAGTAGACAGTCAGATGAAAAAAATCACACGCGACATTTTGTCGCGTGTGATTTTTTTTGTTTGTAGCCAGGTTAAGAAAATTTGACTTAAAAACCCTTGTAATTTTTTATTGGCGATGTTATATTGACTTCCAAACACATTATGCGTATTCCCAGTCTGGGGGTGACGATCCGCGAAACGTAGTAATCACGGTCACCAAGTCTCGCGGTAGCCACAGGTGAGACCCACCAGAGGTTACTTTGATCGGTTTTTGTTTTCCTGGGATTGAGCATAGTTATCCTGGTATTTTTCGCAACCGCCGTGCTAGCTTTGCTTTGGTTGAACCAGGGACTTGTTTGGGCAGGAGCGCCGAGTCGCGGTTTGTTTGTGAGCACAACGACGAATAGTTCGGTGAGACGTTTTGATGCTTCCACCGGTACATACGTAGTTGATTTCGTTTCCTCCGGTAGTGGCGGTCTTGCCGGTCCGTATGGAATTGCATTTGGTCCCGATGGGAATCTCTATGTAACGAGTAGCGCAAATAATTCGGTTTTGAGATACAACGGCGCAACCGGCACAGTCATAGATATTTTTATCGCGAGCGGTGTCGGCGGTGTGAGTAATCCAATCGGACTTGCGTTTGGTCCCGACAATAATCTCTATGTCGCGAGTTATAACAATTCCAAGGTCGCGCGATTCAATGGAGCGACCGGCGCGTCAATGGGAGATTTTGTTCCCAGCGCGAGCGGCGGTCTGAGTGGCACATATGGAATCGTTTTCGGTCCCGATGGCAATTTATATGTGAGTAGTTACGACAGTCACCAAGTGTTGTACTACAATGGTTCGACCGGCGCGTCCCTCGGCGCGTTTGTTGCATCAGGGTATGGCGGCTTGGCGAGTCCTACCGGCATTACGTTTGGTCCCGATGGCAATTTGTATGTGAGCGATTATGCCACTGGGTTGGTCTTGCGTTACCACGGTTCGGCGCGCACATTTTTGGGAACCTTCACCGGCGGAATCGGCAATCCGATCGGGTTGGCTTTTGGACCGGACGATAATTTGTATGTAGCAAGTTACTCCGCCAATCGAATTGCACGCGTCAATGGAACGACCGGCGCATCAATGGGTGATTTTGTTTCTTCAATTGCACAACCCAGTTTTTTTGTTTTTGCCCCAATGTTTTCAACCACAACCGCGCTTGCCTCTTCCGCGAATCCGGCGTCGGTCGGACAGCCCGTTACTTTGACCGCCACGGTAAATGATTCTGTTGCGATCACTCCGACCGGATCCGTCACGTTCAAGAATGGTGGCGTGGATATTGCCGGTTGTATCAGTGTCGCGATCAACGGTTCGGCGCAAGCGAATTGTTCGACGACTTTATTCTCAACCGGCGCGCGCGCGATCACTGCGGTTTACAGTGGTGATACCAATTTCAGCACAAGCACATCTAGCACATTCACGCTGAACGTGAACCCGGTAACCACGCGCGGATTATTTTTGAGTAGCGCGATCAATAGTATGGTGAATCGTTATGATGGCGCGACGGGCGCGTTCATCAACAATTTTGTGTCTGCGTCAAGTGGTGGATTGAATGGATCGCACGGCTTGGCGATCGGTCCCGATGGCAATCTCTATGTGGCTAGTCGCGCGAATCATTCGGTTCTGCGTTACGACGGTGCGACCGGCGCGTTCCTGAGCACATTCGTGGCGACTGGGTATGGTGGATTAAATAATCCGATCGCCCTTGTGTTTGGCGCTGATGGAAATTTGTACGTCGCGAATCAAACCAGTTCAAAAATCGCGCGCTTTGACGGAACCAGTGGAACATACCTGGGCGATTTTGTTCCCGGCGGTAGCGGCGGACTCAGCGGCGCGTACGGCTTGACGTTCGGTCCAGATGGAAATTTGTATGTAGCGAGTCTCAACAATTCAATGATCCTCCGATACAATGGCACGACCGGCGCGTTTATCAACGCGTTTATCACTTCGGGTTTGACGAGTCCGACCGGATTGCGTTTTGGCGGTGATGGAAATTTGTATGTCGCGAATTATGGAACGAGTTCGGTATTGCGTTTCAATGGCACGACGGGCGCGTTCATGGATATTTTCGCGAGCGGCATCACCGAGCCGATTGACCTGGTTTTTGGTCCTGATGGACATTTGTACGTTTCAAGTTACAGTACCAACCGCGTTGCGCGTTTCAACGGAACGACCGGCGCGGCCTTGGGCGATTTTGTGGGTGCGGGCAGTGGTAATTTATCCGGACCTACATTTCTCACCTTTGCTTCAGTGTATCCCACCACGATCAATCTATCTACTTCAGCGACGCCAGCCCTTGCCGGACAAACGATTACCTTTACTGCAACGGTGAACGCGAGCGCGCCCATCTCACCCACTGGGACGATCACGTTCAAGGATGGCGGCGTAGATATTTCCGGGTGTGTCAATGTCGCGTTGAACGGTGCGGCGCAAGCACAATGTTCCACCAGCGCGCTTGCGGATGGATCGCACACGATCACCGCGGCGTACGGCGGCGATACCAACTTTGGCGCGAGCGGATCCGGCGGATTGACGCAAATCGTTCTGCAAGCAACGACGACCGCGCTCACTTCTTCGATCAATCCTTCCACGGTTGGACAAATCGTAACCTTGACAGCGACGGCGAACGAGTCTGCGCCTGGCACGCCAACTGGCACGATCACGTTCAAAGATGGCGGCAATGATATTTCCGGGTGTACGAATGTTGCGCTGAATGGTTCCGCGCAAGCCGTGTGCGCGCTAAAAA
>Ga0233425_10003698_pt1 | contig 27172 bp, 27 predicted proteins | sample Watercolumn_Towu_2_FD_181712 | JGI IMG/M metagenome (GOLD analysis project Ga0233425, IMG submission 181712) | Freshwater microbial communities from Lake Towuti, South Sulawesi, Indonesia - Watercolumn_Towuti2014_140_MG | ecosystem: Environmental > Aquatic > Freshwater > Lake | place...
AAACCTCATCTCCACACTGAAGTGCGGAGTTTTACTGCTTTCGCACCAACTGCGAATTTTTGAATGTCAAACAAACGCCTTCATCTCAGCATTAAAATGCTAAGTTTTCGGCGTTGTTTAACATAAAAATATAGAAAGAATCATAACTTTGAGGCTAAAAAAGAATTCTTTATAATCTTTTCCTTCAATCGAGGAAACTTCTATATAGAAACTTCCTTCCAAAGCCGAAACATTTATAAAGAATCAGGTTTTACTGGTCTCAAGATGAACAAAAATCAGGTTGAAGAGTATTTGAAGGACTTTCAAAGAAATGACTTCCCGCAGTTAATAGAAAGAACACTGCCTGAATACTGGACAAAAAAAATAACTGCAATAATCGGGCCCAGAAGAGCTGGAAAAACCTCAATAATTTACCTGATAATGATGCATTTAATGAAAGAAGGCGCAAAAAAATCGGATTTATTATACCTTAACTTTGAGGATTTGAGGCTTTCAGATGTATCATTTAAAGAGATAGCTGAAGTTATAAGCACACACAAAAAATTATTTAATTCAGACAAGCCCATTTTGTTTCTTGATGAACCTCAGCTAATAGAAAACTGGGAACGGGCTGTAAGAAGCTTATATGACCAAGGATATTCCATATTTATTTCAGGCTCATCATCAAAATTGCTAAGCAAGGAAATACACACTTCGCTAAGAGGCAGAAGCTTAAGTTATTTAATACTCCCTTTCAGCTTTAATGAATACCTAAAAGCAAAAAAAATTGTTTACGGCCAATTAATGAGTTCGGATGAAAAGATAAAACTGCTTTCTGCACTTGATGAATACTTAAAATACGGCGGATTTCCAGAAACATCCATTCAAGAAAAAGAAGAGATTAAGCTAAAAATTCTTAACGAATATTTTGAGCTGGCATTATACAAAGACATAGTTGAAAGGTATAAAATATGTGATTCAGATAACATAAGGCAGTTTATCAAATCAATTTTATCAAGCTTTTCAAAAGAGATAAGCATAAACAAGATTTACAACGGAATAAGCTCTCAAGGAAGAAAAACATCAAAAGATGAGCTTTACACATACCCTTCAATGTTAAGCGATGCGCTTTTTGCATTTTTCCTCCCTAAATTCTCGTGGTCAATACAAAAGAGAGAGCCGGTTTCAAAGGTTTATCTTAATGACACAGGATTTTCAAAGCTTGTCTCATCAAGCGCGGACAACGGAAAGCTTATTGAAAACACAGTATTTTTAGAGCTCATAAGAAGACAAAAACCGTTCACTGAATTATCATTCTGGAAAAGCGAGCAAATGCATTACGAAGTTGATTTCGTGATAAAAGAAAAAGAAAAAATTACGCAATTAATACAGGCATGCTATGAACTTAACGATGAAACAAAGCCAAGAGAAATAAGAGCGCTTCTGAAAGCAGGAAAAGAGCTAAAATGCGATAACCTCACCATAATAACCTATGATTATGAAGGAGAAGAAACAGCTGAATGGTATGGAATAAAAAGCAAAATAAAATACATTCCATTATGGAAATGGCTTATTGAATGATAAAAATTACGGGCACTTTAATAAATTATTTTTGCTGTTTTTCACTAACGCACAATAAAACTCAAACACTCACATTTTCTTTCTTACGCTTATTGTCCTGAACAGCCTGCTCCTGCGCTTTCTGATGCTGGCCCTGTGCTTCTTCATGCGCCTGACAGCTCTCACTGCTTTATGCTTCTTTTTCCTCAGCTTCTTGTTTTCTACTTTACCAATCAAGCCGAGCTCACTGCACAACTCTATGAACATTGCACTGCTCCATGCCTGGCTCAAGCAACCCGAAGCAGTCTGCCTTGATGCAGAACTCACCTCAGATGACGCGCCGACTGCGCCCTGCCACAAAATATCCCTGACAGAAGCATCAAGAATTGCATTAATGTAATGCTTAAACCTGTTTTTGTTAAGCCTACACATGCAAACCGCAGCAAGATTATTCAGCCAATACCAGCTGTCTCCTCTATGATAGCTCTTATTGTTCTCACCAGTATAATCCGAAGTGAACAAAGGAGAAGTTTTGTCAATTGTTGAAATGCCACCCCACTCAAGCCAGAGCCTTGAAAGCGCATAATCAAAACACTTCTCCCAGACCCCGCGAGGAAAAAGCCCAGGGCAGGCATAATAAGCAATAAATATGTTAGGCCTTACAGTAAAATCAGCAGAGCCATCCTTAATAAACCCTCCGGCAAGAAACTTTGACCGAACATTCTTAACCAGGCTTTCTGCAAGGCGAGAATAAATTTCTTCACGCGTAAGGCTATACGCAAGATTAAACATACCAGCCATTAATGCCTGTATCTCAATCCTTGCACCGCCCCTCGAATCACCGCCAAAATCAGTATCCATCCAAGTTTCAAGAGGGCCGTTAACAAAAAAGCCGTCCCTGTGGAAATTCTTTATCAAAAGCTCAAGCGCATTTTTCAGCCCCGCAGAAACCAACTTTTTTTCATTATCATCAAGAAGCTTAAGAACATCATTAAAGCGCAGGAAAAGCCAGCCCACAGAATCAGCAGAGGCAATCCCTGAACCTGGAATCCTATTCGGAAGCCTTCCACTTGAATCAATCATTGTTATGCGCTGAAGCAGAATCTTCTTCTCAAGCTGCTCCTCCCCAACCAGGCCAAGAGCCCTAAGCGAAACAGCCTCATCTCTCGTCCAGAGCTGAAAAAACCAGGGAAAACCCGCAATAATGCCTTCAACACCCGAACTAAAAACAAGCCCGGACAACGCATTGGCAGAATAATTAACTGCAATGCTTTTATCATCAGCACCAACAGCAATATGCTTCACAGCATTCTTTTCATTAACCATTATCCTTTTCAGCTCCCTCAAAACAAGGGCATTTTCCTCAACAGCTTTCTCACGGTCCCTGTAAGCAGTTATAACAACAAGCCCAGACTTTGCCTTGAAAGCAGAATAAACCCACCACCTGAACGGCGGAGAATTCCTGCGCCCATCAGCAGAATAATCCTGCTCAACCCAAGAACCAACAGGAACCACACCCTTAACATTTCCAACAACAACAAATATCGGCTCGCCATACTTCGTAAACTCGAGAATAACCGCATTTTTTTCCTGATGAAACTTGTAAATACGCCCCGCGTCAGTCAGGTCATACGCTTTTCTCACATCAAAAACAAACTCAAGCTCCTGCTCACCAGCTGTTTCATAAACCAAAGAGTTAAAATTTTTCGGAAGCACAAAAGACTCTGTAAAATTTTTCCGCCTCATCCTCACGCTGAAAATATTGCTTGAAACCTCAAGAACCTCACCGCCTCCGCGAATCTCCTCAAGAACCTTAAAAACCTCCCCGTCAGAAACAAAAAATCCCTGAAACTTTGAGTTCGGAAGGCCGAGATTAAGAAAACCTCCCTTTGAATTCGAGAGAATAAGATTTGCACCGCCTATGTCCCCTGTCCTATTTCCATGAGCAACCTTCATAATCCCAAAAAAAAACAATTACTGTTTTTTCCCCCTGTAAAAAGACGCCGCATCCTCCGGGCTCACCGAATTTATTATCGTATCTGTTGAAAACTCAAATCCCGCCCACAAGGAAATCCGCGGACAGAACTCAACATGAAAGTGAAGCTGGCCGTAATTCTGAAAATAAAAATTAAAACTGCACCCAAGCTTTTTCAGCCTTCCAAGAATCTTCCTGAAAATATCAAGAAACTGCCTGAGATGCTCCTCATCAAGCGAGGCAAAATCAACAAGATGCTCCTTCGGAAAAAGCCAAATCTCATAATTAAACCTTGAAGCATAAGGCGTGAAGGCAACAAACTTTTCATTCTCAAAACACCTCCTGAAAGAGCCCCGCTCTATGTTAATAATATCACAATAAGCACACCTGCCGTGGCTCAACGACCTTCCAAGCTTCTCATTTATTACTGGCGGAACAATATTATAACCGATAACCTGGGAATGTGAATGCTCTATTGAAGTCCCCGCGTCAGGCCCGTGATTTTTAAACAGCGAGACAAACTTTATGCCCTCCTTGCGCCTCACTTCATTAAGCCTCTGCTGATAAACCTTCATAAGCTCCATCAAATGCTTTTCAGGAAGGTCAAACAACTGCTTTTTATGCTTGCCGGTCTCAACAATAACCTCATGCCAGCCGTAAGACGACGAAAAAGTAAAATAGTTATTATCAGTCCGCACATTATAATCACCATCAGCCTGAACTGCAGGAAACTTGTTCAAAAACCATGTTATCAGCCACCTCTTCTCACTGCCAACCCTTCCGAGCTCCATCGGCGTAAGATTCTCATTCCCAGGGCAGAAAAAACACTTCTTTACCCCTGCAGGATTATCCTTATGAACAAACTGATGAGGCCTCTCCCCGCGCTTCGGATTAATTATCACCCAGCGGTCAAGAACATAATCTTTTCTCAGCTCCATCTCATCCACCCTTGTGCTTTGAAAGAGCCAGATTGTGGGCGAGAACATACTCACCTATCAAAAACTTCCAGTCTGCCTTCGCAGCAATCGTCTTTGCCATGAGCTTATTCTTCACACGCTCATCTTTTGAAAAATCCGCAAAATCAAGCATGAACCTTGCAAGCGACTCAACAATCTCCTCATCACTCTTCCTCTCCCGCTTAAGAACAAAAACGCCGGGTATTTTTTTGCCGTCAGACTCCTTAAGAATATACCTGCCGAAACCCGCAAGGTCAGTCGTCACAGAACTCACACCAAGAGCAGCAGCCTCAAGAGGAGTATAACCCCACGGCTCATAAAAAGACGGGAAAACACCAAGATGCGCGCCCTGCATCGCCTCATAATAAGAAAGGTCAAGAAGCCCGTCAGCGCCAGTAAGATAAATCGGATAAAAAATAACCTTAACACGGCTTTCAGCAGAATTCGCAAGCCCGACAGAATGAAGAGTTTTTATTATTATGTCATCACCGCTCTTAAGCAGATGAGTTGAGAGCTCCGGAAAACCCTGCTTTCTGAATTTAAGCACGCGCTTTTTTGTCTCTGCAGCAAAATCCTGGCTGAAAACTGAAAAAGAACTTATGTCAGACTGGGAGAGAAGCGCAGACATTATCCTACTTCTTATGTAAGGCATTTCATCATCAAGGCCGTCCTTGACATCAATAAAATTAGTATGGTTTTCCACAATATTCTGATAAATCGAGTAAACATCACCAGGAACAAAGATAAACGCAACAATCGTTTTTGAGCTGTTCTCCTTTTTCATCAAACCGTCAAGCCTCGCGAGCGCCTTTATGTAAATATCTATGCCTTTATCCCTAAACTCATACCTTCCTGCAAGAAAATAAACCAAAGTTTCCTCAATATCAAAAGAATAATAAGGAAAAAAATAATAAGAAATAAACTCACGAATCTTTTCTCTCATAAGCCTGTGCTGAACAGACGCCTCCTCAAATGTCGGAAACTTATCCATATCAAGACCGTTAGGAAGAAGAACATCAGGCTTCCTTCCAAGAAACGCCTCAGCCTCAATGCCAGTTATCTCAGAAACAGTCGTAAAAACATCAGCATTAAGCGCGGACTGCTTTTCAACGCCAAACTTCGCCTCAATCCCATAATCAAAAGCAGACTTTTCAGAATCAATGCTTTTCATTTTGCTGTAAAGATCAACACCGCTCGAAGCAAGAGTCCTTCCAAGAATAGTCGCATGAGTCGTAAAAACAGTCGCCACCTTAACATCATTCATCTTTAGATAAAGAAGCGCACCCCCGCTAAGCCACTCATGAAACTGGACAACAGTTTTTCTTCCCGGATTCTGGGCAAGAACAAGCTGAAGAACCCTTCCCGCAGCATACCCCCAAACAATCGGCTCATCATAATCATAAGAAGCCCTTATAGAACTTATCCCGAACTTTTCCCACAACTCTTTTTTTACGCTGTCCGAATTCCCGATAAAGCCTTTGAAATCAACAAGAATAACTGAAGGAAGCCCCTTAATCAGCCACTTCCCAAAATGAAGGCGGATGCCCTCCCCGGCAAGATTCTTACAGACAGCAGAATACTCCTTCGGAACAGGCGCCTCCTCAAACTCGCCCTGAACCATCCCGGGAACATAAGGACCGACAGCAGTATAATTCTCCTGGCCGTAAATCTCAAGAATCCTGGGAGCTTTTGACTTTATGACAGTGCTTATTCCGCCGACTTTATTGCACACCTCCCAGCTAACCTCAAACAAAACAGCGCCTTCCGGACTCATTTTTTCTTCAGTTCCCTTCCTTCATTAACAACATTATCAACAAGCTTCTGGAGAAGCTTTATCCTTGTCTCAACCCTGTTCCTCGTCCTCTTCAGCTCATCAGCAAGCGAATGCTCATCAAAAACATCCTTCACCCAGGAAGCAAAATCATTTTTAAGCTCGTTGACATGATGAAAGAAAACCTCATCATTCATTGTCTCAAGAGCATCGCTCAGCTCCTGAATGCTCTTCAAGCGCCTTCCATCCTTCAAAATAAAATGATACTGCTCAGGAGCCTCGCCCGAAACCTTCCTCGCCACTGAAACCTCAACCTTCGGGGGCGCAACAGCAGGATGCCTTTTTTTAACTGCAACAGACTTCAAATTTTTATTTACCATAACATCACCTCTTTTTCCCTTTTTTGCCTTTTTATTAATTTACTCCTTAATATAGTTTGCTTTTTCAGACAACCCGGCACAAGCACTACCCAAAACAGGTTTACTGCCAAGCCGGATTATCAAATCATTAAGCACATTCATCAGGTTAATAAACGAATCATAAGGCGTGCTGTAAGGATTAAAATACTTGTGGACATCACCATCCGAAAACCATTTTGTGCACATATAATAAAAATGGTCAGACGCAGTAAGCTTTCTCCACGCCTCAATAAGCCGTTTATCGCCCGAACTTTTCACGCTGTCCTCAACTGCAAAAACACGAGCTATTGCAGACTGCTGCATCCGATTTCCAATCCACGCCGAAACATCCCGCTCAATGTCAGCCCAGCTCACAAGATGAGGAATGTCAAGCCGGTCAACAGAATCATGAGCATCAACAATTTCAGAAGGAGTCTTAAATGAATTGCCTGCTGAAAAAATCTCCCCCGGAAGCGCCCTCATAAAATCAAAAATTCCAGTGTCAGCCCACTGGTGCTCCCCAAATGTTTCATAATCCATAAAAAGATTTGCGCACACACCGCAACCATTTATCTTGCTCACCCACTGGCCGAATTTTCCGGCAGTAAGCGGAAACTCCGCCCAGCTCCTGTCAGAAAACCTGAAAGCAATATCATCACTTAGCTTGTAATTCTTAAGCAAAAGCTTTATTTTACCACCACACTTCGGGGCATAAACAAAGTTCGGGCTTCTCCACTGCAAAATGTGGTCAGCGCCCTCAGCAAGAACCGCCTTATACCCCATTTTTCCAGCATATTCTGCAACATCATTATTGTATATAAGCTCTGTGTTGCGGAAAACCTTAGGCGAGCACTTAAACAACTTTCTCACCGCAAGATTGTGCTTTTCAACCTGGTCAAAAAACTCCTTTTTTGAGTAAAGAAACGACAAACTATGATAATAAGTTTCATCAAGAAATTCAACTCGGCCTGTTTCAGCAATCTTCCTGAACGAATCAAGGACTTCAGGAGAATACTCCTTAAACTGGTCAAGCGCAGTGCCTGAAATTGAAAAAGCAACTCTAAACTCAGGATACCTTTCAAGAAGCTCAAGCATCAGCTTGTTCGCAGGAAGATAGCACTTTGAGGCAACCTTCTGCATTACCTCCCGGTTTTTATCATCATCAAAATAATTTGAATCCTTTCCTATCTGAAAAATGCTGTAGTGCTTCATCCTGTACGGCTGATGCACCTGAAAATAAAAGCACACATCTACCATTTCAACACCTCCCTGTAACAGCCAATGCACTTCCTTGCGGGCTCATCAAGATTAAACTTTTCCGCTTCTCTAAAACTATTATCAGCAAGCTCATGTTCAAGAGCAGAATACCTCAAGAAAGACACTATCTTATTTGACATTTCATCAACATCCCAAAAATCAACCTTAAACACATGGCTCAACACCTCCGAAACACCCGACTGGCGCGAGATAAGCACAGGCGTATTATTTTTCAATGACTCAAGCGCAACAAGCCCGAACGGCTCTGAAACAGAAGGCATGACATAAATATCAGCCATCTGGAAAGCACGGTGGACATCATCACCTGAAAGAAATCCGGTGAAAACAAATTTATCCGCAATCCCCTTTTCCGCAACCTCGCTGACAATCCGAGGAAACATATCACCGCTCCCGGCAAAAACAAACTTCACATCAGGAACAAACTGAAGAACGCGCTCAGCCATCCGCACAAAATAATCAGGCCCTTTCTGAAGAGTCACTCTTCCAAGGAAAAGCACAACCCGGTCCTTCCTGAAAGGAGAAGCAGTTTTAAGCTTATAAGCAGGATTTGCCTCATCAATGCCCCAATGAACAACCTTAACCTTGCCAGAATCCACCATATAATGCTTCAGCACATTTGATTTCGTAAAATGGGAATTTGCAACCACCAAATCAGCAGCGCTCAATCCCGCATACTCCCTCTTTGAAATTTCATGATTAGGACTCCCGCCAGTCCTGTCAAACTCAGTCGCATGAATGTGCACCACAAGAGGCCTGCCCGAAACCTTTCTTGCAATAATACCTGCTTCATAAGTCATCCAGTCATGGCAGTGAATAACATCAAAGCGCTCCCTTTCTGCAATCAGCGCAGCCGCCTTAGAATAGCGCTCAACTTCTGCAAACATTGTCCTGCCGTATATGTCCTTTTCTCTTGAATCAAGCATTTCATACTTTTCAAGATACTCTTTTGAAGTCATATAAGGAGTAAGAATAGTATTTACTTCAGAGAGCTTCACGAGCTGGTCTGCACCGATGAGCTTCACCACTGAACTATGCATGCCTCTCGGAAGCTGAGGAACAACAAACACAACCTCAACACCATTTCTTGAAAGCCCCCTGCACAAGTCAAAGCAAGCCGTCCCAAGCCCGCCTGATTTCATTGGCGGAAACTCCCATCCAAACATAAGCACTTTCATTTCATGCCTTCCTCAATACGCTTAAGCTCTGCCCGGCCAAGCTCAGTAATCTCAAGAATGCGGACATAAGGAGATGAAAAAACTTCATTCACAAAACCCGAGCCCTTAAAAAAAACAATATGTCTCTGAACAGTTTTCCAATTAACCTTTGAAATTCTTGAAATCTCATTAATTGTTTTCTGCTTTCCTGAAATCGCTTTCAGCAACGACACTCGTATATCATCATATGTGCGCTTCATGGTATTTACACAAAAAAAATCAAACAAGTATATAAATATTGTTATTTTTAGTCATATCTTATTGCTATAATAGTAATACCTTAAGATTATTAAAATAATATGTTATGACTAAAACGGCCTGTAAATCTGTGAAACCAAAAAAACAATGTAAACAAGAACAAGCACTGCACCTGCACGCACCCCCGCAGAACAGCACTCAACAAAAAAGACAAACAGCAGAAGCGAAAGAACAAGAAAAACAACCGGAAGAACAATTGAGGCAAAAGACACTGCAAAAGGGAAAATCAGTGCAACAATGCCGAGAACAAGCGAAGAGTTTATCGCAACCGCACCAGCAATCTCACCCAATGAAAGCTCGCCGTTGCCAGCAACAAGAGAAGAAATAGTGAAAGAAAACTCAGGAATTGATGTACCGAGAGAGACAAGAACAAGCCCAATAACAAAAAGAGGCGCTGAAAACGAGGCAACTGCCTCACCGAAAAAGACAACCAGCAAAGAGGCGCAGAACATCACGGCAATACACAAAAACATCAAAGCAGTATATGCAACCGCCCTGCCTGCAGAAATCTTAAGCCTAAGAACCTTATGATAATCCTTCCGCTCAACCCAAAGCACATGAATGTAAGCAAAAAACGAAAGAACAAGAATAAAGCCGTCCAGCCTTGAAAGCCCGCCCCCAGCCAAAGCAAGCACAACAGGAAGAAGAACAAGCACAGCCATAACAATGCTGTCAACCTTCAAAGCACGCGACTTTGCATTAAAATGCTTTGAAACAATAACAGCAATTCCTGCAACCAAAGACAAATCAATAACATTTGAGCCGAGAACATTGCCGAGCGAAAGCATAGGAGCGCCCCCCACAGCAGAGCTTATTCCGACAAAAAGCTCCGGAAGAGAGACAACAAAAGCAGCAATAACAAAAGCGCGGGAAAAATTAGTAACCCTGAAAAAAGAGGCAATGCTATAAGAAAGGCGCAGAGCAGACTGGCTTGCAAGAACAAGGACTACAAGAGAGCCCATTAGCAGGACTATACTGACGCAACTCAACAATACACCCCCCTTTTGCGAAAATATCCAAGAACAATTTTGGAATACTGCTATTTAAATATTGCTGTTTTCAAAGCAAAAAAAATGCCGGCCAAGCACAAATTTTACAAACATTTATATATAACATGAAGAACAACCGGCTTGGGTGATAAATATGGCTGAACAAGCATACTGTGTTAAATGCAAAGCAAAAAGAGATATGGCAAACGCAAAAGAAGTGACAATGAAAAATGGCAGAAAAGCCATGAAGGGACAGTGCCCTAAATGCAGTACAGGAATGTATAAAATTTTAGGAAAGTAAAACTCATTGTCAAAAATTGTTTTTTATTTTATTTTTTGTTTTTTCTTGTTTTCCTGAATACAACAACAATATTTAAATAGTCAACACACAATAAATGAACTATGCTGCAAAAACTTGATGCAGAACTCAGAAATCTTCCGGACAACTTCATAATAGGAATAGTGGCAAAATCAGACAGCTATAATGATGTCAACATCCATGTCCTTGACTTCATGATGAACAAGAAAAAATCAACAGGAAGCTACATAACCGTAAGCAAGCCTTATGTGAGCATGGTTGATTTCATGAAAAGAAACAACCTAAACAGCGACAAAATCCACTTCATCGACTGCATCTCAAAAACACTCGGCGGAAGGCTTCCAAACGCAAAAAACTGCGATTTCGTGAGCTCACCCTCAAGCCTCACAGAAATAGGAATCGCACTGCACAAATATGTCTCAGAAAGCAATGAAAAAAACAGATTCCTCCACATTGACTCATTGTCAACACTAAGCGTACACAACGACTTCAATGCAGTGCTCAAGTTTGTCCACTACCTGACAGGAAAAATGAGAGTGTTCGGGCTCAACGGCGTAATGATATCACTGCACGAAGAAAGCGACAAAAAGCTGATTTCTGAACTGGGAATGTTCTGCGACAAAATAGTGCATGTGTAAGCCAGTTTAATCTACTGCCATATTGAGCGCTCCACTGAACTAATTAATTCTGGCCCATCCCGCCGAATACCTCCTGGTCAGGATAAACAACAATGCCCCGGTCAGTAATCTGCATTGCAACAATCTTCTTCTGATGCTTAGTGCCACGCATCTTAAGAACCTCAACAGCATTTTCCCTCACATCACCATGCTTGAAATTATAAAACACTATGACACCATCAGCAAGGAATTCCTCAACCCCCGTTGAAGAAAAAATATCAGGAATCTGCTTTGTCTCAGTAATAAGAAAGTTCGTGCTGCCAAGATTCTCAAAAAACCTGAACAGCTGCTCAATATAAATCCTGTAAGAATCCTCTTTCCCGACAAACGCAGAAGCAATAGCAGTCAACGAATCAAGAGCAATAATGTCAGGAGTAAAACTCTTCGGCAGAATAACAGGATGAAGGTCAATCAGCAAATCCCCCTTTTCCTTCTCGAGCATCGCCTCTATCGCACGAGTCACCTCAAAAGGGCTGTAGCGCTTTATCTGCAAAAGCCCCTTCTTAATGTATTCGCCGGCATCCCAGCCGAACTCCTTCATGTGCGCAATAAGGCGCTCCTCGCTCTCCTCAAAACTCATGTAAAAACACTTTTTTCCATTCTTAACATGATACATAAGCGTTTGAAGGCAGAAAATAGTTTTTCCACTTCCAGCACCACCGGCAATAATAACAGAATAACCTTTAGGAACCCCCTCCTCAAAAAGATTGTCAAACCCGGGAACGCCCGTATTAACAAAATTCTTTACCAAAGCCGTGCGCCTATCCCGCGAATTATCAAGAATGTGCATTATCGGAGCTTTCTGCTCAGCCACCTGCGCCTCCTTCCCACTTATTTTTCCAGAAGCAAGCGCCTTCTGAATCTCTGCCTTTACTTTAGACATATCAAACTTCGGTTTCCTGAGCGTTTTTTTCACCATACCAAAAATGTTTAAGCAGAAGTATTTAAAGTTTGTTAAAACAAAATCCAAATATTTATATATTAGTTTTCCGCTGGGAAACTTTATGGCAGACACGCTTTTTTTTGTTGGAGTGCTACAGCTCACAGTGGTTTTTCTTTCAATAGCAGCAGGAGTGATATCAATCTTCCTTTTCAAGGCTTCACGGCGCCACGAGATACTCGGAGCATGGAAAATGCTGATGGCTGCACTCGTCCTCTTCGCAGTTGAGGAAATTGTCGGAGTGCTTGACGCATTCAACATATTCAGAGAAATAAACTTCCTGAGGCACATAATACCCTCGTTCATACTTGCATTCCTGATAATCGCAATCGTCAAACAGCTACAAATCACAAAGGTGAAACAATGACAACAACAGCATCATGCATACCAAGCATAGCGCCAGTTTACAACATTGCACTCAGCCTGATAGTCTTTTACCTCCTGACAAAGCTCATTCTGCTGAGGCGGAAAAACAAAAATGTTTTCATAAAGCCGTGGAAATACCTTTTTGCAGCAGTCAGCATATTCGTTCTTGAAGAAGCCATAACAATTTTCAAGGTATTCGGCTACATCAGCGACGCAATAATCCCGAGATGGTTCAACGCAGTGTTTGAGCTCATAATAGTTGCATTGTTTGTCTATATGCTCATAGAACAGATAAACCATGTAGGAAAAAACTATTATTCAGAATAGACAGGGCATAAATTTTTAAATCAAACTAAACTTTTCAGGGAAAAATGGAGCAATTAAAAGACCAGCAATGCCCAATCTGCCAGAAAAATAAATTAACACTGACAGAAGACGAGCAGGAAGTCCCCTACTTTGGAAAAATAGCATTATTCTCAATGCAGTGCGAAGAATGCGGATTCAAAAAAGCAGACATTGAAACAACAGAGCCGAAAGAGCCGTGCAGATACTCCCTTGAAATATCATCCGAAGAAGACCTCAAAATAAGAGTTGTTAAATCATCAGAGGCGACAATAAAAATACCATACATAACAGACATAGAACCGGGCCCGGCATCAGAAGGATATGTAACAAATGTGGAAGGCGTGCTCAACAGAGTAAAAGACGCTGTTGAGTCAATGAGCGACTCTGAAGAAGAGCCGGAAATGCAGAAAAAATGCAAGAACATGCTCAAAAAAATACAGCGCGCAATGTGGGGAAGAGAAAAAATAAAAATGATAATAGAAGACCCGACAGGAAACAGCGCAATAATTTCTGAAAAAGCAGAGAAAACAGCGCTGAAGATAAAAAAAGACAAATAAGTTTCTAAAGCCGCTTTATTGCCTCCTCAGCAAGCTCGCTTCTAACACACACCCCATCATCAGAAAAAACTATTGTTGCAGACTTTCCATAATCCTTAAATTTTTCACTCGCCCAAACAATTGTGTTTGTGACAGCAGTCACACCCTTAAGGTCGCACTGCTCAGGGTCGCCCGTCAAAACAATTTTTGATGCACTCCCAATCCGCGTTATCAAAGTTTTCATCTGAGGCCGTGTAACATTCTGGGCTTCATCAATTATCCAAAAGCGGTTCGGAAATGTCCTTCCACGAGCATGCGCAAGAGCCAGCACCTCAAGGTCGCCCTTGCTTTTAAGCTCATCAACAACATCAAGGCTTATCTTAAAAAAAGGCCAAATCTGCTCAAGATTATCATTAACCCCGCCCATCCATGGCTCCATTTTTTCATCAAGACTGCCCGGAAGATAGCCCAGCTCAGGAGAGTCGGCAACAGGAATGTTCGGGTGGGTAATTATCATCTTGCTATAAACATCCCTGCCAGAAACATCAACATCGCCATAAGATGAAAAAGTCTGCTCAACACCAGCATAAGTCGCCCAGAATGTTTTTGAAGTTCCTGCAGGCCCTATTGCAAAAACAATAGTTATCACCGGATTGCGCAGTGCATGAATATAACACTGCTGAAGCACAGTTATATCCTTTCTTTTAAAACAGGCCTTTGAAATACTTAATTCATCAGGAACAAAATGAGTTAGACGAACCAGCAGATTTTTTTCGGCATCAAACACAAGAGGAGTTTTAGGAATCTGCCCGCCTTTAAGAATTACAAACTCATTCGGAAAAAGCCCTTCAAGGCCCAGCACAGCAGGCTCAACAAAACCCAGCCTATCAAGCTCGCCAACAACAGAACGGCCAGCTTCAGCATACCTCCAGCCCTTATACGCCTCGCTTAAGTCTTTCGGCATGCCGGACTCAAAGTCGCGCCAGGTATCAACAGAAATGCCGAATGCACCGGCAATGTCATAAGCTCCGGAATCATTTGTTATAAACTCAACAGCCTCACCCATATCTCTCAAGTTCTGGGCAACCTGCATAATCCGCAGGTCATGATGAAAATCACCTGTGCTTTTACAAAGGCGCCTTACAATATTGTCTTCAAAACGAGCAGAGCTCACAAGAACCCTGTTTCCACTTAAAGGAACACCATCATAAAGCGTGCCTCCCTGCACCTGCCTTAACTCTTTTATCCTTCTTAAAACAGCCCTCGAATCAGCACCCCTCTCGCTCGGCTCTTTTGCAAAGCCGTCAAGCTCCCTTAATGTCTGCATTGAAACCACGAGATAATTAACAGTATCCGGCTTTTTCGGCTGAAAACTATCAAGAGCAGAAATATCAGAAAGAAGAACATTAGTATCAATGACCTTATACTGCGCACCCATTTTAGGCACCGCGTTTAGAAAGCTTTGAAGCAAGAGCATTCACAACAGCATTATACTCAACAAAAAGCTTGTATCTGCCGTCAGTTCCTGAAGGCTTTTCGCGATGATACTTCAAGCCACCCTCAACAACCGCCTCGCCAATTACAGCCATTGCACCTTCAACTCCCAAATGAATGATTGCCTTTTTAACAAGCCCATCAATGCTGGCTGTTCCAGGAGCAATATCATCAAAATCCCCGGGCAAAACAGCATTCAGAACCTTATCCTTACTGCACTGATAAACCAGCAAAGCATTTTTTACACCATAAAAACGAGAGCGCAGGGCTGACTGAAAACAGCGCTTCATCACGCGCTCAGCCTGCTCGCATGACGGCTTCCTCAGTATTGCAAAATCCCTTCTTTTCTGCCTTGAAACTGCATCCATTACAATTGCACCGAGATGCTTTTCTGAAAAATCAAACCTGCTCCGAAGAATCTCCTGAGTCTCATACAAATCAAGGACATAAGCCATAACTGTATATAGGTTATATGCCTGTTTAAAAGAATTTGTATAATGCAGTTTATCTTATTGACAATACAAATGGCAAAACAAACCGCTTCAGCCGAACCTTTCTTTCATTCTTGCAAGAAGCGAATTAAGCGAACTGATTTCTTTTTCCTTCTGAAATAATGCCTTAAGAAGCACCTCTTTTTCTTTCTTAAGCTCTGAAATTTCCTTATCCTTTCTTTTCACTGCAGATACATATGCACTACGGTTCATCTTCCCTTTTTTCCTCCAGCACAGCTTTCTTCACAATATACCGCCCCGCATTTCTGCTTTCCATTATTATTTCTGCCTCAATTATTTTTATTTTCTTTTTTTTAAAGAGCGGGCAGTCAAGGACAAGGCTTTCAAACTCGCCGCCTTCGCCGGCCGTGTTAAAGCCGTGCTTTCTGCCCAATTCAGAAAGGCGAACTAAATCATCATTTGTTATCACTCTGCCGAGCCAGCTCCTGTCCAGCCCTTCTGCAGCAACTGATGAAAAAACAATTTCAAACCCGCCGCCAATTATCTCGCGCATCTCTGCATCCTGATTCTTATGCCAGAGCGGTGAAAAACATTTCAAACAGACCTTATCACATAAGCTTTCTATTCTGTTTCGCTGATAAGTTGAGAACAAAGCGCCTGTAACAATGCCGTCAATACCATATTTTCTTTTTGCTGTTTTAAGCGCCCTCTCAAGGTCCTTCAGCTCCTTTTCTTTTTCTCCCGCAGTTGAAAATGCAAGAAGCGGAATACCCATCGCTTCTGCCTGAAGCCTTGAAATATCAATGTTAGGCGTGTGAAACATATAGCTGTCAGGATTTCTTGACTTCATTGTTATCAAACATCCCAGCTCATAGTTCATTGACTGCATTGTCATTGCAGCATACGATGAGTCCTTGCCTGAAGAAAAAAGCACGCCGAGGCGCATATTCGGAAAGGGATAAAACTTTTTCAAATAACTACTTTTTGACTTTCCTTCTCTGCCCGCAAGCTTTTCTATCGCCTTGTCAAACCTGCTTCCATACTGCGCTGCTTTCTTCTTCCTGAATGCAAAATCTCCGAGACCAAGCTCCGAGACAGCCTGCCTAAGAATAAATTTTTTAACACCACCCAGAGTTTTATATTCTGCAGGAATTCCAAGCGCATATTTCACAAGCTCGCGGTCAAGAAAAGGATTTCTCAGCTCAACTGAGTTAAACATTGCAACAAGGTCATCCCGGTAAAGGTCAGTGTGATGCATCTGCTTAAGCCGGTAAAAACAGTCCTCATTCAAGCTTCCAAAATCCAGCCGGCTATAACCCCCAAAAATTTCATCACTGCCCGCCCCTGAAAAAACAACTTTGACACCATCTTTTTTCGCTTCTTCACATGCAATAAAAAGAGGAAGAGCAACGCCCGCCTTTACAACGCTTGAATCCTCAATCAGCGGAACAACTTTTTTCAAATACTTCTCAACATTTTCAAGCCCAACCTTAACCGCCTTCAACCTGAAGCCAAGGGCGCGGGCAGACTTTTCAGCCCACTCCAAATCCTCTGCACCAGAGTCAAGAACAGCAGTATAACAAGTAAAGTTTACTCCAAGGCTTTTCAGCACAACTGCAACAGCAGAAGAATCCACACCACCGGAAAAAAGAACACCCATTTTTTTTCCGGCAATCCTTTTCCTCACAGCTGAAACAAACTTTTCCCTAAGCGCATTCTTTATCTCATCAGCACCCGATTCAACATGAAAATGGGATAAAAAATTCCTTTCCTTGAACAAAACCCTGCGCTTTTTAATATCATAAACCAAAATCTTTCTTGGATTAAGCTCTTCGGCATTCCCAAACCCTGCCTTCAAAAGGGCCTTTTTCTCAGATGCAAAAGCAAAAAAGCCATCAAAAATACTGAAAGAAAACCACAACGGCTTTTCTCCGATAATATCTCTTGCAAGAACAACCTTGCCTTTATTCCATAAAGCAAATGCAAAAACGCCGTCAAACTCCTCAACTATTTTAATCCCCTTTTTTTCAATGAGCTTAAGCATTGCGTCTGCATCATTTTCTGCAGAGACAGAATATTTTTTGCACAGCTCCAGCCAATTGTAAATCTCACAGTTTGCAACAAACTTGTTTGCTAACGGCTGACTCACATTTCCGACAACAGAATGAAGCAGGTGGCCGATACCGCCTTTACTGTTTACATACATGCCTGCACCGTCTCTTCCGCGGTAGCGCATTGCTTTCATACCGCAGGAAAGCTTTTTTTTAATGTCCCGTGAATTGAATATGCCTATTATACCGCACATATCCGGAAGCTAAATTACTAAGTATATAAAACTAACCACCACCCGAATGACGCTTGTTGTTACTACTGAATAGTAATATTTATATAGTGGTTGTGCACACCAGCATCATGGACGAAGTCATACTCATGGTTTCAGACCTGCACAGCGATTTTGAGCTGGCTAAATCAGCAGGGACATTCTCGCACAGGCACAAAGCGCCAGTCATCTATACAGGAGATTATGTGAATGACGCAGAGTTTTGCCAGGCAATAAACGAGCATTCACAACTCATAAAACAATTAAGCCAGGCAAAAAGAGAGGGCAGAATAACGGAAGAAAATCAGGAAGAAATAACACAAGCACTCAAGGAAAGTGCATCCAGCATAGAGGCCGCCGGAAAAAAACTTTCCGGAATGTATGAAACACTTGACGGAATATTAAAAGAATATGCCTGCGGAGCATATGGAGTCCTTGGAAACCACGACCCAAAAGAAATTGCAGAAGCGCACATGAAAAACCTCATCAGGCTTGAAGGAAAAAGAACAGTAATCGGCAGGCAGGCGTATTACGGAATAAGACATTTCTCAATACCAGTCTACGAGCCAGACTTCCTAAAAAATCCTTACGCAAACATACCCGCAGACCTTGAAGCACTAATGAAAGTAATTGACAAAGTTGATGTTGTTATAATGCACGAAGGCGCCCATGAAAATCTTTCACATGAAGGAAAAACACACGACAAGGCGCTTGCAGAAGCACTAAAAAAGCACGGAAAAGGAATACTCTGCGGGCACATACACACACCATACCACCAGCTTAAAGGACAGGAGCTGATAAGGCCCGGGCCTGAAGGAGAAGGAATGATTTATGTAAAAGTTTTCTTTCCACACAAGTATGCCCTAATGGGAATGGGAATACAGGAATTCAAGAAAAAATATCAGGGCTAAACCTTTTTTTCCCCTAAATTTTTAAAGCCCTCTTTCTCAAGCGCCTTCACGGCTTCATCAGATTTAGAGGCATCAGAATCATGAGTTATAATCATCACAAGAACATAAAAAACAACAACTATAACCACAACAGGATTAAACAAAAGCTCAAAAATAAAGCTATACTTCACCTTATTGATAAGCCCCGAGACATAAAAAAACGCAACTATGACAAAAACAAGAGCAAGCGAATAAAGATAATTCTTCTTCTCAAAAAAGGCGTTCTGCTGGAAAGCTGAAAACATGAACAGGATAGAAGCCACAAAAACAAGCATCATGCCCAAAATCTCAAGATATTTTATTATGCTTTCAACCCTTGAAACAGAAGCAATAAAAACAAAAGAGACAACAAAAGCAACCATTGCATTAAGATTTCTCTTTGGCTTATCTTTTTCTGCGCCCAGCACCCTTGTTTTCTCAAGAACAGCATAAAGCACAAGAAAAACAAACACAAAAGGCAGGAAGACATTCAGAAAGCCAAAATTCTCAAGAACAGCCATTGATTCGCGCAGATAGGAGACCATAACAAAAAAAGCAGAAAAGAAGTATATAAATAAGAGTTACCACTGCGAAGTAGCATAAAAGCGAAACATTTATATACTAGCTGAGAATACCAAAGCCCAGAGGCATGCAATCAAATGCATGTTTTGCCCGGAATTGATCCCCCCACCCAACACTCGATTTCTTCCGGGCTTTGAAACACCTCTGTGTGCAGGAAACTGCACACATTTATATTTACAAATATTTAACAAAAAAATTCAGCAAAAAGAGGCGATAAACAAATGAAAAAAACCGCGGGGATTGCATTACTTGCCATTTTAGCAGAACATGCAGAGTGCCAGCCAGAAATATACGGAAAGCCAACCATTTCTGAAAAAACAATAGAAGCAGTCCTTAAAATCAACGGCTCACCCGCAGAAGGCATAGGCGACAAAGTATGCGAAATGTCAGAAAAATACAAAGTTGACACTGCATTTCTTCTTGCAGTCTTCGGAAAAGAATCAGACTACGGGCGGGAGGGAATTGCTTCAAAAACAAAATCATGGAGCAACATGAGGCCCGGACCGCAGTGGAAAGGAAAAGTATATGATGCCGGCGGAAAAAAAGGAAAGTTCAGGCAGTACGACTCATTTGAACAAAGCCTTGAAAACTTCTGCAGACACCTTCAGCTGAACTACCCGCAGACAACAACAATACGAGAATGGGCGCCGAAACACGCGCCGGCCGAAGACAGAAATGACCCGCAGGACTTTATTTCGGACATGATAAAAAAAATTGGAGTTTACCAAGACATTGAAAGCAGAAGAACTGTGCCTGTCCAGCATGAAGGAAGCTGGCTTTTCATCCCAGGACCTAAATGGAAGCAAATTGCAGAAGGCAGAGCATACATTGTAAAAACAGGAGATACACTTACAGGAATAAGCAAAAAATGCAGAACAAGCGAGGCGAGGCTGAAAGCGCTCAACGGCCTCAAAGGAAATTACCTTAAATCAGGGCAGTACCTAAAAACAAGATAGTTTTATATATGACAAAAAAATTCATCGTTCTCATGGAATACTCAGACGGAAAAAAATATGGTTCATTCAGAAAAGAGGAGCAGTTAAGAAAAACGCAAATCATTTTCAGCGAGCTTGGTGACAAAAAAACATTGGACGCCGGATGCGGAACAGGAATCAGCTCTTCATTGTTTTCAGACATTATTGGCGTTGACCCAAGCACTGAACTGCTGAAAGAAAATCCTTACCCGCACATTCGGGGCAAAGCTGAAAATCTTCCTTTCAAAGACAATGAATTTGAGAATGTAATATGCATCACAGCAATCCACAATTTTGACGACATTGATAAGGGGCTGGAAGAAATAAAACGAGTCGGGACGAACTTCGGGTTCAGCGTCATGAAAAAAAGCGCAAAGTTCAAAGAAATAAAAACAAAGATAAAAAAACTATTCAAAATAAAAAAAGAAATTGATGAAGGAATTGACGAGATATTTATCTGCGAAAAGGAGCAGACAACTATTTAATCTGCGCCCCATCAGGAACATCAACCGATAAATCCTCTTTGTCAGTCTTTAACAGCTTTCCATTGTAGAATATCCTTTTATTTTTTACTTCAAGCGCTACTTTTGAGAATTCATCATACGATATTTCACTGCGGTTATTCTTATACCCTTCAACGCGCACTTCACCGCCAGGAAAAGTCTTAAACGCCTCCAGCACAACAACCCTGCCGCCATGCCCTGCCGCAAGAAGCATGCCGTTACTTTCAAAACCCCTTATTTTTGCCTTTTTCAGATTTGAAACAAGTATTATGTGCTTTCCAACCATCTGCTCTTCAGTATAGTGCTGAGCCAGCCCAAAAACAATCTGCCGTTTTTCCACACCCAAATCTATCATGCCCACATACAACTTATCTGCATCAGGAATTCTTTTTGCACTCAATACTCTCGCCACTCTCAAGTTAAGCGGGAATTCAGGAGATTCCTCAAGCTCTATCCTCGGAAACAAAACATCATGCTCGCATATGCTGTACTTCTGAGCCCCGAACACCAACTCGGATGAATTCTCAAACTTAAAGCCGAGCTGTTCTGCGATTTTTCCAGCGCTTTCAGGCATAAATGGGAATAAAAAGTGCGTTATTATGCGCAAATTTTCAAGAGCATTATAAATTACTTTTTCCCGCCCGCCCTCATTTTTCCACGGCTCTTTCTCATTCAGATAAGCATTTATTTTTTTGAGCACACCCCAAACAAATTCAAGCGCCCTGCCATACTGCAGTTCAGACATCAAAAGGTCAGCAGTTTTAAAAACATCCTTTGCATTTATCTCATCCTTAAAATTATTGCAGGAAAGCTTCCCGCCAAAATACTTAACTGCAAGCACCTGAAGCCTCTTCAGCAGGTTCCCCAAATCATTCCCGAGCTCCTTGTTATACCTTTCAACCAGCTCTTTTTCCGAGAAATTGCCATCTTCTCCAGACGGCATCACCCTCATAAGATAATACCTCAGCGCATCCGAGCCATAAAGCTCAACAATCTCAACAGGATTAACAACATTTCCGAGAGATTTTGACATCGCCTCGCCTTTTGCATCATTTATGAAACCATGAGCGAAAACAGTTTTCGGAAGCTTCACCCCCATTGACAAGAGCATCGCAGGCCAGATTACAGAATGAAACCAGATAATATCCTTTCCAATCACATGAACATCTGCAGGCCAGTACTTTGAAGGATAATCTATCACAGACAAATAATTAAGCAGGGCGTCAAACCAGACATAAATCACATGCTTCTCATCATTCGGCAGAGGAATCCCCCACGAAAAACTGCTTCTTGAGACACACAAATCCCTCAACTTCTCTTTTGCAAGCCTTGCAAGTATTTCATTTCTTCTTGTTTCAGGAAGTATGAAAGATGGGTTTTCTTCTATATGCCTAACTAGTTTTTCCTGATATTTCCCCATTTTAAAGAAATACGCCTCCTCCGAAACCACCTTTGTCGGCCTTCCGCACTCAGGACAGTTCCCATTAACCAGCTGAAGCTCAGTATAAAATGTTTCTTCATAAATACAATAATTACCTTTATACTCTCCTTTGTAAATATCCCCCCTATCAAATACTTTCTGGAACATCTTACGGCAGAAATCAATGTGCTTCTCACTACTCGTCCGAATAAACGCATCATTTGAAATATCAAGCACCCTGATAAACTTCTTAAAAACCTCAGCCTGCATATCCACAAATTTCTGCGGAGTTAAGCCTTTTGACTTTGCAACAGCCTCTATCTTCTGGCCGTGCTCATCAAGCCCGTAAGAAAAGAAAACATCCTCACCTTTAATTCTATGCCATCTCGCAAAAACATCGGCAGTTATCCGCTCATAAGCATGCCCCATATGAGGGTCGCTGTTAGGATAATCTATTGCAGTAGTAATATAAAATTTCTTCATAAAACCTCAGAATAAGGAAGTAATATTTAAAAGTTGTTGCCCTGAGCACAATGCCCGGTCACTTTTTTGCTTTCCTCACTTTTTTTTCTGCCTTTGCACGCTCAGCCTTCCCCATTACTTTTCTCCCACCCATATATTCCCTGAGAACTTTCGGAATAGTTATGCTCCCGTCATTGTTCTGAAAATTTTCAAGTATCGCAACAAGCGCCCTTGATGTCGCAACACAAGTGCTGTTAAGCGTGTGAACCATTATATTGCCTTTGCCAGCCCGGTATCTCATATTAAGGCGGGTAGCCTGATAAGCAGTGCAGTTTGAGCACGAAACAACCTCTTTGTACTCATTAAGCGAAGGAATCCACACTTCAAGGTCATATTTCTTCGCCGCAACAATCCCTATATCGCCGGTGCATATGCTTACAACCCTAAAATGAAGGCCGAGCGACTTAAAAAAATCCTTCGCATTCTTCAAAAGCTCCTCATGATGCTTCCAGGAATCTTCAGGCCTGCAAATAATTATCTGCTCTATCTTGTTAAACTGATGGACGCGCCATATTCCCTTGTCACTTTTTCCATGCGCGCCAACCTCGCGCCTGAAGCACGCACTTATGCCAATCATTCTTATCGGAAGCTTTTCCTCATCCAATATTTCATTCATATACATTGCAGTAAGAGGATGCTCCGAAGTCGCTATCAAATAAAAATTATCCGGCTGGACATTATACATAACGCTTTCAAAATCAGCAAGGTCGGTCACGCCCTCATACGCCCCGCGGTTCATCATAAACGGAGGATACACAAGAGTAAAACCCCGCTTTGACATGAAATCAACAGCATACTTCTGGAGCGCAAGCTCCATCTCAGCAAGCGCACCTTTCAAAAAATAAAACCTTGCGCCGGAAATCTTAGCAGCCCTGTCAAGGTCTGCAAAGCCGTGCATCTCCAAAAGAGCGCCGTGGTCCCTGGGCGCAAACTTAAACTCCGGCTTCCTGTTTATTTTCTCAACCTCAACATTATCTTCTGCACTGGCGCCTTCAGGAACACTCTCATGAAGTATGTTCGGCATCCTCATAAGCTTATCATGAATCTCTTTTTGTATAGCATTCTGCTCCCCTTCTATCTCAACAAGCCGTTTCGGAATATTCTTTGCCTCACCAATAAAAGATGAAGCATCCTGCCCTGCTTTTTTTGCAGAATTTATTTTCTCAGAAATCTCATTCCGTTTTCTTCTCAACTCCTGAGACTCCTGCAGAAGCGCCCTGTGTTTTTTATCCTTTGCGAGAATATCATCAAGCCACTCAAGCTTCTCAGAATCCTTTCTTTTCTCCAAATCAGCCCGAACAATGCCCGGATTTTCCCTTATGAACTTTATGTCCATCATAGACTGCCTGAATAAGAAGCAGTTTATAAATTTTTACTTAAGAGCGCAATAACCCAATAACCGCCTCACTCTTTTCAATGGATCAATGCCCGGCTCCTGCACAGGAGGATGAAGGCGCAGTTCAACAGGCCCGCACTTATGCTCAAGCGAAGAAATTGCATATTTTGAAGCAACATGAAGATTCGGCCCGGCATTATACCTGCTTTTAGCCTCAGGCAGACACACACTTGCAATCTGCCGAACATAATCAACCACATCCCACGGAACATGCGAATGAGAACAAAGCGCCCGGACAGCATCTGCACGAACTGAATCAGCAAGAGACTGGTCAAGGATTAAAACACCGAGACGGTCAACATTTGCAGAATCAGCAACAGGGTCTGCACTAACCCGGTCAACAACAGAATCAAGTTCAGCACTTCCAATACTCAAAGCAGCACTCATAAAAACAGAGCAAAAATGACAGTATTTAAAAGATTTTCGCCTGCTTCAAGCACAAAGAATAATGCACGGCGCAATAAGCTCTCAAAAATGATAATATTTAAATATGAACAGCACATATTCAGCAGGATGATTATTGAATGGCTCGGCCAGTCCAGCTTCAGAATATTCTCAGAAGACAAAACAATATATATAGACCCTGCTGTCGGAAACTACGAAAATGCTGAAAAAGCAGACATAATACTCGTAACACACGACCACCCAGACCATTTCTCAAAAGAAAAAATAAAGCAAATCTCAACAGACGACACAAAGCTGGTGTGCCCGCTGAAAGTCGGAGCAGAAATTGAAGGAGAAATAATGAAAAACGGCGATGAAAAAGAAATCGGCGGAATAAAAATAAAAGCCGTCGCATCATACAACGAGAACAAAAACGCACATAATGAAGGCGACGGAAACGGATACATAATAGAGCTTGAAGGAAAAAAAATTTACCACGCAGGCGACACAGACCTCGTCCCCGAAATGAACCTCCTTGAAACAGACATTGCACTGCTGCCAGTCGGAGGAACATACACAATGGACGCAGAAGAAGCAGTTGCAGCAGCAATGATTCTCCAGCCCAAACTCGCAATACCCATGCACTGGGGCCACAAAACAGGCCACGAAGAAGACGCAACAGCATTCAAAGAAGGCATTGAAATGGAATCAGACATGGAAGTAAAAATTCTCCAGCCCGGAGAAAAAATAGAAGTATGAGCCAAATAGAATCCTACCTCAATGCAAAAAAAGCCCGCGAGCTGAAATCAAAGATAAATGTTTTGGCAACCAGGCAAATAAAATTCTTCAGAATCATAAAAAAGCTTGCTGAAAAGGGGAAAAAATACTGCGCAAAATATCTTAAAACAAAAGAAAAACTTGAAGAACCGCCTTTGAGAATACAAAAAAGATTTATTTTTTTTAGAAACAGGCAGGCAGAAAAAATAGAAGAAGAACGAAAAAGCGCATTAAAAAAGGAACTTGAAGAATTAAGCAAAGTTCTGGATTCAAACCGCAAAAGACTGACCGATGTTGCGGAAAAAAATGAACAAACAGAATTAAGCATAACTTCATTTTTTAAATCAAGCATAACTTCAAAAAGGTCAATTCTTGCAAATGAACTTCTGAATGAGCTATGTTTTGATATATCTGCGATTTTTTCGCAGGTAGACTCGATTAAGTTACACTGCCGATTATTAAATAACCCACTACTTCAAAAAATCGCGGGTTACTCCGAAAGAGTTAACAAGATAGCAAACCTCTCAGACGACGCGCTCATATACATCAAACAAACCGCAGAAAAAGCAGAAGACCTGCTTGACAAGCACATAAATTTTATAGAATATTTAGAAACAGTCCAGAAGGATTTTGATGAGCAGGAAGTCATTGACGCAGTAAAATGGCTCTCCAAAGACAGAGATGCACAGAGAAACAAATCAGAAAGCATTAAGGCATACCTTGAACGCAGTGAAAAAATAAAAGCAGAAATGAATTACCACCAACTTGTTGCAGTGCATGTTGTTGATTACTTCCCTAAGAATGGAATTATGAAACCTCTTTCAAGAGCCAAAGAATGGCTTAAAACATTCAGACAAGAACAAAAACTTGAAAAACTCGAATATTTCCCGCGGGAGACACTTCATTTCTGCCTAAACGGAATGGCCGGCTCACATTTTTACGGCAATTTTAAAGGAAGACAATATGCAATAATTATTCCAGCCCATCTAATCAGAAGCAGAATTTTTTGCCTTTTCGGAGTTGATACATTTGTCATCGGAGACCTTGAACTGCCAAAGGGTTCATATGTTTTAGTGTTTGAAGGGGAAAAAACAGACGCCGAAAAAATCAGGGAAAAATACAAAAAAATATCCGGAAAAGCGGAAATCAAAGTTTATCCTGAAGAAGAAATTAAAAATCAGGAAAAGGTTATTGCGGAATTTCTGGCAGGCATCGGCTACACAGTCTTCTCTTCAGGAAATAGGCAATGGAACTCTTTTTTTTATGCAGACCAAGAAACAGAATTCCGAGAAGCATTAAAGATATTTGAAGAAGAAATTAAGTACAAAAAACACAAACCAAAATATTTTTCTTTAGAGAATGCAAGAGGATACTTTGAAACCACTCATGCATTCGGCAGAGGCTTATCAACAGAACATGAAAACACCGCATTCAAACTCATCGAATCATATGTTGCAAATTTTGGCGGAAAAACAGTTTACAAATCAATAATAGACGGAACAATGCAGACGAGAGATGCAGAAATTAAAAAAGAAGAAATAAAAAAATTAATTAAACATTTTGACGAGATACATTACGGCCAAAAAATAAGTAGGGAAGAAAGAAAAGCGCTGATGCGACTCAAAAAATTTTTAAGAGAACTTCTAACAATGCTCGAACGCTACACCCAGCTCGCCAAACAAACAACATAGCCTGTTTTCACCAATAGAAAAATATTTTGGTTATCCTATTAATTTTTCAACAGAAATTCGACACCTCCAGTCACTAGACTGGAGGATTGCTCGCTAACGCTCGGTCGAATTTCTGAGAATACTGCTATTCATGCATCAGCAAGCACAAAACTACCATCAGTCAGAAT
>Ga0233425_10003699_pt1 | contig 27157 bp, 14 predicted proteins | sample Watercolumn_Towu_2_FD_181712 | JGI IMG/M metagenome (GOLD analysis project Ga0233425, IMG submission 181712) | Freshwater microbial communities from Lake Towuti, South Sulawesi, Indonesia - Watercolumn_Towuti2014_140_MG | ecosystem: Environmental > Aquatic > Freshwater > Lake | place...
TAATCGGCCTTGTTTCCACAAGACCTTGAATACACCATTATTCACAAAAGTACTAGCCCCTTAGGGCATTTTTTTCAATTTTTCAAAAAAAATTTGCCTCAGCTACAAAGGGGTACTGAACGGTTACCTTTCTTGATTTGGATGAGCCAAAGGTTCATGTATGGCTCGGTCCCAGTTGAACTTCATGATTATTATCCAACAACTTTCCGAATTTTCAAGGAAATTCGCCAAGGCTGTAATTATCCCGCCCCGGGGATTGTCAGGCATCCCATTCTTGGTTAAAATTTTTATATTATGCTGATTTTTCCCGCGATTGACTTGAAGGGCGGCAAGTGTGTACGGCTGCGCCAGGGTAGGAAGGAAGACGAAACCGTCTTCAGCGACGACCCGGTGGCCATGGGCTTAAAATGGCAGGACTTGGGCGCCAAGTGGCTCCACGTGGTGGACCTGGACGGCGCGTTCAGCTCCCGGCCCCAAAACCTGGAGTCCATCCGGGGTCTGCGTCAGGCCTTGACCATCCCCATTCAGTTGGGCGGCGGCCTGCGCACCCTGGAGACCCTTGACTTGTATCTCAACCTCGGCATCGACCGCCTGATTTTGGGGACGGTGGTGCTCAAGGACCCGGATCTGGTGGCTAGGGCCTGCGCCGCTTACCCGGGACGCATCGCCGTAGGCCTGGACGCCAAGGACGGCCTGGTGGCCGTGGAGGGCTGGACCGAGACCAGCACCCAGAACGTGCTGGAAGTTGCGAAAAAGCTGGTTCCCCTCAAACCCGCGGCCCTGATCTACACCGACATCGCCCGGGACGGGGTGAAGAAGGGCGTGAATATCGAGGCCACCAAGGCCCTGGCCCAGGCCGTGGACCTGCCGGTGATCGCCTCCGGCGGAGTGAGTTCCCTCTCAGACATCGAGGCCCTCCTGCCCCTGGAACCCCTGGGGGTGGTGGGGGTGATCATCGGCCGGGCCTTATACGACGGCGTCTTCCAGTTGCCGGAAGCCCTGAAGCTCGCCCAAGCCGGTTAGTGCCCGGAGCACTCCCTGGGTTTAATCTTGACTGACTTCTCCTATCTCAGCCGCATCCAGCGCCCCAGCCGCTACGGGGGCCGGGAGATCAACGCGGTCTACAAGGACCCCCGGGCCGTGGGCTTAAGGGTGGCGCTGCTCTTCCCCGACCTTTACGAAGTGGGCATGTCTCACCTGGGCCTGGGGTTGCTCTACGACATTCTGAACCGCCGGGAAGACCTCTGGGCGGAGCGGGCCTACGCGCCGGCCCCGGACCTGGAGGCGGAGCTCAGAAGCCGCAGGCTGCCGTTGACCAGCCTGGAGTCCGGCACCGCGTTACGGGACTTCGACCTGGTGGGCTTCAGCCTCCAATATGAGCTGAGTTATACCAACCTCCTGAATATGCTGGACTTGGGAGGCATTCCGCTCCTGGCTGCGGACCGGGGCTTAGGCGACCCCGTGGTCATCGGCGGCGGGCCGGCCGCGTGCAACCCGGAGCCGGTGGCCCCTTTTTTCGACGCCCTGGTCCTGGGGGACGGCGAAGAGGTGATCCTGGAGCTGGCCGCCGCAGTCAAGGCCTGGAAAGACGCCGGAGGAACCCGGCGGGAACTGTGGCAGGCCCTGGAAGAAATCGACGGGGTTTACGTCCCCGCCTTGTTCGAACCCGTTTTCGATGAAAGCGGCCGCCTCCGGGAGATCATCCCCCGGGGCCGCCGCAACGTGATCCGCAAACGGGTGCTCGCCGACCTTAACTCCATCGAGATTTCCCCCCAGCCCCTGGTCCCCTATTGCCAGATCGTCCATGACCGCCTGCAGCTCGAAATCGCCCGGGGCTGCTCCCGGGGCTGCCGCTACTGTCAGGCGGGGATGCTTTACCGGCCGGTCCGGGAGCGGGACCCGGCCAAGGTCATGGCCTGGGTGGAGGAGGCCTTGGATAACACGGGATATGAAGAAGTCTCCCTCCTTTCGCTGAGCGCCGGCGATTACCGGCCCCTTTCCTGGCTGCTGGGCAGGCTCATGGACCGGCTGGCCCCCCGGAAGGTGGCCTTGTCGCTCCCGTCGCTCCGGGCCGACACCCTCACCCCGGAGATGATGGGCCAGATCAAGCGGGTGCGGCGCACCGGCCTGACCCTGGCCCCGGAGGCGGGGAGCGACCGCCTACGGCGGCTGATCAACAAGAACCTGACGGAAGGAGAGATCATCAATGCCGCGGCCCGGGCCTTCGGCGCCGGTTGGCAGCTTCTGAAGCTCTATTTCATGATCGGCCTCCCCAATGAGACCCCGGAGGACCTGGAGGCCATTGCCGCTCTCACCCGGCAGGTCCTGAAAAACGCGCCCAAAGAGCGCCGGGGCCGCATAAACTTAAGTCTGTCCACCTTTATCCCCAAGGCCCATACGCCTTTCCAGTGGGAGTCCATGGCCTCCCTGGAAGAGAGCCGCAGCCGCCTCCACGCGGTGAAGGACCGCCTGCGCCATCCCCAGGTGCAGGCCAAGTGGAACTCCGCGGCCCAAAGCTGGCTGGAGGGCGTTTTTTCCCGGGGGGACCGCCGCCTGGCCCCGGCGCTTTTGGCCGCGTACCGCCGGGGCTGCCGTCTGGACGCCTGGAGCGAACACCTGCGCCTGGATCCCTGGCGGGAGGCCTTTAAAGACGCGGAGGTTGATCCCGATTTTTATCTGCGGGAGAGAACACCGGAGGAAACTCTGCCCTGGGACCACCTGGATTCCGGGGTGAGCCGGGAATTTCTCGCGGCCGAAAGGGACCGGGCTTATCAGGGGCTTCAGACCCCGGACTGCCGCCAGGCCGGTTGCCTGGATTGCGGCATCTGCGATCAGGAAACCATTGTCTTGGACCTCCGGGACGCGCCCGGAGAGGCCCAGCCGCCGCCGCGGCCGGCCGCGGCTTCGGCCCCCCAGCCGGTCTGGTACCGGCTCTCCTTCACCAAGCTGGACGCAGCCCGCTGGCTCAGCCACCTGGAGCTGGTCGCCGCGTTTTACCGGGGCCTGCGCCGCTCCCGGCTCCCTTTGGCCTTCAGCGCCGGGTTCCACCCCCTGCCCAGGGTCTCTTTCCATGGGGCCTTGCCCGTGGGCGTGGAGAGCCTGGCCGAGACCCTGGACGCGGGCCTGGCCGAGCCTGTGGAAACCGGTAAGCTGGTAGCCGCCCTGAACCGGGTCCTGCCCCCGGGACTGAGAATCCTGGAAGCCCGGCGCCTGCCGAAGCGGCTGCCTCCGCCCCGCCTGAAGATTGCGGTCTATCAGGTGGAAAGCCCGGAGCCCCACTTCGATTCCCGGACTGCCGTCGATTTTCTCAACCGGGAGGAGTTCCCGGTGACCCGGAAGCGCCCCAAGGAAGAGCGCACCGTAAACTTGCGCGCCCTGGTGGCCGGCCTGGAGGTGGCGGACCCTCAAAACCTGCGGCTGACCATGCGTTTTCAGGAAAGAGACAATCTGAAGGTGACGGACACCCTGGCCGCCATCTTTCAATTAACAGAAGATCAAACCAGGGACTTGCAGATTTTGAAATTAAAGAGTATGTGAATTAATTCATGGCCAATTCATTGCTCATCAGCGTCGCGGAACATGACACCCGGGTAGCCATGCTGGAAGAAGGACGGCTGGCGGAGTTTTTCGTCGAACGCCATCAGCAGAGCGACCCCACCGGCAATATTTACAAAGGCCGGGTGGCCAGGGTCCTTCCCGGTCTGGGCGCGGCCTTCGTGGACGTGGGGCTGAGCCGCCCCGGTTATCTTTTTGTGGAAGAGGTCTCGGACCATTACGACGATTTTTTCAGTTTTTGGTTGTTAAAAGAGAAAAAGGAGGCCAATGAGGCCCCGGAATCCCCGGTCCGGAGGCTGCCGCCGGCTCCCATCGAAGACCTCCTGCATGAGGGCCAGGAGATCGTGGTGCAGGTATTTCGCGGGCCCATGGGGGAGAAAGGGGCGCGGCTTACCACCCATATCAGTCTGCCGGGACATTACCTGGTTTTCATGCCCAACTTTTCCCATCTGGGGGTCTCCCGCCGCATCCCGGATGAAGGGGAACGGGCCCGGCTCAAAAGCATCCTCGAGGAGTTGAAAACCCCGGAAGGAGGGCTTATCGCCCGCACCGCCAGCCAGGGACAAAGTCCGGAGGAACTGGCCCGGGAGCGGGATTATCTCCTCAATCTCTGGCAGGTCATCAAGCGGAAAAAGGAGGCTGCGTCCCCGCCGGCCTTGCTCCATCAGGATTACAAGGCGGCCCGGTGGGTGGTGCGGGAGATCTTCGGCCCGGGGATCAAGCGCGTCGTGGTGGATGACGCCGGGACTTACAACCAGATAGTGCAGTTTCTGGGATCCTTAAGCCCGGTTTATCGCAACCAGGTGGAGCTTTACGAGGGGACGGAGCCCATCTTCAGCCATTTCGGGGTGGAGATCGATTGGAAAAAGCTGCTGGCCCCCAAGGTCTGGCTCAAGAGCGGCGGTTACCTGATGTTCGACACCACCGAGGCGTTGACCAGCATCGATGTCAATACCGGGAAATTCGTGGGCCGGAGCCAGTTCCAGGAAACCATTTTCAAAACCAACCTGGAAGCCGCCCGGGAAATCGCCCGGCAAATCAGACTGCGGAACATCGGCGGCCTCATTGTCATCGATTTCATCGATTTGGAGAAGCAGGCCCATCGGGACCAGGTACACCAAACCCTGGTGGAGGCCTGCAAACGGGATCGGGCCAAGACCACCATCCTGCCCATGTCGTCCCTGGGATTAGTGGAAATGACCCGGCAGCGGCTCCGGGACAGCCTCTACCAGTCGGCCACCGAGCCCTGCGGCTGCTGCGGCGGCCTGGGCAGCATGCTCACGCCCCTGACCCTGGCCCACGACATTCTGCGGCAACTGGCCCTGGAGGCCCGGGAATTCCCCGGCGCCCAACTGCTGGTCACCGCCCATCCCCAGATAGCAACGATCCTGAAGCAGGAGGGAGAAGGCCTGATCAACCGGTTGGCTGCCAACCACCAGGTGAAAATAACCATTTCCCAACAAGCCCTGTTCCCCCGGGAATATTTTGAGATGCAGCGGGAGTGGGGGGATAAAGAGAGTTAAGGGAGCGAAGGGATTGTGGAAGTCTTACTGAGTTCCGAGTTCCGGGTTCCGAGTTCCGAGTTGCCCAGGAAAAGGTAATCCAAAACTCGGAACTCGGAACTTGTTCCATCCTTTGCCCCGTCCAGAAACCACAATACAAGGTATCCCTTCCCATGACCCACGCCCCTGTTATTTTAGGCACCGCCGGCCACATCGACCACGGCAAGAGTTCCCTGATCAAGGCCTTGACCGGCACCGACCCGGACCGCCTGAAAGAGGAAAAACTCCGGGGCATCACCATCGAGTTGGGGTTTGCCTACCTGGTGCTCCCCAACGGCCAGCGCTTAGGCATCGTGGACGTCCCCGGCCATGAACGCTTCGTGCGCCACATGGTGGCCGGGGCCAGCGGCATGGACCTGGTGGCCCTGGTCATCGCCGCGGATGAAGGGGTCATGCCCCAGACCCGGGAACATCTGGAAATCTGCGAACTCCTGCACGTCAAAAAGGGCCTGGTGGTCCTCACCAAGGCGGACCTGGTGGAGGAGGACTGGCTGGAGCTGGTGGCCGAAGAGACCCGGGAGGCCCTGAAGGGCACTTTTCTAGAGGCCGCACCCATTCTGCAATTCTCTTCGGTAACCGGGAAAGGAAAAGAGGAACTGCTGGCGGTTCTCTCCGATCTGGCCGCCGAGGTCGCGCCCAAGCCGGGCCGGGGCATCTTCCGCCTGCCCATCGACCGGGTCTTCACCATCAAGGGCTTCGGCACGGTGGTCACCGGCACCGCGGGCTCCGGGTCCCTAAAAGTGGGGGACGCGGTTATGGTCTATCCTCCGGGCTACAAGGCCCGGGTGCGGGGCCTCCAGGTGCACGGGGAATCCGTGGAAGAGGCCCTGGCGGGCAATCGCGCGGCGGTCAACCTCCAGGGCCTGGAAAAAGAGGAGGTGGAGCGGGGCATGGTGGTGGCCCCTCCCGGGGCCTTGATCCCCAGCCGCCGCCTGGACGCGTTTTTAGAGATTCTGTCCAGCGCCCCCCGGGCCCTGAAACACCGCCAGGCGGTGCGGCTGCACACCGGCACCAGCGAATCCGTGGCCATGCCGCTGCTGCTCGATGCGGACGAACTGCCCCCGGGAGGCGCGGGCTACGTGCAGTTTTTCCTCCGGGAGCCGTTGGCCTTGAAGCCCGGTGACCGCTTCGTGATCCGCAGTTTTTCGCCTGCCTTCACCTGGGGGGGCGGCCAGTTCCTGCACGTCAGCCCGCCCCGGCACAAGCGCAACCAGGCCGCGGTCTTGGACGGGTGTAAGACTTTGCAGCAGGGCTCAGCCGCAGACACGCTCCGCTTTTATCTGGCGGAAGCCGGGGCCGCGGGCCGCGCACGTTTGGAACTGCTGGCGCTGCTGCCCTGGGACGGCCAGGAATTGGACGGCCTGATCAAGATCCTGAAAGAGAAGGGGGAATGCCTCCCCTACGATCCGGAGAACCAGCGTTTTCTTCTCACTGCCACGGCCAAAGAGCTGGAGGAGGAAATCTGCCGGGTTCTCTCGGCTTACCATAGGGAAAACCCATTAAAGACCGGCCTCTCCAAGGAGGAGCTGCGCCGCAAGCTCCCGCCCCAGATGGAGGTGCGCCTCTTCAATTACCTCCTGAACCGGCTGGTGACGGCCAAATGCATCGCCCTGGAGCAGGACCTCGTGCGCCTGGCCGCGCACAAGGTGCAGCTCGCCGGGGCCCAGGAAGACCTGTCCCAGAAGCTGGAAGACCTATATCGCCGGGGGCAGCTCTCACCGCCGACGCTGAAAGAGTTGGAGGCCGAGCTGCGCACGCCCGCCAAACAGATTCAGACCCTCTTGCAGGTCCTCACCCGCCAGGGCCGCCTGGTGAAGGTCAAGGAAGATCTCTATTTCCACCAGGAGGCCATCAATGGCCTTAAGGCCATGCTGGTGGATTTTCTCAAGAAAAACAAGGAGATCACCGTCCTGCAATTCAAAGACCTGACCCAGGTCTCCCGGAAATTCACCATCCCGCTGCTGGAATACTTTGATACCGCGCGCACCACCGTGCGGGTAGGCGACGCCCGGCGGCTGCGGGAAGGGGCGTAGAGTAGGGGCCGGGGGGCAGGGGCCAGGGGCCGGGGTCAGGGGTCAGGGGCATAAGCGCTAACTTAAGATAGGGTTTTGAGACAACGCCCGGGGTTAGGGGTTAGGGCTGGGGATTAGGGGTTGGTAAAAGACATTCCCCCCTCGTTTCCAAATTCTGCACTGAAAAGCTCTAAGCGGTAGTACAGGCTTTCAAGCCTGTACGGATTACCAGGGTGGGCGGAGACGCCCGCCCTACGAACTTGAATGGCTCGTTCCCAAGCTGTGCTTGGGAACGGAAAATTTCAGTCCAAGCTCTGCTTGGACACCTTATCTAATAAAAATAATGACAATAGTTCCGGCTATTCTTGATAGATAGCCGATTCTGTAACAGGAAATCCCTGCCTCCCATGAAAAAGGCCGGAAATTGAAGAAAGCAGGGCTTTGAGGGAAAAGGGGTACTGGAGAAAACGGATCAAACTCCCGCCCTTTGAGCTTTTCAAGACTTGATGCCTGCAAGGTTTCCGGAAGCTCCGGAAATCAACATCCCTAAAGGGTTTGGCGATCCCCCTCCTTTTTCTCCGGTCCCTTGCCGTTAACTGCCATTCCCGGCCAATGCCTTTGATCGCGGCCTGGGAATAGGATAGTTTATCGTCAGAGATTCCCAAGCTCTCAAGGAGGAGCACGGTATGGAGAATTGGGAAAGAACCCTGGCGCACCTGGGGGAACAGGGATGGAGTTACGCCTATATCAAATGCGTCGATCTGGAGGCGGGCGCCGACGCCTTTTATGCGAGTATCAGAAGGGGCGAGGAAAGACTGACCAGCCTCAAACCCACGCTGGAAGAAGCGGTCCAGGTTTTGAGCCGGTTGGCGGAGTCGAGAGCGGTATAAGGCCTTCTCTCCCGGAATTTCCGGGGCGCGGTGGGCTAAAAAATTTTCCTTGACTATAATCGTCTATGCGGTTAAAAGAATAAAGTGTTTTCATCTACAACGTTTGCATCTACAATATCATGATGTTCTTCGGAATCAGCCGATCCCAGGCAAGCGCCCTTCTTTGCGAGGAGCCGTGACCAAGCCGGAAGTCAGCCGGATTCATCTCCCGGGGGGGCTGAAGGTGGGCCTCTCCGGACTGGCCCAGGCCCTGGAGGAGGTCAAGGACCTTCACGGGAGTCCGGACGAAGTGATCGCCCAAGCCCTGCTGGCCAGGTTGCGGACCCTAAATTATATCCCGGCCGCGGCGGAACCGGCATACAAGCAAGCCTTGCTCCGGGAATACCGCAAATTCCTCGGGGAGGAGGTGGCCCCTGATCCCGGGCCTCTCAGTATCACGATTTTGGGACCAGGATGCGCCTCCTGCACTGCCTTGACGCAGATGATAATCACCACCCTCAGTGAACTGGGCCTGGCCGCGGAAGTGGAGCACGTCAAAGACCTCCAGGAAATCGCCCGGGCGGGGGTAATGGGCCTGCCCGCGCTGCTCATTAACGGCGAAGTCAAGGTCGTAGGCCAGAGCCCTACGCGGGAAGTGTTGAAGCGGTGGCTGCTGGCGGGCAAAGGAAGTAATCACTGATAAATAGTCTTGATAGCCGAAATTCGGATGCGCGACAAGTTGTAGGGTGCGTTCTCCGCACCTTCATTGCCCGGTTGCAGGAGTAAGACTTTGATTACGGAAATCCGGATACGCGTCCAGGGGATGATGCAGCAGGGGGGATTTACCTGAATCGGCTGCCCGGACGCCGTGCGCGCCGCACTGCTCCAGTTGCCGGGAGTGATGGCGGTAGCCTATGACCAAGAGCAGGATTATTTTTCGGTGACTTTCGAATCCGTCATGATCAGTCTGGAAACCATCTTTGCAGCCGTGTTCCAGGCCGGAAAGCAGATGGGCCGGGAATACCTGCCGGAAATGATCAGTGATCAGTGATCAGTGATCAGTGGCCAGTGGCCAGTAATAGCCAAGGTATATCGAGGACTTACTCCCCCTTTCCCTGCCCTAATCAATACCCGCAAGTATTTTAACCGGTGGCACCGCCTTTCCAGGCTGTGCCGAAAAGCCTGCACAGGCTGGAAAGCCTGTCTAAAACTGCTATCCAATTCCTGCCAAGCCGATGCTGATGATCCCCCGGCCCGGCAAGGCCGGTCTATCCGGGGAGATGCTGCCTTTTCTCTTTAATATCTTGAATTAATTAAAGGAAGATTCCGATATGAAAATGAAAAGTTTAATCATTTAGGGATTTATTTTAATATGGACCGGATATCCAGTCTTCCGCAAGGGGATCAAGATGCGGGATGAAGACAAGAGCAGGGAGCAACTGATCAAGGAATTGAGGGAGCTACGCCGTCAAGCCGGGAAGGCGCCGCGGCGGGACTACCCTTTGTTCGTCCACACCGGGGAGAGCTCCCCGCCGGCATCCGGCGCAGAGGAAGGGAACAAAATCCGGGTTGCCGGCATCAATATCGAGTGGGCCCCCAAGCTTGGCACCTGCACCTTTGCGAATCTGCCTGTGGCCATGATGTGGGTGGATACGACTCTGGCGGGGTTGATGTCCGGGGTCCAGGCCATGGTGGGCACGGAACGGTTCCTGTTGGCCTTGCAGAGCCAGGGGCGCAAGAGCGTGGACACCGACTGGGAGGTGATTTCCCAGTTCCCGAATTTCCCCGAGGGATTCCGGGCCATTGCCAACATTGCCGGGGTGGCCGGTTGGGGCACCTGGGAACTCACGTCCCTGGACCTGAAGAAACGAGAGTGCCGTTTCCGGGTGTCGGAGAGCTGGGAAGGCCTTTATCAGAAAGCCTTGGGTGTCTCCTGGGGGAGCGGGATGCTGGCGGGCAAAATGGCGGGTTATTGCACCAGGCTGTTCGGGACCGATTGCTGGGCCGACCAGACCGCGTTCATCGCCAAGGGCGATCCTTATGACGAGTTTTTAGTAAGGCCGTCGTCAAGATCCCTGGAGCAGGAAATCGAGAACTTGCTCGCCTCGGACGAAGCCACCCGCGCGGATATGGCCGTCACCATGCGCAAACTGGAGGAAGAGGTCGCCGAGCGTCAACGTGCAGAGGAGGTCCTGCGGGAGTATCATCAAAAGCTGGAAGCCCTGATTCATGCCTCGCCCTTAAGCATCTTCGTCCTGGACCCCGAAGGCAGAATCCTGCTTTGGAACCCGGCCTCGGAAAGCACCTTCGGCTGGAGCGCGGAGGAGGTTTTGGGCCGGGTGCTGCCCATCGTGCCCGAGGATAAGGAAGAGGAATTTTGGAATAACCTGCGCCGGGGTTTGGCCGGTGATTCCTTAAAAGGGGTGGAGTTGCGCCGCCGCAAGAAAGACGGCGCGCCCATCGATATCAACGTTTACACTTCCCCCTTGTATGATTCCCAGGGGCAGGTCACCGGGCTCATGGTGGTGGACGCCGATGTCACCGAGCGTAAGCGGGCGGATGAGTTAATAAAATTAAATGAGTCGCGCCTGGAAGCCTTGCTGCAACTGAACCAGATGACGGACGCCTCCCTTTCCGAAATCACCAAGTTTGCCATGGAAGAGGCGATCCGGCTGACCGGGAGCAAGATCGGCTACATCGCCTTCATGAATGAAGACGAGACGGTATTGACCATGCACGCCTGGTCCAGGGCCGCCATGTCCGAATGCCGCATCGCCGACAAGCCGCGGAAATATCCCGTGGAGACCACGGGGCTCTGGGGTGAGGCGGTGCGCCAACGGCGGCCGATCATCACCAATGACTACGGCGCGGCCAATCCCTGGAAAAAGGGTTATCCGGAAGGCCACGTGCATATCGCCAGGCATATGAATGCGCCGATTTTCGACGGCCAGAAAATCGTCATCGTCGCCGGGGTAGGCAACAAACCGGCAGACTACGATGAATCTGACGTGCGGCAGCTTACCCTCTTGATGGAGGGGATGTGGCGGATGCTGCAGCGCAATCAAGCGGAAGCCGAACTGGAGCAGTCCATTTCCCTGCTCAAGGCCACCCTGGAGTCCACGGCCGACGGCTTGCTGGTGGTGGACAACTTCGGCAAGATCGTCGCCTACAACCAGAAGTTTGCCCAGATGTGGCGTATTCCCGAGGAGATATTGGCTTCCAAAGATGATGACCGGGCCCTGGCCTTTGTCCTGGAGCAATTAAAGGCCCCGAGAGATTTTATTAGAAAAGTGCAGGAGTTATATGACGAACAGGAGGCGGAGAGCTTTGACCTGATAGAGTTTAAGGACGGCAGGGTCTTTGAACGCTTTTCCCAACCGCAGCGCATTGGCGAAACCATTGTGGGCCGGGTTTGGAGTTTCCGGGATGTCACCAAACGCAGGCAAGCGGAAGAGGCCTTGCGTGAGAGCCGTGAAGATCTGAATCGGGCCCAGGCCGTGGCCCATACGGGTAGTTGGCGGCTCGATACACGGCGCAATGAATTGCTCTGGTCCGATGAAACCCACCGTATATTCTGCATACCCAAGGGAACGCCCCTTACGTATGAATACTTTCTCGCCTCCGTTCTGCCGGAGGATCGGGAGTACGTTGATCGGAAGTGGACTGCGGCGCTCCAAGGAGAACCCTATGATATTGAGCATCGCATCCTGGTGCAAGGGACGGTGAAATGGGTCCGGGAGAAGGCGGAACTGGAGTGTGACTCCCAGGGCATGTTGGTGGGGGGGTTCGGGACCGTTCAAGACATTACTGAGCGCAAACAGGCGGATGAGGCCCTCAGGGAGAGCGAAGAAAAATATCGCAAACTCATGGAAACGGCCCATGACGCCATTTTCATCGCCGACGCGGACACCGGGGTGATTCTGGAAGCCAACTGCAAGGCCCAGGAGTTACTGGGACTGCCCCGGGAAAAAATCATCGGCCTGCACCAGAGCCAAGTCCACCCGCCTGAAGAAGCGGAAAGATATAAGAGGATTTTTCGGGAACACAGCGAGAAGGGCGGGGTTATCAGCGAAGACATTTATGTGGCGGACTCCCGAGGCCGCCGCATCCCGGTGGAGATCGGCGCCAGCGTCATCGAGGTGAAAGGCAAAAAGCTGACTTACGGAATTTTCCGGAACCTCACGGCCCAGCGGCAAGCCGAAGACGCCTTGCGCCGGAGTGAAGAAAAATACCGGCTGTTGGTGAATCAGATCCCCGCGGTGGTCTTTGAAGGATATCCGGATTGGAGTGTAGATTTCTTTGATAACAAGGTGGAGGCCCTTACCGGGTACAGCAAAGAGGACTTTGACTCCCGCCGCCGCAAATGGAGGAACGTGGTCCTGCCGGAAGACCTGGAGTATGCCAAAAGAGTTCTCATGGACGCTCTTAAAGCCGACGGCGCTTTTGTCCGGGAACACCGCATCCGCAGGAAAGACGGGGAGATTCGCTGGATTCAGTGCCGGGGCCAGATCCGTTACAATGCCCAGGGAAAAATAGACTCCATCAGCGGCGTAACCTTTGATATTACCGAGCGCAAACAGGCGGAGGAAGAGCTGCGCGACCGGGAAGCAAAGCTGAGCAGCATCTTTCGAGCAGCCCCCATTGGCATCGGGCTGGTGAAAGATCGCGTGATACAGGAAGTCAACGACTGGATTTTAGAAATGACCGGATACTCTGCCCAAGAATTGATAGGGCAATCTGCCCGGATGTTGTATCCGACCCAGGAGGATTTTGATTTTGTGGGGCAGGAAAAATACCGGCAAATTACCGCCAAAGGCACGGGAACGGTGGAGACGCGCTGGCGGCGGAAAGACGGCTCTATAATCGAAGTGCTCCTTAGTTCCACCCCCCTCGTCGCCGGTGATCTTTGCTCCGGCGTCACTTTCGTGGTTTTGGACATCACGAAGCGCAAAAGAGCGGAACAAGCACTGAGAGAGAGCGAAGAGAAATACCGGCTGTTGGTGAATCAGATCCCTGCGGTGGTCTTTAAAGGATATCCTGATTGGAGTGTCGATTTCTTCGATAATAAGATTGAGGGTCTCGTCGGCTACGGCAAAAAAGAGTTCGATTCCCGCCGTTTAAAATGGTCCGACCTGATCCTCCCTGATGATTTTCAGGAAATCAAACGCCGTTCCAGGGAAGCGATCCATAATCGTTTCAGTTCTTATGAGAGAGAATATCGCATCCGCAAAAAAGACGGCGGCATCGCCTGGGTCCAGGCCATGGGCCAGAGATTTTACGATGCGGCCGGCAGGCTTGATTACACCAGCGGCGTTTTTTTGGACATCACCAGGCGTAAAAGGGCGGAGGAAGCTTTGCTTAACTATGAGTTCATAGCCAACACCGCCAAAGACTGCATGACCCTGATCGACCGCAATTACGTGTACGTGGCGGCCAACACCGCCTATTGCCGGGCCCACGACAAACCCCTGGAAGAAATGGTGGGGGCCGGCGTGGCCCAAATTTGGGGAGAAGATACTTTTAATAATGTCATCAGGGGCTATCTGGACCAATGTTTTGCCGGTAGAGCCGTGGAATATGAAGGCTGGTTCGAATTCGGCAAGCATGGCATGGGATGCTTTCATGTCTTTTACAATCCGTATTTTGATGCCAGCGGCAAAGTGGTGTACGCGGCCGTGGTGAGCCGCGACATCACGGAACGCAAGAAGGTGGAGGAGGCCCTGCGGCAAAGCGAAATGAAATACCGCCAATTGGTGGATCAGATCCCGGCGGTGGTTTATAAGGGCTACACCGATTGGACCATGGATTGTTTCGATGAGAAGGTTAAGGCAATAACCGGCTATTCCCAGGAAGACTTCACCTCCCGGCGCAAAAGCTGGCTGGACCTGATTTTCCCGGAAGACGTCGATCAGGCCAAAAAACTCTTTCGGGAAGCCCTGAAAGGCGACGGCTTTTATGTTACCGAACACCACATCCGGAGGAAAGACGGGCAGGTGCGCTGGATCCAGGCCAGAAATAGAATCATCCGGGATGTGGCAGGGAAGGTGGATCATATCAGCGGGGTCTTTTTCGACCTCACCGAACGCAAGGAACTGGAAGACCAACTGAATAAGGCCCAAAGGATGGAGGCCATCGGCATCCTGGCCGGGGGCCTGGCCCACGATTTCAACAATCTCCTCACCGCCATCATGGGTTACGGCGAGATTATGTCGTTGGGCCTCCGGAAAGAAGACCCCTTCTATCTATATGTCGAGGAGATCAGTAAAGCTGCGAACCGGGGAGCGGCGTTGACCGACCAGCTCCTGGCCTTCAGCCGCAAGCAGATTTTGCAGCCCCGGGTGGTCAATCTCAATGAAGTGGTCCTCGATATGGACCAGATGCTGCGTCGCCTGATCGGTGAGGATATTGAGCTGGCCACCGTCGTTGAACGGGATTTGGGAATGGTTAAGGCCGATCCCGGCCAAATCGAGCAAATTATCATGAATATGGCGGTAAATGCCCGGGATGCCATGCCCGAGGGGGGAAAACTGACCGTGGAGACCGCCAACATTATGCTGGACGAAGCCTATGCCCGGAGCCATGTGGACGTCACCCCCGGTCCGTACGTGATGCTGGCTGTGAGCGATAATGGCGTGGGCATGAACGCGGACACCATGTCCCGGATTTTCGAGCCGTTTTTTACCACCAAGGAGAGCGGCAAAGGCACCGGCCTGGGGCTGGCCACCGCCTACGGCATCGTCAAACAGAGCGGCGGGCATATCTGGGTTTATAGTGAACCGGAGCAAGGAACCACGTTTAAGATCTATCTCCCCCGGGTTAAAGAAGCGCCGGTGGCCGAAAAACCCAAGGCTGCGGCGCCCGCCTCCCTGGAGGGCAAGGAGACCATCCTGGTGGTGGAGGACGACGCCGCGCTCCGGGAACTTATCGGCACCGCCCTGCGCAAATACGGGTTTAAAGTGCTGGAGGCCCCACACGGCGGGGAAGCCTTGCTGATCTGTGAAAAACAAAAAGACCCCATCCATTTGATGCTCACCGACGTGGTGATGCCGCAGATCAGCGGCACCGCCTTGGCCGAGAGGTTGAAGGGGTTGCACCCGGAGATGAGAGTGCTTTATATGTCGGGTTATACGGAAAACGCCATCGTCCATCACGGCGTTTTGGACGCCAGGGTCAATTTTATTCCCAAACCCTTCCGGGTGTTGGCCCTGGTGGAGAAAGTCCGGGAAGTGTTGGATGCTCCCGAGCCGGACAACAACCACTCTTGACCCCGGTGTGCCTGGGTGCCGCCATGATCAGCCTGGATGAGTTTCGCACCGGGGCCTACAGCCTGCCCGCCGCCGACCTGGATGAGGATCTTTCCCTTTGTTCTTCCTGCCCCTATCTCTCCTATAAGGAATTCTCCGTGGGAGACGGCCTCTATTATTATTTTTGCAGCTACCACTGGCCGGATAAGATTACCAAGACTATGCCTCCCTGCCTGGCGGGTCCGGAGTGACAGAAGAGGAATTTGCCGGCCTTTCGCAGCAAACGGTTATTTTTCGTGGCTGCGAACCGGTGTTCGACCCGAATGCATCCGGGCGAACCCCGGGTTCGCCCCCACGTCCATCTCCGGCGCTTCCCCTGGAAAAAATTTTGACAAGGCTTTGTAAACTTGTCCTTTTTACCTCCCCGGGAGAAAGTACGGGAAGCCGAGATCGTAAAGCGGCATGAGCAGGATTTATCATCCTTTGAAAACAACCCGCCCTTTCCCGGAGGATGGCAGGGTTTCCGGGTTCCTCGCCCGGCCGTGGGCGCATCCCTGGACATCTTTTCGTCGGGCCTGAGTTTCCGCTGTTTTTCCCACCGCTTCAACCCTGGCAAATGGGGCCTACAAACCGCATTATATTTGGGATTAAAATGGCATTACCGCTATTTAAGCTTAAAATTTTTTCGCCGATAAGCTAACAAATGTCAAACAAACCTGGGGGGTTTTTCTAGTTAAAACCTAGGTTTTTTCTTATGATTCTGTTGTCTTGCGGACGCTGAAGATCTAGCAAAGCTGAACTCTAATCTCCCGGGCAGCCGTTGGCGAAACGGGTGAGAAATGGTGTCGAGGGGACACCGGGCAGGGAAAGATTGCCGCCGTGGAAGAACCCCAAAGACCCAAAAATAAACCATTCAAAGGAGCAAGGCAGATGAAAAAAGGAGTGATGGTGGCTCTCATCGCCCTGGTGATGATCCTGGGCGCAAGCATGAGTTTCGCTGCTGAAGCCGGCACTAAGGAAGAAGCGGTGGCCCTGGTGAAAAAGGCCATCGACTATATCAAGGCCAACGGCCGGGACAAGGCCTTTGAAGAATTCAGCAATCCCAAGGGCCAGTTCGTGGACCGGGACCTGTATATCGTGGTCTATGACATGAACGCCAAGTGTTTGGCCCACGGCCAGAAAAAGAGCATGGTGGGCAAGGAGTTGATCGATTTTAAGGATGTGGACGGCAAGGAGTACATGAAAGAACGCATCGCCTTGATGAAGGCCAATAACACGGCTTGGCAGGAGTATAAATTCACGAACCCGGTCAGCAAAAAGATCGAACCCAAGGAGATGTATCTGGAGAAATTCGAAGATGTCATTGTCGGCGCCGGGGTTTACAAAAAATAACCGGTCTGCAATTCCGGGCGGCCCAGGGAAGGGCCGCCCCTAGCCAAGGAATAATATCAATGAAATCCATAAAATTAAGTTCCAAAATCTTTGGCGGGTTCGGCATCGTCTTGGCGATAACCCTGATTCTAACCGGTATTTCCCTGTACATCATGCGGGGGGTGGCCGGTGAAGCCCAGGTTCTGTCCAGCCGATATATGCCCCAGACCCGCATCGCCGGCGAGGTGGAACGCTATGTTTTAAAGACCGTGTCGGAGATGCAGGGATACCATTTTTCCCATGAAGACTCCTATTTAAAGGTATCCAGGCAGCAACTGGAGCTGGCCAAGAAAAACCTCCAGGAAGCCGCGGCCCTGACCGCCAAATACCCGGAGCTGAAAACCCTGAAAGAAAATACCGACAAGGCGGCCTTGAAAATCAAAGAGTACGAATCTTTGATCGGCGAGACCGAAAAGGTGGCCCGGGACATCCATGGACTGCGGAAGAATTTGGAGACCGCCTCCCTGGATTTCCTTAAACCCGCCCAGGAGTTCCTGGAAGGGGAAACCCAGGCCATGGAGAAGCTGATCAAAGATAAGGCCAATCCTGAGAAATTATCGGTGCAGCTAAGCAAGATCAACGCCATGAATAACGTCGTCGAACTCTGCTACTCCATCCAGTTGGAAACCAACAAGGCCCAATTGCTCAGGGATGCGAATCTTCTGGATGAGGCCGCCAAAAAGTTTAATGAAGTGGAAAATGAATTATCCGCGGTGCAAAAGAAGACCAGGGAAGATTTGGCCATCTCCCAATTGGAAGATATCAGGATGGCCGGAGCCAATTATAAAACCAATATGAACAAGCTGGTGGTCAGTTATTCGACCCTGGCGGAGCTGGGCAGAAAACGGGACCGGGTGGGCAATGAGGTCCTGGAAATGGCCAAAATGACGGCCAATGCCGGCATCGGCGAGACCACGAAAAGCGCGGAGAACGTTGACCAGGTATTGCACAAATCGGCCAGGATGTTGGTTACCGGCGCCATTATCGGCGTCCTGCTCAGCCTGGTGATCATGGTCCTGATCACCCGGGGCATTACCGGACCCATCAATTCCTTCATCCAGCGTCTCTCAGGAGCCGCGGACCAGGTGGCCGGCGCTTCCGGGGAGATTATGGGGGCCAGCGAACAACTGGCCAGCGGCGCCTCCCAGCAAGCCGCGTCCCTGCAAGAGACCACCTCCTCCCTGGAGGAGATGGCGTCCATGACCCGGCGGAACGCGGAAAACTCGTATCAGGCCAATTCCCTGATGAATGACGCCAGCCGGGTGGTGGAAACCGCCAGCAATTCCATGGCGGAGTTAACCGGCTCCATGCGGGAGATCTCCGCGGCCAGTGATCAAACCGCCAAGATCATCAAGACCATCGATGAGATTGCTTTTCAAACCAACCTGCTGGCTCTGAACGCGGCGGTGGAAGCGGCCCGGGCCGGAGAAGCGGGGGCCGGTTTCGCGGTGGTGGCCGATGAGGTCCGGGCCCTGGCCATGCGCGCGGCCGAAGCCGCCAAAAATACGGCCGCATTAATTGACGGCACGGTGGCTAAAATCAAAGCCGGCTCCACTCTGGTGGAAAGGACCGGGGAGGCCTTCGACCAGGTGAATTCCGGCACCGTCAAAATTAAAGAGTTGGTGGCCGAAATTGCCGCGGCTTCCAGTGAACAGGCCCAGGGGACGGACCAGATCAATAAGGCCGCGCACGAGATGAACCGGGTGGTGCAGCAGGTGGCGGCCAATGCCGAGGAGAGCGCCGCAGCCTCCAGGGAACTCACCTCCCAGTCGGACCAGTTGAAAGAAATGATGGAGGAATTGGTGGCCCTGGTGGGCGGTGACGGCCATAATTTTCGGGATTCCCGGGAAGATCGGGGGGCCATGGACAGGCTCCAGGGGAAACTCGCTGCCATCCGCCAGACCCTCAAATGGCCCGGCAGGGGGAAGAAACTCCTGACCCATGATTCCCCCGAGGGAGAGTTCAGCCATGGGGTTGTCGGCAGGGGAGCAAATTTGCCGGGATCGTCTTTTTAGGGCCTGATTCTCTCTATTCCGAAAAGAAGTCTCACGCAAAGACGCAAAGGCGCAAAGCAAGGCGCAAGAACATGCTAAAAAAAAGTGAATCGGTGGGGCGGCCGTCTCTGGCCGCCCAAGAGGTTGGCGGGCGGGGACGCCGCTATTTTCCCTTTTCAAAGAGCGGCAGATATTGGCCGTAACCCTCCTTTTCCAGGTCTTCCTTGGGGATAAACCGCAGGGCCGCGGAATTCAGGCAATACCGCAGGCCGGTGGGGGGCGGTCCGTCCGGGAAGACGTGTCCCAGGTGGGAGTCGCCATGTTTGCTGCGCACTTCGGTGCGGGTGGTAAATAAACGGCGGTCCTCCCGGGTGGTAATATTTTCCGGGGCCAGGGGTTTGGTGAAGCTGGGCCAGCCGGTGCCGGAATCGTATTTGTCCCGGGAGCTGAACAGAGGTTCCCCGGAGACGATATCCACGTAGACCCCCTCTCGCTTGTTGTCCCAATATTCATTTTTAAAAGCGGGTTCCGTGCCATCTTTTTGCGTCACCTGGTACTGCAAAGGCGTCAATTTCTTCCGGAGGGCCTCGTCACCGGGCTTGGCGTACTTTTCGGGTTGGTCTCCGGGATTGCCGGAATTTTCCGGTTTCTGGCCGCCGGCCCAGGCTTTTCTGAAAAAGAAATTCCCCGGCTGATGGGATTTATTTTCGTCACCCCAAACCTTTTTCAAGAATTGGTCCCGGCCGGAATTCCACCGGTAATACTTATACTTGGTGGCATGCGTCTTATAGTAGTCCTGATGGTAGTCTTCCGCCCGGTAAAACTTGGTCGCGGGCAGGATTTCGGTGACAATGGGTTTCCGGAAGCGCCCGGATTTCGCCAGTTCCTTTTTGGATTCCTCAGCCAGACGCTTCTGCTCTTCATCGTGGTAGAAGATGACGCCCCGGTATTGGGGCCCCCGATCCACGAACTGGCCCCCGGGATCGGTGGGATCCATGTGCCGCCAGAAGTAATCCAGGAGCTGTTGGTAGGTGACTAGAGCCGGATCATAAGTGATCCGGACCACCTCCACGTGGCCTTTGGCGGCATAATCATCATAGGTGGGATGGTCGCCCTTACCGCCGGCATAGCCGGAGACGGCCTCCGCCACCCCCGGGAGTTTTTCAAAATCGGCTTCGACGCACCAGAAACAGCCGCCGGCAAAGGTGGCGACGCCTAATTTTTGCGGTTTTCCCTCCACTCCAGCCTCCCGAGCTTTTTTCTCCGGGGGTTGATCTTGGGCCTGAAGCAGCCCCGCCCCCAAGGCGCCGATAAAGAGCAGCAGCGCCAGCCTTGCTATGGGTTTCATCCTGATTCCTCTCCTCCAGCGCTTTAATAAAAGATTAGGCCGAAAATCGGGAAATCAAGGGCCGAAGGCAGGACGCCGGCGCACTTCTTGGGCATTTTCCAGAAGATCAGCCAACCTTCCGGTCTACAGGGCAGTCATTCATGGGCCATTGGCCCACCCGTAAAATATGAAAAGTCTGGTGGGGCGGGCCTCCGTGCCGTGGGGCGGGCGTCCCCCCCCGCCAACCTCCCGGGCGGCCAGGGACGGCCGCCCCACCGATTAACTGCCTTTGGTATGTTATTGCATCTTGCTTTGCGCCTTTGCGTGAGGCTTCTTTTCGGAACAGTTCGTATTCTTGGATGTCCGCTTCTCCAACAACCATTAAACCCCGGTGGGCCCCGAACCCGGTCCCACAACTAGATGTTTGGAGCTTTGGCGGAAGAGCCACTTGGTCAATTCCACTGCGGGCAGGAGCAGAAAAGCCAGAAGCGCCGCAAAAAGCCACTCTTTCCACCCCAGGGGCACCGCGTGGAACAATGCGGCCAGGGCCGGTATCTGAACCACCGCGACTATCATGGCCAGAGACAGGACTACGGAGCCCAGCAGCAGGCGATTGGCAAAGACGCCCACCGTGAACAGGGAATGGTAATCCGAGCGGCAGTTGAAGGCGTTCACCAGCTCTGCCAGGACCAGGGTTACGAAGACCATGGTCTGAGCCCGGGCCAGCGACAGCTCCGGGTCACCGATCACCGCCAGGTAGCCGTGGAAATAGTGGTGGAACAGCGGGATCAGAGCAACGGTAAGATAGGCGGTGATCACCGCCATCAGCCCGATCACCGACTTGGTGAACACCCCTTCCTCCGGCGGCCGGGGCGGGCGGTTCATGATGTCCGGGGTCTTGGGGTCCACTCCCAGGGCCAGGGCCGGCAGGCCGTCGGTGGTGAGGTTGACCCAGAGGATTTGCAGGGCCACCAGGGGCAGGGGCATGCCCAGGAAGAAGGTCCCGGTCAGGACGGTGATTTCCCCGAGATTGGCGCTCAAAAGAAAAATCAGGTATTTTTTGATGTTGTCGAAGATGGCCCGGCCTTCCTCCACCGCGGCCACGAGCGTCGCGAAATTGTCGTCCGCCAGGATCATGTCCGCGGTCTCCTTGGTGACCTCGGTGCCGGTGATGCCCATGGCCACGCCGATGTCCGCCCTTTTTAAAGCCGGCGCGTCGTTGACGCCGTCTCCGGTCATGGCCACTATTTCCCCCTGGGCCTTGAGCAGATTCACCAGTCGCAGCTTGTGCTCCGGGGCCACCCGGGCAAACACCGGCGCCCGGGGCATGATCACCGCCAGATCGTCGTCGCTCAACCGGGACACCTCGGCCCCGTTCAGGACCGCGGCCTTGGTCTGCCCGGGAGGGACCAGCCCGATCTCCCGGCCCACGGCCAAAGCCGTGTCCGGGTGATCCCCGGTGACCATGATCACCCGGATGCCCGCCTGACGGCATTTGCTCACGGCCTCTTTGGCCTCGGGACGGGGCGGGTCCATCATGCCCACCAGCCCCACCCAAATAAGATCCGCCTCCATCTCCTCGGCAGGCGACTCCGGGACCGTCTCCCATTTGCGGTAAGCCAGGCCCAGGACCCTCAATGCTTCTCCGGCCAGGTGCGCGGCTTCATCCATAATTGCCTGCCGGTCCCCTTCGCTTAAAGGCCTTTCGCCAATACCGGCCAACATCCGGCTGCAGCGGGGCAGCAGGCTTTCGGGCGCGCCCTTGGTGCAGGCCAGGATGCCGGACGGACCCTGGTGAAAAGTGGTCATGCGCTTGCGCTCCGAATCGAAGGGAATCTCCGCCACCCGGGGCCAGTCCCGGGCCAGCGCCGCTTCCTGAAGACCCGCCTTGCGCCCCAGCACCACCAGGGCCCCCTCGGTGGGATCGCCCCGGATGATCCAGGTTCCCGCCGCGGTTTCCTCCAAAACGGCATCGTTGCATAACAGGGCAATGCGTGCGGCTTCCATCAGGACCGGATCATCCCCTGGAGCAATTTCGTGATCGTCAAAGGAAAAGCCGCCTTCGGGCTCATATCCCAGGCCGCTGACCGCAAGCTGCCGGTTATCCAGAAAAAGCCGGCGCACGGTCATTTCGTTTTTCGTCAGGGTCCCGGTCTTGTCGGTGCAGATCACGGTGGTGCAGCCCATGGTTTCCACCGCGGGCAGGCGCTTGACGATGGCGTTGCGCCGGGCCATGCGGGTGGTGCCGATGGCCAGGGCCCCGGTCACCACCGCGGGCAGGGCCTCGGGCACCGCGGCCACCGCCAGGCTGATGCCCCAGATCAGCATCTGCAGCCAGTTATGACCCCGGAGGATGCCGAAAATCATGGCCCCCGCGCTCACCGACAGACAGAGGATGCTGAGGACCAGGCCGATGGTGGCCATCCGGGCCTCCAGGGGGGTCTTCTCCTGGGGCATCTCCCCCAGCATGCGGGCGATGGCCCCGAATTCGGTCTTCATCCCGGTGGCGGTGACCACTGCCTTGCCCCGGCCGTAGGTGACCACCGTGCCGCCGAAGACCATGCCTTTCCGGTCGGCAATAGGGAGATGGGGACGGGAATCCGGCGCTGCGGTCTTATTGACGGCGGTGGATTCGCCGGTGAGCAGGGCTTCGTCGTTCTTGAGGTTGACGGCTTCCAGCAGCCTGCCGTCCGCGGCCACCCGGTCGCCGGTGTGCAAGACCAGGACGTCGCCGGGGACCACCTCCCGGGCGGGAATGACCTGTTCCACGCCGTCCCGGAGCACCGTCGCCTCCGGAGCCGCCAGTTTCTGGAGGGCCGCCGCGGCCTGTTCGGCCCGGTACTCCTGAACGAATCCCAGGATGGTGCAGGCCAGGATAATCACCAGGATGACGTAGGCGTCCAGGTGCTCTCCCAGGAAGAAAGAGATACCGGTGGCCGCGATCAGAATGATGATCAGCAGGTTCTGAAACTGCCGGAAAAAGATGACCCAGGGCGAGATTTTTTGAGGCGGGGCCAGTTCGTTGGGACCGTATTCCTCCAGGCGCTCCCGGGCCTGGGAGGCGCTCAGCCCGGCGGGCCTGGCGCCTAAGATTTCCAGGACCTCTTCGCCGGATAACGTATAATATTCCTGCTCAGCCGCTGCCGTTTCCCTATTATCTTCGCCGGACATTAATCAACGTCCTCCATAACCGCCCCTCCTCATCATCCCAAATTGCGCATCTTTTATTCCAGGTGGCTGTGAACCACATAGAGATTCACCGGCTCCTTGACGCCCTTGAGGTGGGTTTGGAAGCTCCCGAGCGCCGGAGGCTTTTCCTCGGCCCGGCGGTAAACCTCTTCGGAAATCACCACTTCCCCCGCCTGGGCCTGGCCCTGGATGCGGTGGGACAGGTTCACCGGGGAGCCGATGATGCCGTATTTCGCCCGGCTTTCGGAGCCGATGTTTCCCACCACCACTTCTCCCGCGTGGAGGCCGATGCCCATGTGCACCGGGGGATACCCGGGTTCAGCCGCGTTTTCGCTTTCCACCGCGGCCTGCATCTGTACCGCGCAATCTATCGCCCGCTGGGCCACCGGACCCAGGGGGCCGTCCAGGGGATCGAAGAAGGCCAGGATCGCGTCTCCCAAAAAGTCCACGATGATGCCCCGATGCGCCTGGATCACTTCGATCATCCGGGTAAAATGACGATTTAACAGGTGGATGATGGCTTCGGGGCTTAGGGCTTCGGCCAGGGGGGTGAAACCCCGGACGTCGGCAAACAGGATGACCACCTCCCGCTTTTGTCCCCCCAATCGGGACGCTTCCGGCCGGCTTAGAAGCTCCCGGGCGACCTCCGGGTCCACGTACCGGCCGAAGGTATTGCTGATAAAATCCCGTTCTTTCAAACCGGCCACCATCTCATTGAAACTGGCGGTCAGTCGGCCGATTTCATCCCGGCTGGCCACTTCCAGGGGTTCGCCGTAGTCGCCCCGGGCCACCAGCGCGGCCTTGGCCGCGACCTTGCGGATGGCCCCGACCACCGGCTTCACCCCCAGGCGGATAAGCGCCAGGATCACGGCCAGGCAGAAGATGCCACCGGCCAGGTAATAGAGGCGGAACCGCAATATGGGAGCCAGGATCTCGCTGCCCCGGGCGTGCAGCATGATGGCCCAGGGCGCGGCGTGAAGCTTATAATATCCGATTACCATATCCGGGGAGTAACTTTCTTCCGTAATCGTGCCGTAGTCCTTTTCCTTCATGGCCCTGAGCATGGCCATCTCCAGGGGGTCCTGGGTTTCTCCCAGACAGTGGCGGGCCTCCATGGCCGAACTGCTGTGGGCCAGGTAGCGCCCCTCCCGGCTCACCAGGCAGGCCATCTGGGCCACCATCCAGCCTTCCGTGAGGACGTCCTGCATCAGGTAGTCGTAACTCAGGACCACTTCGAGCCGGGCAATGGGCCTGCCGGCCAGATCCAGCAGCTCGCCCCGCAGCCCCACGGTTTTCCCGTCCTGGGGATAAAAGTAGTCGATGTGAGACATCGCCGCGGACTGCTCCTGAATCTCCGTGCGCCCCCCGGCCTCGTTCATCCCGGCCAGGTTAACCCGGGTGACGCCGGGCTCGGACTTTATCTGCCCCAGGAGCCAATCCTGGATCACCTGCCCCCGGGGGTCCTGGCCGGCCCGGGCGAAGGCATCCATCCATTGCATCTTGTCGTGAAGCCGCATGTCAATCTGGTGCGCGGCCCGTTCTAGCCGCAGGATGGCGCTCTCCTGCCATTCCCTGAATAACATGCCCTGGATGAAACGGTAGCCGGATACGCCGATGACCGCAAGGATCAGGAGCAGCGGCAGCATCAGCAAAACCGCGAGTTTCCGCTCTAACGTCTTGAAGGCAAACATGGCTAGAGACCCGCTTTCTCAAGTAGTAAAGGGATCCATCATTCGGCAATCCGGGTGTTCTTGGGTTCCCGTTTTCTCAAGATAGACGCCCAAGCCGATTTTGCAAGTCCAGATTGATGGATTCGTTGATCTTGGGCGGCCGCCCGCTCCGCGCCCCTTCAATGAGGCCGTCGCTGCCTTGTTGATTGAAGCTTCTGATCCAGTGGTTCAAAATAATTATGAATGTCGACCCGGGGATTACCGAAGAAAAAACGGATGGGAAAAAGAAAGGAAACGGGGGATGCCGCCGGCCTTAGGCATCCCCCATGATTCCAACATAAATACTATAAAGCCGCAAGCTTATCTTGTCAATATTGTTTATGGACACAGTTGTGTATAGGTATATTCGGGCAGGGTCTTTACTTTAACCGGCATTGCGCCAGTTCCCAGATTTCTCCCCGGGCCTCGTCATAACCCGTAACCCGGCAATCCAGGAGGTCCCCGGCCAGGAGCCGCTCCAGGCAGCGGGGATGTTGGCACTTCACCCCGCAGAAGAATCCCGCAAGGCCGTGATCCCTAACCGCGGCCACCTGGGTGACCCGGTCCAACACCCCCAGAGGAGTGGTGGGCCCGAAGAGGCCGATGGTCCTGAGGCCCAGCTTATCCGCCAGATGCAGCGGCCCCGCGTCCACGCTGATGACCAGGTCTGCACCCTCCAGCAGGTTCAGGAAGGCCTGGGACGCGGCCTTGCTCTTTTGGAAGACGAAGACCGGCTCCGGGATTTTGGTATTGCGGGCTTCTTGAGGGGGCACGGCGACCGTTATCTCTGCTCCGGGAAATCTTTGCCGGACCTGCTCCAGCAATCTCCGGAGCCGGTCCTGGTCCAGGCTCTTGGCCGGGGCCGTGGAACAGGGGCAGATGACCAGGCTTTTCACCCCGTCCAGGTTCCACGCCGGCAGCACCCGGCTCGAATGGGGCAACTGCAGATAATCCCGGACCCGGTCATAGAGGTTGCCGATGCCCTGGAAGCCCGTATAAAACTGGAACTTGCGGGCATAACTGATAATAAATTTGGCCTCATCGCCGCTGCTCCAGGGATTGAACCCCAAATCCATCCCTTCCCGTTTCAATAGGGATACGATCTTCATTAATCTGAAGGGGTTTCTGCGTTTATCGAAGCTCAGCACCGTTGCTTGCGGCCCCAGCAGCTTGTGGGCGTAAGGGTACATCTGGTGGGAGGTGACCAAAAAATACTTCTTATCGGGATATTTGCGGATGAACTCCTTGATGACGCTGAGGCTGATGATCACGTCCCCGTAGCGGGCAAAGAGGGCAAACACGACTTTCCGGGCCTGCTCCAGGTCCTTTAGGGTGATTTCCCCGGCCCGGTCCCGGGTTTTAGCCAGCCTTCTGCGGAAGAGGTAATTAATCATGGTTCAGGTCCGGTAATATTCAGCTCTGCGGCTCTGAAGAGTTCCGAGTTCCGAGTTGAGACCTCCGCGAAAGTCTCCCCCCTTGTCATTCTGAGGGAGCGGAGCGACCGAAGAATCTCGCTTTTGGCGATGAGGCTTTTTCAGGCGGTGCCGATGATTACAAGCAGTTCGGAACTCCTGGCCGCTAAAAACCAGATTCTTCACTCCGCTTCGCTCCGTTCAGAATGACAAAAGAGGGGCTTTCGCAGAGGTTATCAATTCTCATAATTCAGAATAGCTTGGCATAATTTTATCTGTATTCGCTAATTTTTACCAGATTGAGGCTTATGCGGAGGAAATACGGAAGAGTCTTGATCAATCTATTCCGGTTGGTAAAGGATTTGGCGGGATAGCAGAAGTCTCTTTCCCCCAAAAAAAAAGCGTTAAACCGTAGGGCGGGCGTCCCCGCCCGCCTGGTGAGCTGTTATCTTTAATCCGGCTTCTTCTTATAAAGATCCGAATAGAGTATTTTTGCGCATTCCGGGCAGATACTGTGGCTGAAGTCTGCTTCGGAGTGATCACGGATGTAAACTTCGACTGTTTCCCAGTAGCCCTGATCATCCCGAATTTTTTTACAACTGGCACATATGGGTAAAATTCCTCTCAAAATCTTGACTTGAGCCATGGTCTCCTGAAGTTCGACCAGCAATTTTTCCCGCTCTTTGGCCCCTCGCCTTTGCTCTTCCAAACTATGCTTTAATTTACGCGATCCCCAGCAAATTCCGGCCATGCCCACTAACCAGACCAAGATATGGCTGAACCAGATAAAAAGCTGATGGCTCCGGCCAATCTCCCATAGAGGCGCCATGGGAATGGAGACGCTCAAGCCGCC
>Ga0233425_10003700_pt1 | contig 27157 bp, 27 predicted proteins | sample Watercolumn_Towu_2_FD_181712 | JGI IMG/M metagenome (GOLD analysis project Ga0233425, IMG submission 181712) | Freshwater microbial communities from Lake Towuti, South Sulawesi, Indonesia - Watercolumn_Towuti2014_140_MG | ecosystem: Environmental > Aquatic > Freshwater > Lake | place...
AGTGGGGCATGCTCAAAGCGGTATTCCCACAGCCATTGGTTCTTCCAGTTAATTTTCTATATACTACAAGACAAACCCAGCGGTTTCCGCTGGGTTTGTCTTTGAATTTTTTCACTCATGGAGTGTTTCTATGGATCCTTATCAACTCATTGCATTTCTCTTAACCTTGTCGGTTTTTGTGGGATATGTGAATCATCGATTTATTAAAATGCCAGGAACCATTGCAGTGATGGTTTCTTCTTTAGTGATTTCTTGTATTTTATTATTTTTAAAACAATGGGGATTTACGGGTATTGTAAATGATCTTTCAAACGCTTTAGTAAAAATTAATTTTCATGATTTACTCATCAATGGCATGTTGGGATTTCTTTTGTTTGCTGGGGCCTTAACCATCGATTTTAGCCATTTAAAAAATCGAAAATGGGAGATAGGTGTTTTAGCAACTCTGGGCACCATGGCTTCCACCGTTTTAGTGGGTATTTTGATGTATTTTATTTTGGAATGCTTAAACGTTCATTTAAGCTTTTTATATTGCTTTTTATTTGGGGCTTTGATTTCCCCCACGGATCCCATCGCCGTACTTTCAATTTTTAGGGATTTAAAAGCGCCCAAGGAAATGCGAATTTTTTTAGAAGGAGAATCTTTGTTTAATGATGGGGTTGGTATTGTAATTTTCATGACATTGTATGCATTTGCTTTTCAGCAGCATTCATTTTCTTTGATGAATTTATCTTTATTGTTTTTTCAAGAAGCTTTGGGAGGAATTATTTATGGGCTCCTCTTAGGGTTTTTAGGATACTGGTTAATGAAGCCTCTTCAGGATCATCGAATGCAAATTTTAGTCACCTTGGCCTTGGTGATGGGGGGGTATTCTCTAGCAATGATGTTAAATATTTCGGGGCCCTTAGCCATGGTGGTGGCAGGAATTATGTTGGGTCACGGAGAAGGTGTTTTTTCTCTTTCATCTTCCTCCCGGAAAAATTTAGATATTTTTTGGGAATTGGTGGATGAAATTTTAAATGCCATGTTGTTTTTACTCATTGGGTTTGAATTATTACAGCTTACTTTGGGGCTGAGGGATATTATCGCCATGGGGGTTGCTGTGGTGGTGGTGTTATTCGTGCGGGCTCTTTGTGTTGCTTTGCCGGTCCTTTTGTTCAAACTCAAACTGAAACGAACCTATTACCCCAAGATGATTCAAATTTTAATTTGGGGGGGCTTGCGAGGAGGTTTGGCAGTAGCCTTGGCCTTAGCCTTACCTATTCAAAATGAATCTCGAACTTTGATTTTATCCATGACTTATGGGGTGGTAGTATTTTCCATTCTTGTGCAGGGACTCACGGTGAAACCCATGATTGAACAGAGTTTGAAAAAAGGAAAGGAAATATGTTAACTCTTTGAGAAAACAGTAATATTAAAGAAGGGCACGGAGAGATTTTTTCTCTGACTTTCCAGAGATAAAAAATGGAACTATACTGTTTATTAAGGGCATTTTTTTGCGCTGGTTTTCTTTATAGAAAATTTGATTTTAGCTCAAGAGGTGTATGATGAGACATTACAACCAAAGAGAACTTGAAAGAGAATTTGAAACGGAAACCAATTGGATTGGTGCGAGAGAGGAAGACATTGCAGAGGAAAGCGTGGATGATTTGGAAATTGAATGGGGTGGGCTCTCTCATTCAGGAATGCATCCAAAGAAAGGAAAAACTTCTAATGCGAGGCGTTATATTGAAGAGTATTGGGAAAATAAACGCATGCGCGAAATTCAAAAAGATGTATTTGATTTAGAATAATCTCAAAGTTTAATTGTATCATTTTCCCCTGAGAGGAGATTTGCAAGTTTGTCTCGGAGGTGTTGTCGAGTGAGAATTTTATCTTGAGCAAAGGGGGGAAGTTCCGTAAAAGTAATCACATGTTTTTGAATCAACAAATCAATTAGATCATCCAAGACACGAATCATTTGTAAATCACTCTGCAGAAACATAGCCTTCCTTTCATTTTCAGCTTGAGTAAAAAGAAGAATCTCTGGATGCTTTTCAGGGAGCTCTTCGGGGTGCTGAGCATCTTTAATTTTTGAAATAGAGATAATATGACCCTTTTCATCTCTATGAACATACAGCATGGATGGAATACCTCTCTGCTTAAGCAACCTTTTATACTTGAAGGAAAGTGTAGACTAAGATAGGTTACTCTGCCAAATTCGTTGTTTTTTTAACCTGTTATCCATTCTAGTTCTTTAAAATCCGTTTATTTGGGAATCCACTCCAGAATTAAACGAGATTTTCCTTGCGATTCCCTCTAACCTCTATTAGGATTGATAAAAAAGAAGACGATAGAATCTAAAATAAAGTATGTTTTGGGTGGTGAAGCCATGAGAGAACGAACCTTACGTGAAACCATTTTAGCTGCCTCTAAGGCTTTTTCCGTGATTCTTTTAACGGGCCCACGGCAAATTGGAAAAACTACTTTACTTGAATCTTGCGCTGAGGAAGGACGGGGTTACGTCACTTTAGATGATTTAGATCAACGGGAACTTGCGCAACGTGATCCCGCCTTATTTTTACAAACTCATCGGGCCCCCCTTATCATCGATGAAGTTCAATATGCCCCAGAATTATTTACTTACATTAAAATCATTGTTGATAGAGAAAAACAACCAGGTCTTTTTTGGTTAACAGGTTCACAAAAATTTCATTTGATGCAGCGCATTACGGAAACCTTAGCAGGTCGAGTAGCTATTATTGATATGTTAGGTTTTTCCCAAGCAGAAATTAGGAATCGTGCTTTCGATGTGGAACCCTTTTTACCCACCTCTTCTTGGATTGAGCACGCACGTGCTCGCAAAGAAGCGCCACTGTCTTTACAGGAAGTGTATCGTAATATTTGGTTAGGCTCATATCCTTTAGTGTTGTTGAATCCAGACACTACTCGAGACTTGTTTTATAATTCTTATATTCAAACTTATTTACAAAGAGACGTACGTCAAATCTTGAATATTAGCGATGATCTTTCTTTTAAACGATTTCTTCGTTCTATTGCAGCGCGTACAGGGCAATTACTCAACTACTCTGATATTGCCCGGGATGTGGAAGTGGATCATAAAACCGTAAAAGCATGGTTAAGTGTGTTAGAAGCTTCAGGGCTTATTTATTTATTGCATCCTTACCATAATAATGTTTCTAAGAGATTACTGAAAACACCGAAAATTTATTTTCTTGATACAGGCCTTTGTAGTTTCCTCACTCAATGGCCTTCGCCCGAGTCTCTCGAAGCCGGCGCCATGTCAGGAGCCATTTTAGAAACTTATATGCTAGTGGAAATTTTAAAAAGTTATTGGCATAAGGGAAAAACGCCTTATTGTTATTATTATCGAGATACAGATCAAAAAGAAGTTGATTGTATTCTTGAAGTGGGGGATACCTTATATCCTGTGGAATTCAAAAAAACAGCAATGCCCAGCAAAACGGCCACTAAACAATTCTCTGTGCTAAAAACCTTGGGAAAAAAAGTAGGACATGGCGGCGTGATTTGTTTACGAGAGACGGATATCCCCTTATCTCCAGAAGTAGACGCCATTCCCATTGGGTATTTGTAGATGGTTAACTGATGGCGAATAAGTTTTTTTCCTAATAGTGTTCAATCTTTTTTTGGATTATACTTCATCACTTGTATCTTGATCTAACTATGATTCAAAGTAGGGAGTAGGATGTGTTAACTTTTGAAGAAGCAAAGAAACTCATTATTAGTGGTGGCGATGTTACTTTATTAAATGAATTGGATTTTGATGTTAATAAAGTACATGAAAGTAAGGATGACTTTAATTTTCACGATTCAAGTAACTTTGAAAATACTTTTTATACCAATGTTTCTCAAATAATTTTGCATGTTGCTATTATAGCGAATAATCTAGAAGCAATAAAAATTTTAATTGCTAGAGGTGCACGGATAGACATTCCAAGAAATCAAGTTGATGTCAGAGAGCAAAAATACTTAATATCAGGAGACTCTTATACTGGTCTTGGTGAATGGAGCGAACCTGAGAAAACTCAATCAAATGAAAAAATTGAAACCTGTATTGAGTTAGCAAAAGGAAATCAAAGCATTTTAGACTTGCTTTCCTTGACATCTTTTCACGCGCCTTCTTCCAGCGCCCCAAGCACTAGTGGCAATGTGGGATTAGAAGAAGTAACTTTAGTTTCTCCGGAAGAACCTTTGCAAATAACATTGAAGGAAGCGAAAGCCCGTGTTGATGAGGGAGATTTCAAAAAAGCAAAAATACTTTATAAAAAAGCATTACAATTAAATTCTGAGTCTTCAGAGGCTTTAAGTTTTTTCGGTGATCTTTATCGGATGCAAGGAGACTTAGCCCAAGGACAGGAGCATTCTTTTGATTTATATATAAAAGCAAAAATCTATTTAGAAGCAGCGATGGTGAGGAAAGAAAGCAGTCCTTATGGTTTTTTATTTTTAGCGCGGCTTTTATTTCCAACTTTCATAAGAATAACTCAAAATATAATATACCAAGGAAAAGCGAAAGATCTTTTATTGGCGTATTATGAAAAACATGTTCATGGTCAAGAAAGTAAAAACAGTGAGGATTTTCGTATGTGGGCGAGAGTTTGCATTGATTTAAGTAATATTTTTGAAAGCACTCCTATTCTTGATTATGTAGAAACTCTGAAATGGCGAGCATTAGCGCTGAAGTATATTTCAGAAGCATTGGCACTTGATGCTGAAGATGTGCTGACTCAAGTTGAACATGCATATATTTATTTTGTGATACGTGACTATAGTCGTGCAGCAGATATAATCCAAAAAGTTTTAGTGACTCATCCTCATTTACCAGAAGCTCAAATTGTTAATGAGAAAATTCAACGGGCTCGTGGTAGTATCAGTTTGATGGAAACACATGAGTCTTTAGCTCGTCTCAGAGCTCCTGGTTTTTATTTACGGGGGAAATATATGGAGCTTAGGGTTCCTGACTCTGTTTCTGATGCAATGAAAGCGACTATTTTCAGCCATAAAGAGACAATAGAACATATCCCTTCTTTTTATCGAGAAGAAGGTTGGGATGCTAATAGCATCCGTTGTTATTCACAACGCTATCTTGAATACCCGGCGCCGGCAGTTTCTTTTGATATGATAGATGTGAGTACTCAACAAGTGTGTGGAGTGGTGTACGTACACGGGTTGTTATCTTTAGAAAAAGCAGATTTTGGCATTATTATTCATAAAAATTATTGGCGTCGTGGCTTTGCAACGGAAGTTCATTTGCTATTATTCAATTATCTTTTTTCTGAAGTTGGTTTACGGAGTATTGAGTCTGGTACAGCAACAACGAATTTAGCCATGCGAAGGTTTTATGAAACCTTAGGGTTAACTGGAGCTCAATCAGATGTAGAGCATCGTTACACCATAACTATCAGCGACTGGCCAAGAGTTAAAGCAAATTTTGAAAAAAAACTCTCTATGAGACATGATACTGCATCTGTAGGTCCATCATCTATATTCTCCTCATCTTCAGAGCAATCTGAATTTAATGAGTATCATGGAAAAGTGGTTAAGCATGTAGCCCTTCCATCTCCAGGCACGCCTCAGAGGAAAATTACTATGTATGGATTTCCAAATTTTGAGGCAGCACAGAAACAAGAGCTCATTTGGCAACAGCAAGTACAAGAAAAGTTTTTCAGGGTAGGTTATCCACTGCGAGAAGGTACATTGTCATATAAGTACCATGCTCTGCTTAAAGAGCATTTAGAATCAGGGGCAGCTGGGCCCTTACCTATAGATACGATTAATCGACGAAGTTTCATTATTGCTTTATCTAAATTAATATCTGAACAATCTCGTATGCCGGAATTACATTTTAAATTAGGTGAAACCCATATTGTTTTTGAATCTTCGCCTCAATATCAAAAAAGACAAATAGGTAATTTTAAGATGGTAGTTCTTAACTGTTACGATATAAAGTATGGCGAAGGGTGTATCACAAGACTTTCTCATCTGATTAGTCCTAGTCGTTGGGAAGATAGTACACATGGAAAGAAACGAAAAGAAACACTGATGAAACTTATTTCTCAAAAATTATTAAACAATCAAGCTTTCTCTATTAAAGAAATAAGCCAATATAATAAAATCAAAATTTGGAATGATCCCGATGGGAATTCATATGATAAAAAAAATATGGAAAGCGTACATTTTCTAAATGGGCTTTTATGTCTTATTACAATGGTAGAAGTGCTAGTGAGATTATATCGTACCAAAGAAGGAAAAATTCATCCTTACTCAGTGAGCGAAGCACGAGAGAGTGATGCATTTCCTGTTGCAGTTGCACAAGCAAGATCCTTGCTGCTCTTACTGTCAGGGAAAATATCTTTCTCTGATTTTCTAGGAGAAACCATGGGCCCTGTGCATCGTGGAAAGTTTGGTTGTGTCACAGGGATAGATACTATCAGTAACATTAGCATCATGTTGGAAAAATTATTGAATGTTAATCAAAAATACAATGAAGATGTTATGAGCAGAGAGTACTGGAAGCCATTTCGACAACAGTATCTGTCAAGTAATCCACAGGGAATTCTTATTGAAGGGAGATCTGGTATTTATCGTGATCTTTTTGGGATTTACGGTGATGGCAAAGAGTCTGACTCCGATGAAGGATTGGGTTATTCAGATGATGAATTGCAGATTGGCACAGAGAGTGTGCTGGCATTTAAACCATAAATGATCGCCGGCTTCTAAAAAAGAATACTTCTATGGTAGTATGATTTCAATTTATTTTTCTTTTAATGAAATGGAGTCCATGATGTCTAATCAATATGTATCCCCTTTAAAAATTGCTGTGTTAGGTGCGGGTGTGATGGGCAGTCAAATTGCCGCCACCTTTGCCAATTCAGGATTTCAAGTGGCGTTGTTAGATTTACCTTCTGCAGGGACAGATCCAAAGGCATTGCTTCTTGGATCACGACAAAAATTATTGAAAATGAAACCTGCGCCTTTAATGCTTCCCTCTTTAGTGGATTCTATTCGTCTTGCACATTTTGATGAAGATTTAACGTGGTTAAAGGATTATGACTTGGTGATTGAAGCCATTGCAGAACGGTTTGACTGGAAGGAGCAACTTTATAAAAAAATAGCGCCTCATTTAGGTGAAAAAACCATTCTTGCCACCAATACCTCAGGGCTTAGTATTCAAGGATTGGCGGACACATTGCCAAAATCTTTACGGGAAAAATTTTGTGGGATTCATTTTTTTAATCCACCTCGTTACATGCATCTAGTGGAATTAATTCCTTGCAAAGACACTAATAAATCTCTTCTCGATGTATTGGAAACTTTTTTAGTGATCCATTTAGGAAAAGGAGTGGTTCGTAGTAAAGACACACCCAATTTTATTGCCAATCGCATAGGTGTATTTTCCTTATTATTGATTTTTCACTACACGGAACGTTTTAACTTAAGCTTTGATATAGTGGATGCTTTAACAGGTATTTTCATCGGTCATCCTAAAAGCGCCACTTTCCGTACCAGTGATGTAGTGGGATTAGATACCTTAGCCCACGTAATTCATACCATGACAGAAGGATTGAAAAAAGATCCTTGGCATTTCTTATTTAAAATGCCAGCTTGGTTAGAAGCCTTAATTAAGGAAGGAGCCTTGGGTCAAAAAACAGGAGCAGGAATTTATCGCAAACAAGGGAAAGAAATTCTTGTATTGGATCTTGCTAAAAAAACCTATGCTCCTCTTCATGGTGAAGTGGATGAAAAGGTGAAAGAAATTTTACTCTTAAAAGATCCTGTGGAAAAAATAAAAAAATTACGCCAATGCGAACATCCTCAAGCAGCACTCTTATGGAATTATTTTCGAGAATTATTTCACTATTGTGCTGTTCATGGCGAACACATTGCCACCACAATAAGAGATATTGATTTAGCCATGAAGTGGGGATTTGGTTGGCAAGAAGGTCCTTTTGAAACGTGGCAAGCCTGTGGTTGGAAAGAAGTTATTGAGTGGATAGAAGAAGATATTCAAAAGGGAGTCTCTCTCACGAAAGAATCCTTACCTCAATGGACGAAAGACATCAAAGGCCCTTATGAAGAAAAAGGTGCTTATGATTTTCATTCAAAAAAACCAGTGGGCTTTTCTTCTTTACCAGTTTATGAACGCCAATGTTTTTCTCAAAAAAATGAAAAAACGAAACACTCCTGGGGAAATACCCTTTTTGAAAATGAAGGAATTCGTCTCTGGCATACAGGAGATAACATTGCCATTGCCACCTTTAAAACAAAAAATAACATCATTACTCATGGTGTGATTGAGGGATTAAGGGAAGGTCTTTCCCATGTATTAGCAGGTGGATACGAGGGATTGGTGATTTGGCAGGGAAATAGCGAAAATTTCTGTTACGGTGCGGATTTAAAAAATTTTAGTGTTGAATATGCGAAGAATCCTCAAGGCTTGAAGGCTTTAGTGGCTTCCTTTCAACAATTAGTGATGGCCTTAAAATATGTTAATTTCCCTGTGGTGGCAGCAGTGCGCGGCATGGTATTGGGCGGCGGTGTTGAAATTTGTTTACACTGCGATAGAGTGGTGGCCGCTGCAGAAACCTATATGGGATTAGTGGAAGCAGGCGTAGGTATTTTACCGGCGGGTGGTGGTTCTAAGGAAATGGCCTTACGAGCTGCAAATTTAGCGGAAGGTGGTGATCCATTTCCAAAACTCAAACAATTCTTTGAGCAAATTGCCATGGCGAAAGTATCAGGTAGCGCCTTAGAAGCGAAACAATTTCATTATTTACGACCCTCCGATGTGATTGTAATGAACGCTTCTGAAATTCTTTATGTGGCAAAAGCCAATGTGAAGGAATTAGTGGCTCAAGGATATCGTCCTCCCGTGTCTCCTCGTATTTTAGTCACGGGAAGACCAGGTATTGCCACCTTTGAATCTCTCTTAGTGAATTTAAAAGAAGGACATTTTATTTCACCCTATGATGCTCTTATTGCAAAAAAAATCGCGACGGTTTTATGCGGTGGGGAAGTGGATTCAAACACCGTGGTGGATGAGCCTTGGTTATTAAATTTAGAATTAGAAGAATTTATGGGCTTGGCACAACAAGAAAAAACTTTAGAAAGAATTAACTATACTTTAAAGACAGGGAAGCCCCTACGAAATTAGGAGATAGAACCATGAATACCACAATTCGAGATGTTTACATTGTATCTGCGGTGCGAACCCCTGTGGGAAAAATCCGAGGTGCTTTTTCTCATACACGCCCCGATGATTTACTGGCCCATGTATTACGTGCCAGCCTTGCTTCAGTGCCTTCCTTGGACGTGAATGCCGTTGAAGATGTAATTATTGGATGTGCCATGCCCGAGGGAGAACAAGGGATGAATGTGGCGCGCATTGGTGTGTTATTAGCAGATTTTCCAGACCATGTTCCTGCGGTGACGGTCAATCGTTTCTGTTCCTCAGGATTGCAAACCATTTCCATGGCAGCGGATCAAATTGCTTTAGGAAAAGCGGAGGTGCTGATTGCAGGAGGTACGGAATCCATGACCATGATTCCCATGGGAGGGTATTCTTATCGAGCTAATCCCGCTTTCTTTGAAGGGGACGGCCACCATGAAGCCATTGCCTACGGCATGGGAATTACTGCAGAAAACGTGGCCCATGCTTGGAAAATCACGCGGGAAGCGCAGGATCAATTCGCTTATGAAAGCCATCAAAAAGCCATTCAAGCCATAGACGCTGGTGCCTTTAAAGCAGAAATTACTCCGTATGAAATTCAACGATATTTTCCAAATCTTGCCACCGACCGCATTCAAGAAACGAAAAAACAATTTTCTACCGATGAAGGTCCAAGGCGAGACACTTCCATGGAAAAACTAGCCACCTTAAAACCCGTATTTGATGCGAAAGGAACTGTGACTGCGGGAAATAGTAGTCAAATGAGTGATGGTGCGGGGGCTTTAATTTTAGTGAGTGAAGCGGCTTTAAAACGTTTTAATTTAAAACCCCTTGCACGGTTTGTGGATTTTGCCGTGGCAGGCGTCCCACCAGCAATCATGGGGATTGGACCGAAGGAAGCCATCCCAAAGGTATTAAAACGTACGGGTCTTTCTTTAAATCAAATGGATTGGATTGAACTCAATGAAGCCTTTGCTGCTCAATCCTTAGCAGTGATAAAAGATTTGGAAATAGATCCTAGTAAAGTGAATCCCCACGGCGGTGCCATTGCCTTAGGACATCCTTTAGGTGCCACAGGAGCTATCCGTTCTGCCACGGCCATTCATGGGTGTTTAGCAGGAAATAAAAAATATGCCATGGTGACCATGTGTATCGGTACAGGCATGGGGGCGGCAGGTATTTTTGAGATTTTAAGATAGCCATGAGTTTATCCATTAAAGTCCATGTGGCATTACAACGAGTGACTCTTTGGAATGAAGATTCTCTCTTACGATGGTATTTAGTCTCCACTGCAAAAAATGGCATTGGCAATCTTCTCCATAGTGAAAAAACCCCCTTAGGAAAACATGAGATTTGTGAAAAAATTGGCGAGGGAATGTCATGGAATACAGTATTTCGTCATCGAAAACCCACAGGGGAACGTTACACCCCTTATTTAAAAAACACTCAACCAGGACGGGATTGGATCCTCACTCGCATTTTACGTTTAAAAGGATTAGAAGAGGGGATTAATCAGGGGGGAGAAGTGGATACTTTTGCCCGATGTATTTATTTTCATGGTGCTCCCGATGAATCCCCCATGGGGATCCCTGCTTCTCGAGGATGTATTCGTATGCATCATTGGGACATTGTGGAGCTTTTTGACACAGTTTCCCTGGGAACTCCCGTGGAAATCTTACCTTAAAGGTTTCTTCAATTGTTTAAAATGTATATAATTCCTCATTCATGTTTTTTCAGTTATTTTAGAGATTGATGCTAATGAGCCATAAACGAGTATTTAAAGTGAGTTTTATTCAAGACGACTCCGTATTTGAAATCTATGCCAAAAGTGTTTCTGAATCGGATATGTTTGGTTTCTTAGTGGTGGAAGATGTCTTGTTCGGAGAAAAAACCGCCATTGTGGTGGATCCTTCGGAAGAACGATTAAAAGCGGAATTTAACGGTGTAAAACGCACTTACATTCCTATTCACTCCATTCTTCGCATTGATGAAGTGGAACAGCAAGGCGCTGCAAAAGTGAAAACCACCACAAAAGATCCAGGGAATAAAGTAACCCCCTTTGCAAAATCATTGTATAAACCTCAGGACGACACCCACTAAATTTTTTAAAAGGATTCCATGTTATGAATACATTAGGTCCCTTGATCATCGATTTAAAAGGCACTGCCATCACTCCCCATGAAAAAGAAATGCTGTCCCATCCTTTGGTGGGCGGCGTCATTTTGTTTACTCGAAATTTTGAATCCATAGAACAACTTCATGCATTGGTGGAAGAACTTCGTGCTTTAAGAAATCCTTCTTTACTCATTACTGTGGATCATGAGGGAGGACGGGTACAACGATTTCGAAAAAGTTTTACAGAATTGCCACCCTTGAAGCTTTTTGGTGATCTTTATGAAGAATCTCCCCAAAGGGCTTGTGAATTAGCACAACAAACCGGATGGCTCATGGCAACGGAATTAAAAGTCATGGGGATTGATTTAAGTTATGCACCAGTTTTAGACATAGACCGAAAATTAAATACAGTGATTGGGGATAGAAGTTTTCATGAAAACCCAGCCATTATTATTACCTTGGCCAAAGCCTTCATTAAAGGCATGAGGGAAGGGGGAATGTTAGCCGTAGGAAAACACTTCCCAGGTCATGGAGGTGTGAGTGAAGATTCCCATGTGGCGATTCCCCAAGATATTCGATCTCAAGCCACCCTGCGTGAAGAAGATTTAATGATTTTTAAAACCCTGATTAAAGATCACCAATTAGGTGCCATTATGCCCGCTCATGTGTGTTACACCCAATGGGATGAGATGCCTCCTACGTTTTCTTCTTATTGGTTGAAAACCATATTAAGAGAAGAGTTAGGATTTTCTGGTTTAATCATCAGTGATGATTTATCCATGGAGGGTGCCTCCATGGTGGGAGATTACTGTGAACGTGCGGAGCGAGCTCATACGGCGGGATGCGATATGATGTTATTGTGTAATCACCCAGAAGCGGTGGAAAAGGTGCTCGGGGGTTGGCGGAAAGCCATACCTGATTTATCTGCCATCTTAGAAACATTTAAACAAAAACCATCTTTATCCACTTCTTCATTGGGCATGCTACAGAAAGAATCTTTATGGAAAGAAACCGTGGAAGCCCTTCAGTGTTTGGAACTTAGTGGAGAGCATTAATGTCAATACCTTCTTCAATTCAAGAAGTTTATAAACGGGCAATTTGTCTTTACAGTCGTTTCGAAGTGGAATCTGCTTTAGATGATATGGCGGAAGCAATTCATGAAAAACTCAGTGAAAAAAATCCTTTGTTATTAGCAGTGATGGTGGGTGGTTTAGTTCCCCTTGGAAATTTACTGCCACGATTGAATTTTCCTTTAGAAGTTTCTTACATTCATGCCACTCGTTATCAGGGAAAATTAAAAGGGGATTCTTTGATGTGGCATGCAGAGCCACCCGTTTCTTTGAAAGATAGAGTGGTTTTAGTGGTGGATGATATCTTAGATAAAGGCATTACCCTAAAGGCAATTTTAGAATATGTAAAAGCACAGAAAGCAAAAGAAGTGTATAGCGCTGTATTAGTGGATAGAGAAGCCCCTAGAGAGGGGGTTGGATTAAAAGCTGCAGATTTTGTGGGACTTTCCGTGGGAGATCATTATGTATTTGGCTACGGAATGGATTATAAAGAGTATTTAAGAAATGCTCCGGGCATTTATAGGGTAGCACCTCAAGATGAGTGAAATTGCAATTTTGGGCGGTTCTGTCATGCCCTATTTAAAAGATTTAAATCCCATTCGGGAATCCTGGATCGAAACCCCCTATGGTACACCTGTAGCCCCTTTGATTTGGGGAAAACTAGCGGGGCGGGAAATTGTTTTTTTAGATAGACACGGAAAATTTTCAAAAACAGATTGGGTGCCACCTCATAAAATTAATTATCGAGCCAATATCTGGGCCCTGCATCAAGTGGGTGTTAAGAAAATTATTAGCGTGGGTATCGTGGGAGGGATCCGTTCCGACATGACCCCTGGATATTTTGTTTTTCCCGATCAATTGATTGATTATACCCATGGACGACCCAGTACTTTTTTTGAAGAAGACTTCGATTATTCTAGACACACAGATTTTACCTATCCTTATTGTCCTAAGATGCGTAGTGTATTTATTCAGTCGGCCCAACAATTAAATTTGAGTTATTCCGATGATGCTACTTATGCCGTGGCTCAAGGCCCTCGTTTTGAAACCATTGCGGAAGTGAATCGTTTAGAACGAGATGGTTGTGATGTCATTGGAATGACCGCTATGCCTGAAGCTTTATTAGCAAAAGAGTTAGAAATCGCTTATGGGAGTATTGTGATTGTGGGAGATAAGGCAGCAGGCCGCAGCGATGGACTACGAAATCGATTAGAGGAAATTGCAGCGGTAGTGACTCAAAGCGTGGAAAAAATGCGAGAATTATTGAAGCTCGTTGTGAATCATTTATAGTGCTGCCCTAACATTAAAAGTCCTGCAATAAGACCCGTGATGGGAAGTGTGATGAGCCAAACTAAAAAAATTTTCCATATTAAACCCCATCGAGTTCCTTCCGTACTATGGAGCCCCACTCCTGCAACAGCGCCTGTCACCGTATAGGTCGTAGAAGCTAAAAAACCAAAATGAGTAGCGGAGAGAATCACAAAGGCTGCACTGGCTTCCGCAGAAGCCCCCCGAAGAGCATCGAGCACCGTAATTTTTTTTGACATGGTGTTCACAATACGCCATCCCCCCGTTAAGGTGCCCAAAGCAATCACGCAATAACAAGACAAAGACACCCATAAAGGAATTACATGGGTGGTTTCCACCCACGAAGAAGAAAATAATAAAATCATAATAATTCCAATGGTTTTCTGGGCATCGTTAGTTCCATGGGCCAAGCTTAAGGTGGCAGAGGAACATAATTGTAAATATTTAAATAAATAAGGATGAAGGAGGGGATCTAAATGACGAGACAGTTTTTTCATACCATGGCCTATCCCATAAGCCACTAAAATTCCTAATAAGGGGGAAACGAGAATCACAAAAATCACAGCGATCAATCCCTTTATCTTAATGGCAGCAATACCGCTTTTAACCAAGGCGGCCCCCACCATGCCTCCCACTAAAGCGTGGGAAGAACTAGAGGGAATACCAAAAAACCAAGTGATTAAATTCCAAGTGATGGCGGCAGTTATCGTGGAAAATACAAAATAAGGATCCATCATTAAAGGATTCACAATTTCCGTTGCCACTGTATGAGCCACGGAAGTTTTAAATAAAAAGAAAGCGATAAAGTTAAAGAAGGCAGCAAACACCACCGCTTGGCGAGGAGAGAGGGTTCCCGTTGCCACAATGGTGGCAATGGAGTTAGCTCCATCGTGAAACCCGTTGGTGAAATCAAAAAAAAGACATAATAATAATGTTAAAAGAATGAAAAAGGTGCTTGCATCCATGACACTTTCATTGTTCCCTGTTAAAGAGAGCTCATTATATCACGGGATTAGGAAGGAGCTAGATGGATTTCTTTTTTTGTCACTTGCTCCCTGTGAATTTCTAGTGGTGCGGTGTAGGAAGCATGTTGATAAATCACCGTGGCGTAATAGGTTCCTTGGGGTAAATAAAAAACAGGGGTTGCAATAGCACTTGAAACCACAGGGCGTTTATCATGAAGATTTAAATAAACACGCCACCGAAGATTTCTTCGAATGGTTTTATTTTCAATGCTTGCTTTTAGCTGTAATTCTCCCACGGGAATAATCCAAGTTTTTACTTTGTGTGCTCCTTCCTTCATATGGAGCGTTTCATGATGGTGATAGTGGCCATAATGAATCAATACATCATAATAACCTTGAGGTAACACAAGGCGAGGATATTGGCTGTTGGTTTTAATGGGATTATTTTCATTTCCTAAACTACCTGGAGCGGGTGTGAGAGACCATTGGGGTCCATGGTGGAATAAATAATTTTTAAAGGTGGTGAGTATAAAAAATCGAAGAGTGCCCGCTTTAAAATTAACTTTTTTTTGGGAGAGAGTTTGTGGTGAAATATGAAGGAGTTTTTGGATTCGTGCTTGACGATAACGAACCACCAATTGATAATCTCCTGGATAAAAATAAACAATGGGATTGGGTTTTCGAGAAAAGTATAAAATATCTCCTGTTCTTGGATTTTTAATCCACCAACGAAGGTTATTTTTTAAGGGAGGAGTATGATGGGACAGTATTGCTTGAAATTGAACTGAATAATAAGTGGTTCCCTCAATATCAATACTGTTGGCAAACCCTGTGGTAAAAAAGAAGAAAATGAAAAAGATAAATCGGGTTAATTTCATACAATGATCAATATCTTTAAATGAATACTAGATATTAAATATTTTTTTAAAATAAGGAAAGGATTTCAACCATGAAAAAATATCGAGGATTAGGCCTCTTAGAAATTTTATTAGTATTAGTCGTGGTTGGTATTTTAGCCGTCCTAGCGGCTAAACGTTATAAAGCCTATGAATTTGAAAAAAATGTAGCGGTACTGAAAAAAACAGTGGCCACTTTAATTTATTCTTTGGATCGATATTATTTTCAAACCTGCGGACCACAAACACCGGGAGGGACTTCCGTGAATTGGCATAATGCTAGTTATAAAGTGGCGGCACCTAATGAGACAGGCATAAAATTGTTGGGTCTTACCCCTGATGAAGTTAGAAATCCCTTTGATGGAGGCTTGGGGTATGTGTTTGGTACTAAGGATACAGAGGTGGATCCAAAGGGAGGACAGCCTTATTATCTGAGACAGTTATATGTGAGTCTTTCCATTGATAAACAATATCTTGGAACCTCAAACCTCCTCACCAACAATGCCCTTTATTTTCAAAATTTATTTCATGCCACTAGCATGGATACTAGCACTGGAACCCTTTGGCTCACCTGGTCTTTCGCACCTTATAACGTGAATACAGTGAGTATGGATCCCACGGATCCAGATTGGATCTTGCAATTAAATACCCGTAAATACTTACAACAAGTGGATCCTGCCAACCCTTGCTGGTTTCCACAAGTCTCTTCTTAAATCAGTAATATGGCGATTTGACAAGTTCAGTGTTGATCTAATTTTTGACAAAAATTTATTTTTATGGTAAGGTCGTCCCTCGTAAATGTGACGTAGGTTAACCAAACTATAAGGGGAGATTGGTATGGGTGTATCTTATGAAGAAGCCGTAAAAGCGCAACAGCAAATAGAAGACAAGCTTTTACAAGATCCTAATGTAGTTTCTATTGGTGTTGTTGCGGAGTTAGATAAGTTAGGGCAACCAACAGGGGATTATGCAATCCAAGTTGGTGTGATTTCAGTAGAAAATTTTCGACGGGCAAAAAAGCATGGTGAATCACTGATTCCTTCTGAATACCTTTTGTTTTCTGAGAAGGATGCACAAAAAAAGTCAGTACATATTAGTGTCATTAAAGAAGGTAAGATTGAAACATTATCACAGCCTTCAACCTTTGACGAGAGTGATTTTCCTACGGCCATAGATGATTTAGCAGGTATGTCTATATCAGAATTATCCAATAGTTACGTAACCCGCTCTAGACCTGCTCCTTGTGGCTATAGCATCGGTCATCCAGATATCAGTGCTGGCACTTTAGGATTGTTGCTTGAATACACGGAAGGGTCAGATGCTGGTAAAGCGTACATCTTAAGTAATAATCATGTTATTGCGGCTAATAATGCTGCGTATGTTCACGATCCTATTATTCAGCCTGGGGCACATGATACGGGAGTACCTGGTAGAGATACCATTGCTTTATTACATCGCTGGGTCCCTTTGAGTTATACAGGTACTAACTATGTAGATGCTGCCATTGCGGAGGTGTGTGGAGGCTCTGGTTGGTCTAGATTTGTTACTCCTCATATAAGTCGGGTTGGAATGCCTGGGGAGTTAGCTGATGGGAAAATAGGCATGTATGTTGAGAAAGTCGGAAGAACAACTGGGTATACCCAAGGTCAAGTGGATGCCATAAACTACACCATTAAAATAAATTACCCAGTAGGTATTTTAACCTTTAAAAATCAAATTCGGACCACTAACATGTCAAGGCCGGGGGATTCAGGTTCTTGTATTTTAGAACAAGGAACCAAAAGCCCTGTTGGTCTTTTGTTTGCTGGCAGCGAATCTGCTACTTTTTGCAACCCAATTAAAACGGTATTATCATCCCTGTCTATGTTTCATATTAATCATTACCCCTCAGGAAAATCTCATGCTTTCCTAGAGACACCACCACTGACAGTCTTGAGACGATCCTATTCAACGGCTGTGTTACCCTCTTCTTCTTTTTCTTCTTCTGAAATTTTGGCAAAAAGGGTCTTGAGTGATTCTGTACGTAAAGGAAGCTTGCCCATCAGATTGGGTGCTTTATTGGCTGGCTTTGGAATATATGCGACAACGCGGTATGGGAAACCAGATATGTTTATAGAGAGGCATCACTCCACAACCCCTATATTTTTTAAATGAGCATTAAAAGAAAAAAATTTTGAAAACTTGGCCGAAAGTTTTTGGAGCTATCACTTTAAGGCTTGGGGGAAGGAGTGGGATTAAGAGATGAGGAAAGCTTTTGTTTTTCTTGGTCGTGCTGAAGAATTTCTTGTAAAGATTGTTGGATAATACGCGCATTTTCAGCCGCTATCATGGCACGCAGATCTTCACCTGTAAGCGGGAGGGCCCCATGGGCATAGGCAAACTCTCTTTCGTCGTATTCCCTTGCTTTTTCTTTATATTGTTCCCATTCTTCGTGGGACATGGGCTCAAAAAAAGTGTTGCTCATATAACACCTCATAATTTTGATGAATCATGGCTGGCAAGTCTAACAAACTTTCTATTAAAAAGTAAAAAGCTTAATAGAGGTTTCCATTGAATTATTCTTTTTAGTAGAATCAACTAATAATATAAACTTTAGAGGTAGATTTTATGAGTAGCGATTTTTTTACAAGTGGTCCTCTACCTAAAGAAGTGTGGGAAAAATATAGCAAAGATGCAGAGGAATACAACGAACGAGAGTCTCCTGCTATTCAAACCCTTCCTGCGTATTATCAATGTCTCAAAGACATTGATGCAGCTATAGCAGAACAACCAGCTCTTTTGCAAAAAGAAATAGTACTTGCTCTCCAAGAAATATTAAAAGATGCAACTACGGGAAAATATCTTCTCACTTTAAAATCGTAATTCATAGAAACTTTCGTTTGGTGTTCAAAAATCCTGAATAACTCTTCATGTTTCTTCCCTTGAGAATTGGAGGGCAATGGCGCATAATCTGTCATTTTTAAATGAGAGCCTTCAGTAGAATGGAAATAAATCCTTTAGTTCAAAAAATACTTACTTTGCAGGAAAGAACCCAAGTGATACGGGGGTATCTTTGACGTTGATACAAAAAAAGAACGTCTGCAAGAAGTGGAGGGAGAATTAGAAAATCCTCACATTTGGGATTCCCCAGAAAAAGCCCAAGCCTTAGGAAAAGAACGAACCGAATTACAAAGTGTGGTACAACTCATAGAAACCTTGAGTACCGGCCTAAAAGATGCGCAGGATTTACTAAAAATGGTGGAGGAAGAAGAAGATTTCTCCACGGTGGATGCCCTCTCTGAAGAAGTGGCCGCTTTAGAAAAGCAATTGGAAGCCCTAGAGTTTAAGCGAATGTTTTCCGGCACCATGGATCCTAATGATGCTTATTTAGAAGTTCAAGCAGGCTCTGGTGGAACAGAAGCCCAAGATTGGGCGGAAATGTTATTGCGAATGTATTTACGCTGGGCAGAACATCATGGTTTTCATTGTGAACTGTTAGAAGTATCTCCCGGGGATGTGGCGGGGATCCGAGGAGCCACAGTGAAAATAACGGGTTCTTATGCCTACGGATGGCTTCGTACGGAAACGGGAGTGCATCGTTTAGTGCGAAAATCTCCCTTTGATTCAGGAAATCGTCGGCATACTTCCTTCGCCGCTATTTTTGTTTCTCCCCAAATTGATGATAGTGTGGAAATAGATATTAATCCTGCGGATTTACGCATTGATACCTATCGTTCCAGTGGTGCGGGAGGTCAGCATGTCAATCGAACAGATTCCGCGGTGCGAATTACTCATCTTCCCACGGGCGTTGTGGTTCAGTGTCAAAATGATCGTTCCCAACATCGTAATCGTGCTCAAGCCATGGAACAGTTACGAGCGAAATTATATGAGTTGGAAATTAATAAGCGAAGCGAAGAAAAACAAGCCTTGGAAGATACAAAAACAGAAATTGGTTGGGGAAGTCAAATTCGTTCTTATGTATTAGATGCTTCTCGAATTAAAGATTTACGGACGGGTGTGGAAACAGGAAATACTCAAGCGGTATTGGATGGAGATTTAGATTTGTTTATTGAAGCAAGTTTGAAATCAGGTGTTAATGAAACAAAGGATCATAATCAATGAGTGAAGAACAATTGTTAATTGATGAAAATGAATTAATTCTACAACGACGGGAAAAATTAGCGGCTTTGCGTCAAGAAAATAAAGCCTATCCTAATCAGTTTAAACGAACTGCCTTCGCTCTGGACCTAATGGAGAATTATGAATACTTTTCAAAAGAATCCTTAGAAGAAGCTCATGCAGAATATAGTATTGCAGGACGCATGATGACTCGGCGAATGATGGGAAAAGCTTCTTTTTTTCATTTAAGAGACATGACGGGATTGTTTCAAATTTATATTCGCCAGGAAGATGTTTCAGAAGCCGTGTATGAAGAATTTAAAAATTGGGATTTGGGCGACATTGTGGGTGTGTCTGGATATTTATTTAAAACTAAAACGGGGGAATTATCTCTTCATGCCAAGAGCATTTCTCTATTGAGTAAATCCTTAAGGCCCTTGCCAGATAAGTTTCATGGATTAACGGATCAAGAATTACGATATCGACAACGTTATTTAGATTTAATCATGAATGAGGAAACTCGAAAAACCTTTATGATCCGAACAAAAATCATTGAAGGGATCCGAACTTTTTTAACAAAGCGTCGTTTTTTAGAAGTGGAAACTCCCATGATGCATGTAATTCCCGGAGGGGCAGCAGCACGTCCTTTTGTGACTAAACACAATTCCTTAGACATGGAATTATATTTAAGGATAGCCCCTGAGTTATATTTAAAACGTCTCGTGGTGGGAGGTTTTGAACGAGTGTTTGAAATTAATCGTAATTTTAGAAATGAAGGAGTGTCCACAAGACACAATCCAGAATTCACCATGATTGAGTTTTATCAAGCTTATGCAGTGTATACGGATTTAATGGATTTAACAGAAGAATTACTTCGCACCTTAGCTCTTGAAATTTTAGGAACTACAGAAATCACTTATCAAGAGCATACTTTTGATTTACTAAAGCCTTTCGAGCGTTTGACGCTGAAAGCGTCTATTTTAAAATATAATCCTCAAGTGAAAGAAAAAGATTTAGACTCTTTTGATAAAGCAAAAGCTTTAGCAGAGCAATTAGAAATTCCCGTAAAACCCACTTATGGATTAGGGAAAATTCAAACGGATATTTTTGAAAAGACGGTGGAGAAATTTTTAATTCAACCCACATTTATTACAGAATATCCTGCGGAAGTGTCTCCCCTGGCTCGTTGTAATGATGAAAATCCTTTTGTAACAGATCGCTTTGAATTTTTTGTGGGAGGGCGAGAAATTGCGAATGGTTTTTCAGAATTAAATGATCCTGAAGATCAAGCGGCTCGATTTAAGCAACAAGCAAAGGAAAAAGAAGCAGGGGATTTAGAAGCCATGCATTATGATGCGGATTATATTCGTGCCTTAGAATATGGGTTGCCGCCCACTGCAGGAGAAGGCATTGGAATCGATCGATTAGTAATGTTATTCACTAATGCCCCTTCGATTCGGGATGTGATCTTATTTCCTCACATGCGACATAAGGAAACGGCTTCTTAAGGGATGGAAAAATCTTTCAAGGTTAAACCATTTAAATCCACCGAGCCTTGAAGGGCGTCTTCTTGTAATAATACAAGAAGTACATGCTGTTCAGGGGTAGGGGAAGCAGCCATCACTAGGGTTCCACATACTCTATGATTTTGTTTTAAGGGGGTCCCTCGAGGTGGTGGCGGTGTGGATTCTTCGTAGGAAGTGTAATAAAGTTTTGATTTTAATTTTCCACGGTGTTCCATGCGAGCAATAATTTCTTGGCCTGTGTAACATCCTTTTTCAAAACTCACCATGTGGCGGGCGGGTAAATTGAGTTCATGGGGAGTGAAAAGCCCCACCGTATCGGAAAAAATACGGGGAACCCCGCGCAGAATATTCCAAGCATCATACATTACAAGAGAGCTTGAAAGCACTTCAGGCGCTAAAATTTCTTGAATTTTTTTACAATAAGAAAGAGGTGCAATGATTTCATAATGAGCGAAAGGTTCAAGGTAAGAGTACAACCACAGGGATTCTTTTTCACGAATCATTTTATTTTCATAGGAAAAAGAAAGATTTAATTTTTTTTGAAAAATAGCATTTAACGTTAAAGAATTTCCCCAACAATATAAGGTAGTCCATTCCTCCATAGGGGTGAGTTGAATACGGGAAAATTTTGCATAAGTATTTAAGCGAGGAATGGCAATGGAAGCTACCTCCGAGGGAAGTGTTAAATAAACGTTCTCTTCACTTTCAAAAATATCATAAATAGCAAGGATACGACCTTTTACATCACAATGGGCGCCAGAAAGCCAATGATGGGGAGATAAGAGTAAAATATCTTGAGTGAGTTGGCCTTGTAAAAAGGATCTCGCTTTTTCTCCATCAACCCGATAATATTGGTTTTTTATTAGGTAACTAAAACAATGAGAATCTGTGAGTGAGGATGGGTTCATAAAAAATCCTGGGAAACTAAATGGATTCCCCATCATAGATAAAATTAGAAAATCTGTCAAAGAGGTTAGAATTTCCATGATTCATCAGACTCGCGAACGTTTATATTGGAGTTGCCGACGAGGCATGTTGGAATTAGATTTAATGCTCATTCCTTTTTTAAATGATTGTTATGATGCATTGAATTCAGAAGAAAAAGAACAATTCTTATTATTGCTAGAATCCAGCGATGTGGAATTGTATGCTTGGCTTACTCATCATGAAAAACCTTCTTCCCCTTCTTTTGAAAAACTGGTGATTAAAATTCGAGAGCACGCCCATGATCCCCGTCGAAATCGGTCTTTCTAGGATTTTAATTTATTACTTCCTAAGCCTTTTCTCATGCACTGCTTTACTATTTCTTCTACTCGTTTTCAAAAACCATCACATGATATTTTTTGTAATTCCTATGGAAATCTTTCTTTTTTTCTATTTAAAAAAAGAAGTATCTCTTCATGGCACCAGGCATCACGCTAAAGCCATTCGAAGCATTCAATATGATGAAGAAAATTGGCATTTAATGGATTCTTCAGGAATGTGCTTTGAAGTGGCTTTATTTCATCCTTTTATGATGACCACCTCATTTATCTTGCTACACTTTAAGAAAAAGGATAATAAAAGTTGTTTTTTATTACTTTTTAAAGATGCGTTTAAAGAAGAAGATTATAGAAGGCTTCGTTTTTATTTAAGAAAATAGTCATGGGAAAGAATATGGGGAATAGATATGCTTATCCATTGGAAGAATTAGTGAAACAAGCCCAACAGGGTGATGATATTGCTTTTTCTCACTTAGCCTGTCTTTTCCAACATCGATTAGAAAAAATCATTACTTATTATGTGAGAGATCCAGAAGAAGCTCACGATGTGTTCCAAGAAGTACTGATGTCTGCCTATAAAAATTTAAAAAACTTTCGAGGAGACAGCGCTTTTTATACTTGGCTATATCGAATTTCTGTGAATGCTGCAAAAAAGCATCGAGTGAAAATGAATTCATATCTTCGCCGAATGGACACGGGAAATAGGGAGCGTATCAATTCTTATGATTGGGTGACGCAAGAAATTCCTTCTCCAGAATTAGAAGTGAGCTGTGAGGAATTAGATAAAAAACTATATTCCCTTTTACAAAGAATGCCCAAAGACTTAAGAGATGCGTTTTTGTTAAGAGATAGAGATGATTTAAGTTATGCCTCTATTTCAAAAAAAATGAAGTGTCCTTTGGGCACCGTGCGTTCTCGTATTTCTCGAGCAAGAAATTATTTACTGACACATTTAAATTAAAGAATAAAGCCGGCCACTACTTTTCGTTCTTCAGAAGATAGCACATTAAATGTGTAACACGCGGAGGCTAAGGTCATCACTTCATAACCGATTTGATGTTCTATGAGAATTTTAAACTGTGAAGGAGATGGAAATAAAGAAGTGTCTCCCACTCCTAAAAGAAACACTTCAGGCTCATAGGCTAAGAGGGGTTTTAAAGTTTCATCGTTAATGTCAGAAATGGAGTGAACTTCCCAATTTTCCACCAGAGTTTCCGGAGTGAGAAGGAGGCTTTTTTTATAAATGATTTCATTGACAGTGATTTGACCTTTTGCGTAACTTTGAATGGTATAACGCCCTAAGGGTTTATCCTGAGAAATAAACATCATGAATGGAACTCCCAAAAAAAAAGCATCTTACCATATTGAGAATCAAGGAGAAATTAATAGTATAATACCGATCTTTCCCGCCCTCATCAGGGGGAGGGAGCAAGAAGAAAGAAAAGTTTTCACTCCTCCCCCCTCCCCCCTTGGTGGGGGAGGGTTGGGGAGAGGGGGCAGCATGATTCACGACTTTTTTTAAAAAAGGAAGAATATCATGAACCATGGAATCACTTTAGTATGGTTTCGCCAAGATCTTCGTTTATGGGATAACCCCGCTTTGTTTGCTGCTTCAGAACGAGGCAGCGTGCTTCCCTTGTATGTTTTAGATGAAGGCTGTCTTTTAGGAGAGGCCAGTGGTTGGTGGCTTCACCATTCTCTCAACCAATTAAATCGAGATTTAAATGACTCCTTGCGAGTGGTGAAGGGAAATCCCGAATCAGTGATTTTAGATTTATTAACAAAGTACCCCATTGACGCAGTATATTGGAATCGTTGCTACGATCCCTGGCGCATTGCACAGGATGGACGTATTAAAGCCCACTTAAAAAATCTCCATATAGATTGTCGAAGTTTTCAAGCTTCTTTGTTATGGGAGCCCTGGAGTGTTTTAAAATCCGATGAAACACCTTATAAAATGTATACGCCTTTTTATCGAAAGGTAAGTTTTGATATGGCGCCCCCAAGGCATCCTTTACCTCTTCCAACTCATTTAAAAATAATTCCCATTACCCATTCCCACACAATGCAAGATATTCATGGACTCGGATTGCATCCCTCTATTCCTTGGTATACTTCCATGGAACCTCTTTGGGACATTGGGGAAAGGGCCGCACAAAAAAAACTACAATCTTTTCTTAAACATGAATTACTGGGGTATAAAGAAAAAAGAAATTTTCCTGGAGAACATCAAGTGTCTCACTTATCTCCTCATCTTCATTTTGGAGAAATTTCACCGTATCAAATCTGGTATGAAATGCAATTAAAAACCTATTCAAAAAAAGTTCCCTTAAAAGATATAGAATATTTTTTAAGAGAATTGGTTTGGAGAGAATTTTCTTATTATCTTTTGTATCACTTTCCCACGTTGCCAGAGGAAAATTTTCAAAAAAAATTCAATTCTTTTCCATGGAAAGAGACCCCCTCCCATTTAAAGGCATGGCAAGAGGGAAAAACTGGCTATCCCTTGGTGGATGCAGGAATGAGGGAATTATGGAAAACTGGGTACATGCACAATCGAGTGCGCATGGTGGTGGCTTCTTTCCTCACAAAAAACTTATTCATTCATTGGAAAGAAGGCGCCAAGTGGTTTTTAGATTGTTTGCTAGATGCGGATCTAGCTAATAACTCTATGAATTGGCAATGGGTTGCAGGCTCGGGGGTAGATGCGGCCCCTTATTTTAGAATTTTTAATCCCATTCACCAAGGAGAGAAATTTGATGAAATGGGAACGTATACTCGGCAATTTGTACCGGAACTTTCACAACTTCCTAAAAAATGGTTATTTAAACCTTGGAAAGCGCCAGAAGAAGTATTGACTGCAGCGGGAGTGATTTTAGGAGATACTTATCCATATCCTATTGTGGATTTAAAAACCTCAAGGGAAGAAGCTTTATTGGCTTATAAACAAATTCTACGAAATTCTTAATTACGCGGCAGCATTGTCTTTTGAATCATCTTTTTGTTTAAAATGACTCAGAGCACGATGAATGTCAGCAATGAGTAAATCAGCTAACTCATAACTAAAATCTTCTCGAATCACTGCTCTTAGTACTTGAATTTTTTCTTGATGATAGTGAATGGTATACACAGGAATACTCCACCCATTAGAATGCAATCGTTCCGATAAATTTTTTAAAGTGAATGAAAGAGGAGTTTTGAGCGTCCATGTTAATACGGGTAAATGGTGTCCCTCACTCACTAATTTAAAAACTCCCATGGCTTTTATTTTTTCTGCCAGATAATTTGTAATTTTCTGACAATTTTTTTGAGCCCGTTGGAAATCGTCTTTTCCTGAGCGTAAGAAATCATAATATTCAGCGATAATTTGTTTTTTAGGTCTTGAGAAACTAAAAGTAAAATGAGCCTGGGTTTCTAATCCTTTCTCTCCATGATTGATTAAATCAGGAGGCACTTGAGATGCATCTTTCCATAAAATCCAGCCAATGCCAGGATGAACAGCTCTTGATTGATGCCCCGAGGCTGTAATGGATTTTACGCAAGATAATTGAAAATCCCAAGGAAGTTCTGGATGTAAAAAGGGTACAATGAATCCGCCACTAGAGGCATCCACATGTAAAGGGATGTATAAGTTTTTTTTATGATTTAATATTTCAATTTCATGATTCAATGCTTCAATGGGTTCGTATTCTCCAGTGAACAAACTCCCTAAAACAGCGATCACTCCAATGGTATTTTCATCACATTGTTGAATGGCTCTTTGGATATCCATAATATGCCCTTTAGCCACCATGGGTATTTTTCGAAGTTCCACTTGATGATGACGACAAAAGGTTTCCCATGAAGCGTGGGCGTTTTCACCTAAAACGAGATTGGGTTTTGCATCGGAGAGGCCTTGTTTTCGACGTTCATTTCGCCAATTCCATTTCATGGCCATGCCCGCAAGAAAAGAGGCATCTGCCACATCTGTGGTGGAACATCCTGTGGCTTGATGGGGGTTTCCACAATGCCAAAGAGAAGCAAGAAGACGAATACAAGGAGCTTCTATGGTGGCTAATCGGGAGGAAGCTTCTTTAGAAAGTACACCGTGATATAAGGGTTCTATTAAATATTGTTTATCTTCCTCAAGAAGGGGCATGGGGATAAAGGCGCTAAGGTTTAATTTTTGGTTTCCATGGAATGAGGTGGAAGCCTGCAATAAATCGCAAGCGGTGCTAGGAGAAGAAAGACGGTCAAATATTCGAGATTCACTGGCCAAGGGATGATGAGAGAATTCCCTTTGAAAATATAAACCATTACATTGATTTTTATCATTTTTATAAAGCGACATGATGTCCTGCCTCCTTGATCTTGGACAAAAGTGGTTAAGGTATAAAAGGTAAAATTTTTGTCCTTTTCTTTAAGATAGCTCATTATTTTTTCCTTTCTAGAGATTTTGAAAAAAATTTGTTTATTTATGTTTCAAAGGAAGAGAACTCGAACAGGTAAGTGTCAAAATAATTTAAAAATCTTTTGTTCGGATCATCTAAGAAGGATCAGGGGGCGTCTTGCGGGAGGGTTTCCTCATTCAATAAACCGCTCATCCTGTGCTCCTCGCAATTTTCGGGGTCGTCCTCAGTCGCCATCCTGGCTCCCAAAGAACTTCCCTCTGGTTATTGATTAACATGTAACCTCTTTTAGCTCAAAGCCCAGCATTTTTGCACGTGAATTTAGATTTTTGATGAGTC